>Ga0308165_1000997_pt1 | contig 43337 bp, 35 predicted proteins | sample PhyWR2_FD_201032 | JGI IMG/M metagenome (GOLD analysis project Ga0308165, IMG submission 201032) | Phyllosphere microbial communities from UC Gill Tract Community Farm, Albany, California, United States - DLSLW.R2 | ecosystem: Host-associated > Plants > Phyllosphere > Unclassified | place: USA...
GCGGCGGGATTGATCAGGATAAAGTCCACGCCTTCGCCACGCGCGGCATGGATGCGATCAATCAATTCGTACTCGGCATTGCTTTGCAGGTAGAGCAGATGGTGGCCGGCTTCACGCGCCCTGCGTTCCAGGTCGAGGTTGATCTGGTCCAGGGTGACTGCCCCGTAGACGCCCGGTTCACGGGTGCCGAGCAGGTTCAGGTTGGGTCCGTGAAGAACCAGTAAGGTCGCCATCGGCTGTTCCTTGTTATTGATGTGGGTACGGCAGAACCCGGCGACTATGCCGCAAAGCCTTTGTGACTGTCCAGTTCTATGCAGTAGGCGGCACGATTAGCGAGGATAGCGCAAAGTATGTGACCAAGTCGTAGGATCTGGTCATTGGTGGCACGTCTTCGAAGCTGATGGAGATTCAATGTGGGAGCTGGCCTGCCTGCGATGGCGGTGTGTCAGTACCGGATGTGTTAACTGGCCCACCGCGATCGCAGGCAGGCCAGCGCCCACTGTTCTGATCTGCGCATGGCTTGTGATTGATGAGGCGGGAAGTCGGGTTACACGCGGAAGGCCTGCACCGCAGTGTTGAGCTGCCCACCGAGCACCAACAGATGCTCGCCCTGGCTACGCCCTTGGCCAATCCGCAGCAAGTTGTCCTCACCCATCTGATGAATCCGCTCACTGTTATCGCGAATCTCACTCACCGCCCCACTCTGTTGCGCCGTCACATCAGCGATGCGCACGGCAGTCTCGGAAATGGTCTGTATCGCGCCGACGATCTCATCCAGCGCGCCGTCTGCTGCCTGGGCTTGCTGGGCAGTGGCTTCGGCGTGTTCGACCTGGGCGCGCATGCCTTGGACCGATTGATGGGCGGCACTTTGCAGGCCGGCGATCAGGCTCTGGATCTCTGCGGTAGCGCCAGCGGTGCGTTGGGCCAGGGAGCGGACTTCGTCGGCCACCACGGCGAAACCACGTCCTGCTTCACCGGCACGGGCCGCCTCGATGGCGGCGTTGAGGGCGAGCAGGTTGGTCTGATCGGCAATCGAACGGATCACCGTCAGCACGCCGCCGATGGTGGCGGATTCTTCGGCGAGTTTTTCGATCATCTGCGCATTCTGCTGCACTTCGCCCACCAGGGCATGCAGCCCGGTCAGGCTCAGGCCGATCACGCGTTGGCCCTGTTCCACCGCCTGACCGGCGCTGCGACTGGCGCCTGCTGCCTGGCTGGCATCGCCCGCGACTTGCTGGATGGTCGCTTCCAGTTCACCCAGCGAATCACGAATCTGCGCGGTATCTCCGGCCTGGCGTTCGGCGCCGTCGTGCAGGCCGCTGCTCAGTTCGGCCAGTGCACGGCTGCTGCCGACAACTTCCTCGGCATTGCCACGAATGGTGCCAACCAAGTCCACCAGGTAAGCCCGCAGACGGTTCAGGGAGGCTTCAATATCGTGCAGTTCGCGATTGGTCTTGCCCAGGGCGATCGGCTGGCTGAAATCGCCCTCTGCCCAGGTCGACAGGGCCGGTGCCAGGTTGGTCAGTACACGTGCCAAGCGGCGTTGCAGGGTGTCGATCAGCAGTGCGATCAGCAGGATCAGGCCGATCATCACGCCTTGCATCAGGCGCACTTCGCCCTGGATCTTGCCATGCTGCGCGCGCACCACAGGTTCCAGTCCGGCGATGGCGTGTTGCACGGTGTCGATTTTCTGGTGGGTCTGGGCGGCCAGGTCGGTGCGCTGCTGGATCTGTTCGCGGGTGCGCTTGAGTTCGGCCGGGTAACGGGTCAGCAGGCTGTTGAGCTCACGCTTGAGGTCGACGCCGGTGTCCTGGGCTTCGGTTTTTCCGGTGTTTTCCAGGCCCATCAGCGCGGAAAAGTCGTCGGCGCTGGATTCGGCGCTGGCTTTCACGCCCAGCAACGGCAGTTGTTCCAGCAGGTCAGCCTGGCTGCGAATGTTGCTGACTTCGCGTTCCACATCGTCGGCCAGTTCCGCGCGCCCGCTGGTGACCAGTTTGTCGCGGGCCAGAGACAGTTTGCCCAGGTGCTGGGACGCTGCCAGCAAAGGCGGTAGATAGCGGGCGGCCTCGGGAGAGTTCACGCTGATGGCGTACTGGCTCAACTGCTCCAGGTTCGCGCCCAATTCGCGCTCGGCCTGCAGCAGCAAGGCTTGCGGGTCGCCTGCCAGTTTGCCGGCTGCCAGCAAGGCGGTCTTGCTGAACGCATCCAGGTCCACCAGGCTGGGGCGCAGGTTTTGGGCGAGGTCCGCCGGCAGCTCATCCAGCTGCTGCAACAAGCTTTCGAGGCTCTGGCTGGCACTGCTCAGGCGTAGGGCGTCGCCACTGGCCAGGTAGTCGTCGATATTGCGCGCGGCCTGGTTCTGAAAGGTCTGCGACAGACCCAGGTAGCGCTCCATCAGCAGATAAGGCCGCTCCAGGGCGCGCTGCGACCACCACAGCGTCGCCCCCAGCGCCAGGCACACGGCCACCAACAGGAGGGTATTGAGATTGGTCAGCAGCTTCAGGCGCATGCGTGGTTTCAACCGACGACAAAAGATAAGTGCCTGAAGTTATTGCGTTTTCATTACAAGGTTATGACGGAATCGGTGGATTCTGGTGAAAAGATGGCACTTTGCTTTGATGTGCGCGCGGCCTGCACGCGGTTACGTCCGGCATCCTTGGCGCGGTACAGCGCCTCATCGGCCTGGGCCGCCATCATCAGGCTGTCGGAGCCGTCGCACAGCTCCACCAGCCCAGCGCTGAAGGTGCACCACAAATCCTGGGGTTGGGCGGGATAGTGGATTTCGGCAAAGCGCCCGCGGATTTCATCCAGCACTTGGCACGCCGATTCCAGATCGGTGTCGGGCATCACGATGGCGAATTCTTCGCCGCCGTAGCGCCCGATATAGTCAGTCTTGCGCAAGCGCTGCTTGAGAAACAGCGCCAGGCTCTTGATCACACGGTCACCCATGGGGTGGCCATGACTATCATTGACCCGCTTGAAGTGGTCGATATCCAGCATGGCAAAGCTCAGCGGCTTGTTCTCGCGGCGTGCGCGGAAGCTGCAGTCTTCGAGCAATTGCAGGATGTGGGTGTGGTTGTAAAGGCCGGTGAGGCTGTCGCGCACCATCCGTGCCTTGAGGTGGCGCGCGCGTGCCGCACGGTTGCGCACGGTGGTGATCAGGTGACGCGGCTTGATTGGCTTGGTGAGGAAGTCGTCACCGCCTTCGCTCATGGCGTCCAGCTGTTTGTCCAGGTCGTCCTCGGCCGACAGGTAGATGATCGGCACGCTCACATAACGGTCGTTATGGCGGATGACCTTGGCCAGCTCGGTGCCGGTGCACGCGGGCATGTACATGTCGAGGATGATCAGGTCGGGCTGGAAATCCGCCAGTTCGGCCATGGCCTGAATCGGCTCGATCAGGGAGCGAGTGACGATGCCGGCACTGTTGAGCAGGCGCTCGGTGTGCAGCGCCTGGGCCCGTGAGTCGTCGATGATCAGCACTTTGTACGGTTCGTACTGGGCGACGCAGGTCAGCACTTCGATCTTTTCCAGCAGGCTTGAGGCTTCCAGCGTGCCGGTAAGAAATTCCTGGCCACCGGCACGCACGGCGGCGAGGCGGGTGGGAGTATCGGTTTCGTGCAGGCTGAAAAACAGCAGCGGCAGCTTGTGCTCCAGGCCTTCCTGGGCTTCGGCGGCGAGTTTGAGGCCCAGGCCGGTGCCGCAGAAATCCACATCCATCACGATGGCCGAAGGCAAGCGCTCGGCCATTGATGCGCGGAACGCCGCCACGCTGTCCAGGGATTGGGCGCTCATGCCAAAGAATTCCAGCTGCTTGGCCAGGCGCTCGGCGCGGTCGTGATCGGCCAGCATCACGTAGATCGGCTTGCGCATTGGCGGCAGAAAGGTTTGTTCGAGCTGGTCGCCCTGGCGCAGGCCGGTGCGGGACAGGCGCTGCATCAAGCGATTGAGTTCGGTGATCAGGTGGCTGCTCAGGCGGCCACGGTTCTCGTCCACAGCCTTGAGGGAGTCGCCGATGTGTCGCGCCAACTGGCTGTGTTCCGGCTGTTCGAAGCGCTCTGCAAAGCGCAGCAGGCGCAAGTTGGCCTCGCTGAGTTCGGCGAGGTCTGCACTGGACCATTCGCTGCGTTGCAGGCGCTGCCAGATCTCAAGAATTTGACGTGCCTGATGAATTACCCGCTGGGCAAAATGCTGCTTGAGGCGCTCACGGCTGGGGTCTTCTGGCTCGGTCATATCCTGACTACTAGTTAGGGCGCATGCTGAGGTCGACTGATGGCTCTATGCTAGCACCTCTTTTCAATGGGATGAGTGTCATACGTCAATAAACTGCGTGCCCGTCGCATTCAGTTGCTGACTGGGTGGTCGCGCAGCGTAAAACGCGTGCATCCTTTATAGTCGAACAGCCTCAGTGCGCCAGTTTGGCGAAAAGCCCCGCATGGGCGGGCACGATGGGGTAGGGTTGTGGTCGGAGTGTTTGAACGCACGCCATCAATTCAAGTGCATGAACCCAAGTGATTGAAAGGATATCGCCATGCTGGACTGGAAAAACCGTGCAGGCAGCGCCAAAGGCCCCGCGCCTGAGCCCAAGTCGACCAACCGCGGCTATTTTCGTACCGTGCTGATGAGCCGTGCCGTGCTCAGCGTGCTCGGCCTGTACTTGTTGGTCACCGGCGCCCTGGGCTGGTACTGGAGCGAAGAGCCGGCGCTGTTTCCGGTGCAGCAGAATGCGCAGCTTGCCGCCGAGAAGGAAGGCAAGCAGATGGTGGTGGGCTATACCACGGTCGAAACCCTCAAGACCGTAGTCGGCACCTTGCTGAACAAGCCCGGTGGGTACATTTCCAACGATCGCTTCCCGCCAGGCCTGTGGATGGACAACATGCCGAGCTGGGAATACGGCGTGCTGGTGCAGGTGCGTGACCTGACCCGCGCCTTGCGTAAAGACTTTGCCCGCTCTCAATCGCAGTCGGCCGAAGACGCGGATCTGGCCAAGGCCGAGCCACGTTTCAACTTCGACAACAAGAGCTGGGTGCTCCCGTCCAGTGAGTCGGAATACCAGGAAGGCATCAACTCCCTGAGTCGCTACGAAGCACGTCTGTCTGACCCTAACCAGCGCGGTGCGCTGTTTTATGCGCGTGCCGACAACCTGAACAACTGGCTGGGCGACGTCGCCACGCGCTTGGGTTCGTTGTCGCAACGCTTGTCGGCCAGCGTGGGCCGGGTGAAGCTGAACACGGCATTGAAAACCGAAGCCCTGGCGCCGGGTGAAGTGCCGCAGGTCGATGAGGAAGTGGTGGAAACCCCATGGATGCAGATCGACAACGTGTTTTACGAGGCCCGTGGCCAGGCTTGGGCCTTGTCGCATTTATTGCGTGCCATCGAAGTCGACTTTGCCGACGTACTGGCCAAGAAGAATGCCACGGTCAGCGTGCGCCAGATCATTCGTGAGCTGGAAGCCTCGCAGGAGCCGGTTTGGAGCCCCATGATCCTTAATGGCAGTGGCTTCGGCGTACTGGCGAACCATTCGTTGGTGATGGCCAACTACATTTCCCGGGCAAACGCTGCGGTGATCGACTTGCGTCAGCTCCTCAACCAGGGTTGATGATGGACGCTACCCAAAAGGAGGCCGCGCACCGCGCGGCTTCCGATGCTGAATTGATCTGTTGGGTCGACGAGCAGGACAACCTGCTCGGTCACCTCGTCAGGTCCGATCTTCGCCAGCGTGGCCTGATCGGCCGTTGCACCTTCATATTCCTGTTCAATTCCAACGGTGAGCTGTGTGTGCATCGGCGCACCCTGAGCAAAGCCTTGTACCCGGGTTTCTGGGACACGGCGGCGGGCGGGATGGTGGCCGCGGGTGAGTCGTATGCCTTGTCGGCGGCTCGCGAGCTGGAAGAGGAGTTGGGTGTCAGCGGAGTGGAATTGGTCGAACATGACCACTTCTACTTCGAAGATGGCGACAGCCGGCTCTGGTGTAAATCCTACTCCGCCGTCTGGGACGGGCCGCTGCGTTTGCAGCCTGAAGAAGTCATGGAAGCGCGCTTTTTACCCCTTGAAACAGTCCTGCAGGAGGCTGCGCAAAAGCCTTACTGCCCGGATGCCCAGGAAGGGTTGCGCCGTTATCTGGCCTTGCGTCGCTAAAGTTGCATAAATTGGCGCCATTTGGCTCTTAGCAAGTCGGCTTTTTGTGGTTACACTGCGCGACTTTTCACCCGAACCACCTTGGCGGTTCGGTAGCGCTGCCCCTGCCTGAGTGGGGCTTCGCGGTCGGTACTCCCCTTTGCGGGTGCCGATCAGTCTTCATCCTCCCAAGAGGATTGCCGGTGGCCAAAAAAGCCGCATCCTTCGCCGCCCTTGGTGGCCTGGTATTTTCCACCGACGCAGGTCGACACTGCCCGGACTGTCGTCAGCCCGTGGATTCGTGTACCTGCAAACAGACCCTGATCCCTGAAGGCGACGGTATTGCCCGCGTGCGACGCGAGAGTAAGGGCCGTGGCGGCAAGACGGTGACCACCATCACCGGCGTGCCGTTGGCCGAAGAGGCCCTGAAGGAACTGGCCACGACGCTGAAAAAACGCTGTGGCACGGGTGGCGCGTTGAAAGACGGCGTCATTGAGATTCAGGGCGATCACGTCGAGTTGCTGTTGGCCGAGCTGATCAAGCTCGGGTACAAGGCCAAGAAGTCCGGCGGCTGAAAGCCTCTTCCGACCTGTGTCTAAACTCTGTCCTGCGCGTGGGGTCCTACCTTGCACGCAGGCAAATCGTCATTTTCATTCTTTAGACTGCGCCAGCCTCTGATAGGGGCGGTGCCTTCGACTTCATTTATAGGGGACTTCGATGTCCGTACGACGCACACGCAAAGACGATGGCAGCCAATGGACAGTTGCGGACAGCCGCAGTGTTTACGGGATTCGCCATTGGGGGGCCGGGTATTTCGCGATCAATGATGCCGGTCGCGTTGAAGTCCGTCCGAACGGCCCGAACAGCACGCCTGTCGACCTGTACGAGCAAGTCGACGAGCTGCGCAAGAGCGGCCTGTCGTTGCCGCTGCTGGTGCGCTTCCCCGACATCCTGCAAGACCGTGTACGCCAACTGACCGGCGCTTTCGATTCGAACATCGAGCGCCTGGAATACCAGAGCAAGTACACCGCGCTGTACCCGATCAAGGTGAACCAGCAGGAAGCGGTGATCGAAAACATCATCGCCACCCAAAACGTGTCCATCGGCCTGGAAGCCGGCTCCAAGCCCGAGCTGCTGGCCGTGCTGGCCCTGGCGCCGAAGGGCGGCACCATCGTCTGCAACGGCTACAAGGACCGTGAGTTCATCCGCCTCGCGCTGATGGGCCAGAAACTCGGCCACAACGTGTTCATCGTGATCGAGAAAGAATCCGAAGTTGAACTGGTGATCGAAGAGGCTGCCAGCCTCAAGGTCAAGCCACAGGTCGGCCTGCGCGTGCGCTTGTCGTCCCTGGCGTCGAGCAAATGGGCGGACACCGGTGGCGAGAAGTCCAAGTTCGGTCTGTCGGCGGCGCAGCTGTTGTCCGTCGTCGAGCGCTTCCGCGCCGCCGGCCTGGACCAGGGCATTCGCCTGCTGCACTTCCATATGGGCTCGCAGATCGCCAACCTGGCCGACTACCAGCACGGGTTCAAGGAAGCCATCCGTTACTACGGCGAACTGCGCAACCTCGGCCTGCCGGTGGACCACATCGACGTCGGCGGTGGCTTGGGCGTGGACTACGACGGCACCCACTCGCGTAACGCCAGCTCGATCAACTACGACATGGACGACTACGCCGGCGTGGTCGTGGGCATGCTCAAGGAATTCTGCGACGCGCAGAGCCTGCCGCACCCGAACATCTTCTCCGAAAGTGGCCGTTCGCTGACCGCCCACCACGCCATGCTGGTGGTGCAGGTGACCGACGTCGAGAAGCACAACGACGACGTGCCGGTGATCGAGAACAAGGAAGCCCTGCCGGAAACCGTGCAGTGGCTGGTGGACCTGCTCGGCCCGACCGACATCGAGATGGTCACCGAAACCTACTGGCGCGCCACCCACTACATGAGCGACGTGGCCACCCAGTACGCCGACGGCAAGCTGACCCTGGCCGAGAAAGCCCTGGCCGAACAATGCTACTTCGCCGTGTGCCGCCGCCTGCATAACTCGCTGAAGGCCCGCCAGCGCTCGCACCGCCAGGTGCTGGACGAGCTCAACGACAAGCTGGCCGACAAGTACATCTGCAACTTCTCGGTGTTCCAGAGCCTGCCGGACACCTGGGCCATCGGCCAGGTCCTGCCGATCCTGCCGCTGCACCGTCTCGACGAAGAGCCGCTGCGCCGTGCCGTACTGCAAGACCTGACGTGTGACTCCGACGGCAAGATCAAGCAATACGTCGACGAGCAGTCCATCGAGACCAGCCTGCCGGTTCACGGCTTGAACGAAGGCGAGGACTACTTGCTGGGTATCTTCCTGGTCGGTGCTTACCAGGAAATCCTGGGTGATATGCACAACCTGTTCGGTGACACCGACTCGGTGAACATCTACCAGCGTGAAGACGGTTCGGTGTACAGCGCCGGTATCGAGACCCACGACACGATCGAAGACATGCTGCGTTATGTGCACTTGTCGCCGGAGGAGTTGATGACGCATTACCGTGATAAATGTGCGAGCGCGAAGATCAGTGCCAGTGAGCGTACCCAGTTCCTGGATGCGTTGCGTCTGGGGCTGACGCGCTCTTCGTACCTGTCGTCATAAGTGACGTGACCCGGCTCTAATGGGGAGCCGGGCTTGTCGAACCGCCGCGATGGCGGTGTGTCAGTGCTGGAATGTTGTCTGACCCACCGCCATCGCAGGCAAGCCAGCTCCCACGCCGGGATCTTATTATTTCAGCTACTACCTAGCCATAGCCCCTGCCGATTTAGGCGCCAGGCAATCGCCCAAAGGGTGAGACTGCGCACCGTCATAAACACCAGGAAGGTTATCCACAGCCCGTGGTTGCCCAATCCTTGCAACGCCCAGGCAATGGGCAGCACCAAAACCACCGTCAACAGCATGCCATTGCGCATTTCCCGCGCGCGCGTCGCGCCGATAAACAAACCATCCAGCAAGTAACTCCACACCGCAATCAACGGCAATACCGCGAGGTAAGGCAGGTAGATATCGGCGGTTTCTCGCACGCTGGGAATGTCGGTCTGCATGGCAATAAACAGGTGGCCGGCGACGGTAAACAGCAGGGCAAAGCCGACGCTGGCGATCAGCGACCAACCGCCGGCCACCACCAGCGAGCGGCGCAGCGCTTGGCGGTCATGGGCGCCGATGGCGTGGCCGCACAGGGCTTCGACCGCGTGGGCCAGTCCATCCAGGGCATGGGCAGTCAGCAATAGGCCGTTGAGCAGCAGCGCGTTGGCGGCCACGGTGGCGTCGCCCAGGCGGGCGCCTTGCACCGTGATCATGAAAAACACCGATTGCAGTGCAAGGCTGCGGATGAAGATATCGCGGTTGACCGCCAGCAGTGGCCGCCAGCTTGCCCACCATTTCAGCGCAGCCCAGGCGATATGGCCGGGGTAGGCGCGCAGGGCTTTTTGCGTCATCGCCAGGCCGAGCAAAGCGCCGGTCCATTCCGCCACGACGGACGCACGCGCCGAACCGACCACCCCCCAATCCAGCCCGAGTACGAACCACAGGTTCAGGGCGATGTTGACCAGGTTGGTGGTGAGCAGGATCGCCAAAGGCGCGCGGGCGTTTTGCGTACCAAGGAACCAGCCGACCAGCGCATAGCTGGCCAGCGCGGCGGGCAGGCCGAACAGGCGGGTGTGGAAAAAATCTTGGGTCAGTTGATTGAGTTCGGGAGAGGGCTGCATCCATTCCAGGGCCAGATGGCTCAGCGGAATGCCGACAGTGCCCAATAGCATTGCCAGGCCCAGTGCGAGCAGCAGGCCTTGCAGCAGGATCTGCCGCAGCGCCGCCCCATCATTGCGTCCGGCAGCCTGGGCGGCGAAGCCGGTGGAGCCCATGCGCAGGAAACCCATGGCCCAGGCGAGAAAGGTATACAGGCTGGCGCCGACCGCGACGGCGCCCAACTGGTGCGCGTGGGGCAGATGGCCGATCACCATGCTGTCGACCAGGGCCACCAGCGGCACCGAGATGTTCGACAGGATCATCGGCGCGGCCAGGGCCCAGACGCGTCGGTGGGTGGGGCGGTGGCGCCAGTCGGTGAGTAAGGTGGGCATGCAGGCTCCTTGGGGGAGCGGCATTGTAACTGGCTGCCCTTGGCTGTGGGATTTGGCTTGATCCAGGATGACATCAGAACCAAACCACCCTCCGTCGGTCAATGTGACCAGAACCACATCGACCCCCCGCGGGCTGATATATAGTTCACCTCTCGGACCCCCTCACAACGAGTGCCCCATGCTTAACAAAGGACTGTTCCTTGCTTGCGCGCTGGCCCTGCTGAGCGCCTGCGATTCCTCCGATAAACCGGCGGCCCCAACCGCTCCCGCAGCGGCGACAGTGGCGCCCAAACCGGCCAAGGCCGCGGTGGATGTGGCGGCGCTGAAGCAACGTTACGCCGGACGTGAGTTGAGTGTGGTGGACGTGTCCGAAGTACAACTCGACGGTGCCAGCACGCTTTCCGTGAGTTTTTCCATTCCGTTGGACCCCGATCAGAAATTTGCTGACAAGCTTCACCTGGTGGACAGCAAGTCCGGCAAGGTCGATGGTGCCTGGGAGATCTCCGACAACCTGATGGAGTTGCGCCTGCGCCACCTCGAACCGCAGCGCAAACTGGTGCTGACCGTCGACGCTGGTGTGAAGGCCGTCAACGACAACAAGCTTGCCGCCGAGTACACCGCCCGCCTGGAAACCCGCGACCTGCAAGCCACTGTCGGCTTCGCCAGCCGTGGCACCTTGCTGCCAACCCGCCTGGCTGAAGGGCTGCCGGTGATCGCGCTGAACGTCGACAAGATCGACGTCGAATTCTTCCGCATCAAACCCGAATCCCTGCCCACATTCCTCGCGCAGTGGGGCCGCAACACCAGCCTGCAAAGTTATGAATCCCGCGAACTGCTGCCCTTGGCCGACCTGGTCTACGGCGGACGTTTCGACTTGAACCCGGCGCGCAACACCCGCGAGACCCTGCTGCTGCCGATCGCCGGCCTCAAGCCATTGCAGCAACCGGGCGTTTACCTCGCGGTGATGCGTGCCTCGGGCACCTACAACTATTCGCAGCCGGCCACGCTGTTTACCCTGAGTGATATCGGCCTGTCGGTGCACCGCTACGCCAACCGCCTGGATGTGTTTACCCAGGCGCTGGAAGGTGGCAAGGCGCTGGATGGCGTCGACCTTGAAGTGCTCGACGCCGAAGGTCGCGTGCTGGGCCGGGGCAAGACCGAGAAGGGTGGCCACGCCGAATTGCCATTGCCGAAAAAGGCTCAGGTGCTGCTGGCCAAGCAGGGGGAGCAGACCAGTATGTTGCGCCTCGACAGCGCGGCACTGGACTTGGCCGAGTTCGACATTGGCGGCCAACCCTCCCACCCTTTGCAGTTCTTTGTGTTCGGTCCGCGTGACCTGTATCGCCCTGGCGAAACCGTGCTGCTCAACGCCTTGCTGCGCGACAAGGACGGCAACGCGGTCAAACCGCAGCCGGTGAGCGTCGAAGTGCGTCGCCCGGATGAGCAGGTCAGCCGTAAATTCGTCTGGGACGCCGACCCCTCCGGCCTCTATCAATATCAACTGCAACTGGCCGGCGAAGCACCGACCGGGCGTTGGCAGTTGGTGTTCGACCTGGGCGATGGCAAGCCACAGCTCTATGAGTTCCTCGTCGAAGACTTCCTGCCCGAGCGCCTGGCGCTGGAACTCAAGGGTAGCGACACCGCGTTGAGCCCGGCGGATGACGCGGTGATCCAGGTCAACGGGCGTTACCTGTATGGCGCGCCCGCCTCGGGCAATCGCGTCAGCGGCCAAGTCTATGTGCGACCGTTGCGCGAAGCGGTCAAGTCGCTGCCGGGCTATCAGTTCGGCTCCGTGACCGAAGAAGAGCTGAGCCAGGATTTCGAACTGGAAGAAAGCGTGCTCGACGCCAAGGGCCAGGAAACGCTGACCCTGGAAAGCAAGTGGGCCGAGGCCAAGTCGCCGTTGCAACTGATCGTGCAAGCCAGCCTGCAGGAGTCCGGCGGGCGACCGATCACGCGGCGTCTGGTGCAGCCGATCTGGCCCGCCGAGCAGCTTCCGGGCCTGCGCGGGTTGTTTGACGGCCAGGAAACCAATGGCGATGGCCCGGCGGAATTCGAAGTACTGCTGGCCAACCAGGACGGGCAGAAACTCGCCGCGCAAAACCTCAAGGTGCGCCTGGTGCGCGAGCGCCGTGACTACTACTGGAACTACTCCGAGAACGATGGGTGGAGCTATCACTTCAACGAGAAATTCCTCAACCTCGACGAACAGACCCTGAACATCAAGGCCGGCGACACCGCCAAGGTCAGTTTCCAGGTGGAGTGGGGCCCGTACCGCGTCGAAGTGGAAGATCCGCAGACCGGGCTGGTCAGCAGCCTGCGCTTCTGGGCGGGTTACCAGGCTCAGGACAACACCGAAGGCGGCGCCGTGCGCCCTGATCAGGTCAAGCTCGCTCTGGATAAACCAGCCTACGGCGATGGCGATACGGCCAACGTGACCGTCACACCGCCGGCGGCCGGTAAGGGCTACCTGCTGGTGGAGTCTGCGGAAGGCCCGCTGTGGTGGCAGGAAATCGATGTGCCGGCCGAGGGCAAGAGCTTCGCTGTGAAACTCGATCCGAAATGGTCGCGGCATGATTTGTATGTCAGCGCCCTGGTGATTCGTCCAGGCGAGCGCAAGGCCAACATCACCCCCAAACGCGCCGTGGGCCTGCTGCACCTGCCGCTGGATCGCACCCAGCGCAAACTGGGCGTGACCCTCACTGCGCCGGAAAAAATGCGCCCCAAACAACCGCTGACGGTGAAGATCGCGGCTAAAAATGCCGACGGCAGCGTGCCGAAACAGGTGCACGTGCTGGTGGCGGCAGTGGACGTGGGCATCCTCAACATTACCGAATACCCGACGCCGGATCCGTATTCCAGCCTGTTCGGCCGCAAGGCCTACGGCGTGGACCAGTTCGACATCTACGGCCAGTTGATCGAAGCCGGCCAGGGCCGTCTGGCCAGCCTGGCATTTGGTGGTGACGCGGCGCTGGCCAAGGGCGGCAAGCGCCCGGACACCAGTGTGACCATCGTCGCCCTGCAAAGCGCGCCGGTAACCTTGAATGAGCAAGGCGAGGGTGAAGTCAGCGTCAACATCCCCGACTTCAACGGTGAACTGCGCCTGATGGCCCAGGCCTGGAGCGACGATCGCTACGGCATGGCCGAAGCCAAGACGGTGATTGCCGCACCGCTGATTGCCGAGCTGTCGGCGCCGCGCTTCATGGCGGGGGGCGACCAGACCACGTTGGCATTGGACCTGTCCAACCTGTCAGGCAAACCGCAGAAACTCGATGTACAGCTGAGCGCCGATGGGCAGTTGGAGTTGGTCAACAGCGGCGTGCAAAGCGTCGAACTCAAACAAGGCCAGCGCACCACCCTGCGGATCCCGGTGAAAGCCTGGGGCGGGTTGGGACAGGGCAAGGTCAAGGTGACAGTGAATGGCCTGGATCTGCCGGGAGAGAACCTGCCGCCGTTCACGCGCGAATGGACCCTGGGTGTGCGTCCGGCCTATCCGGCGCTGCTCAAGCACTATCGTGCGGTGCTGAAGGATCAACCGTGGAGCTTGCCGGCGGGGACGCTGGATCAGTTCGACGCCTCGGGGCGACAGGCGCTGCTGAGCCTGTCGAGCCGGCCGCCGCTGAACCTCGGTGCGCAAATCAGTGCACTCAAGGCCTACCCTTACGGTTGCCTGGAGCAGACTGCGAGCGGTCTATATCCGTCGCTGTATGCCGACGATGCGTTGCTCAAGCGCCTGTCGATCAAGGGCGAGTCGGACAGTGAACGTAAACGCAAGATCGAGCTGGGTATCGAGCGCCTGCTGGGCATGCAGCGCTACAACGGCAGCTTCGGGTTGTGGGGCGCGGACGGTGAAGAAGAATACTGGCTGACGGCTTACGTCACCGACTTCCTGCTGCGCGCTCGCGACCAGGGTTTTGCGGTGCCGCCTGAAGCCTTGAAAAAGGCCAGTGAGCGCCTGCTGCGCTACGTACAGGAACGTAACCTGATTGACGTCGACTACAGCGACAACGCCGACCACACCCGCTTTGCCGTGCAGGCCTACGCCGGTATGGTCTTGGCGCGTAGTCAGCAGGCGCCGTTGGGCGCATTGCGCAGCATTTTCGAACGTCGCAGCGATGCGCGCTCTGGTCTGCCGCTGGTGCAGTTGGCCATCGCGTTGCAGAAGATGGGCGACCAGCCGCGTGCGGACCAAGCCTTGCTCGCCGGCCTGGCGGCACAGCGCAATGCCAATGAATGGCTGGCCGATTACGGTAGCCCGTTGCGCGACCAGGCGATGATCCTGGCGTTGCTGGAAGAGAACGACTTGGCCAAGGGCAAGCGTGAGGAGCGTTTGTTTACGCTGTCGGATCAATTGGCGGCCAGCCCGTACCTGTCGACCCAGGAGCGCAATTCGCTGTTCCTGGCCGGGCGTCTCGGGTTTGCCAAGCCGGACTCGAACTGGCAGGTGTCATTGACGGGCAGTGGTGGTGCGCAGGAACTGAGCAATCAACAGCCGACGCTGGAGTTGGAAGGCAAGCTGCTGTCCAGTGATTTGACCTTGAGCAATCAGGGCGAGACGCCGGTGTATCAGCAACTGACCATTTCGGGTTACCCACAAGTACCGCCTGCACCGGGCGGCGACAACCTGAGCATTCGCCGCGAATACCTGGGCATGAACGGCCAGCCGTTGAACCTGCGCAGCCTCAACAGCGGCGATCTGGTGTTGGTGCATTTGGCGGTCAGTGCCAAGCAGCGGGTGCCGGACGCGTTGGTGGTGGACCTGTTGCCGGCCGGCCTGGAGCTGGAGAACCAGAACCTGGCCCAAAGCGCCGCCAGCCTGGAAAACGCCAGCAGTCAGGTGAAGGAGTGGCGTGAGTCGATGCAGAACGCATCGCTCAAGCATCAGGAGTTCCGCGATGACCGCTACGTAGCGGCGATCAACCTGGAAGGCTCCGGCACGACGCACTTGCTGTACCTGGCGCGTGCCGTGACGCCGGGCACCTACCGCGTGCCACCGCCGCAAGTGGAGTCGATGTACCGGCCGAACTGGCAGGCGGTGGGTGAGACGCCGGCGGACCTGGTGATCAAGGGGCGCTGATATTTCAATGTGAGATGGAGTCTAAATGTGGGAGCGGCGGTGCGACGATTCGACTTGCTCGCACCGCCGCTCCCACAGTAGTTTGGGGATACTCTGGGGTTAGTGGACGACCCAGCTCAGGAGCCATAGGCCGAGCAGTAGCCAGATGATGCCCATGATGATCGACGCCCGCATGAAGGCGCGCACTGCCGAGTACAGCAGCATCAGGCCGATGATCAGGGTGATGATGCTGATGATCGAGGTGTCCATGCCCAACGTGCGAGACAGGCCATCGATGAAGTTGCCACCCGCATTGGTCAGCGCACCGAACAGGCCGCTGAGCCCGTCGACGATAAAACGGATGATGGAACCGAGCGCCTGGCCCAACCATTCGAAAAAGCTTTCTACCTGCATATGTGTGTCCTGATGAGAAGGTGGGCGTGTCTGTGCCTTTGGTTGTTATTGCAACAGGCTAGTTCCCTATCAGCATAGAGGTTTGCCCGTTTGAGTTTGCGATTAAGTTGTGTCATTTGCGGGTGTACGCGTACCAATGTGGGAGCGGGCTTGCTCGCGAATGCGGTGTATCAGTGACGAATGCTCTCACTGACCCACCGCATTCGCGAGCAAGCCCGCTCCCACATTTACTGCGCTGGGCTTTGGGGGCAGTGGTGTTGGTGGTGGTGGTGTTGTGGGGGGCGGATCGGGTTTGGCCGTTGCCGTTGCCTCAGGATGACCTGGCGCGAGTGGTGCTGGCCGAGGATGGCACGCCGTTATGGCGTTTTGCCGATGCCAATGGCGTGTGGCGCTACCCGGTACAGACCCACGAAGTGTCACCGTATTACCTGGACGCATTGCTCACCTATGAAGACCGTTGGTTCTACCAGCACCCTGGCGTGAACCCGCTGGCGCTGGCGCGGGCGACCTGGCAGAACCTCACCGGCGCGCGCGTGGTGTCGGGGGGCAGCACCTTGTCGATGCAGGTGGCGCGGTTACTGGATCCGCATTCGCGCACCTTCCATGGCAAGTTGCGTCAGCTGTGGCGTACGGCGCAGTTGGAATGGCACCTGTCCAAGGCAGAAATCCTTAACCTCTACCTGAACCGCGCGCCGTTTGGCGGCACGTTGCAGGGCGTGGCGGCGGCCAGTTGGGCATACCTGGGCAAATCCCCTTCGCAACTGACTCACGCCGAAGCGGCCTTGCTGGCCGTACTGCCCCAGGCGCCCAGTCGCTTACGCCCGGATCGCCATCCCCAGCGCGCCCAGGAAGCCCGCGACAAGGTGCTGCGGCGCCTCGCGGAGTTTCAGGTGTGGCCACAATCGGCCGTCGATGAAGCCCTGGAAGAACCGTTGCTGCTCGCCCCGCGCCTGGAACCGAGCCTGGCGCCCTTGCTCGCGCGCCGCCTGAATCGCCCCGACAGCCCGCCGCTGATCCGCACCACCCTGGATGCCACGTTGCAACGCCGTCTTGAAGACTTGCTGCTGGGTTGGCGCGCGCGTCTGCCGGAACATACTTCCGCCGCCATCCTGGTGGTGGAAGAGGAAAGCATGGCCGTGCGCGCCTACCTGGGGTCGGTGGACATCAACGATGCCAAGCGCTTCGGCCATGTAGACATGATCAGCGCCTTGCGTTCGCCGGGATCCACCCTGAAGCCGTTCCTCTACGGCATGGCCCTGGATGATGGGTTGATCCACTCCGAATCCTTGTTGCAGGACGTGCCCCGGCGTTATGGCGATTACCGGCCGGGCAACTTCTCCATGGGCTTTACCGGCGCGGTACCGGCGAGTACGGCGCTGTCCAGTTCGCTCAACCTGCCGGCGGTGCAGTTGCTGGAAGCCTATGGGCCCAAGCGCTTTGCCGCCGAAATGCGCATCGGCGGCGTGCCTCTGGCGCTGCCGGCGTTGGCCGAACCGAACCTGGCGCTGATTCTGGGCGGTGCAGGCAGTCGTCTCGAAGACCTGGTGAGTGGCTACAGCGCCTTCGCCCGGGACGGCAAGAGCGCGACCCTCCGATTACAGCCGGACGATACGCTGAGGGAACGGCCCTTACTGTCGCCAGGGTCCGCCTGGATCGTGCGGCGCATCCTCAGCGGCCAGGCGCGGCCCGACCGCGACCCGCGTGCCGAGCTGGTGCAGCGCCCTGTACTGGCCTGGAAAACCGGCACCAGCTATGGTTTTCGCGATGCCTGGGCAATCGGCGTGGGCCCGCGCTATTTGATCGGTGTGTGGATCGGCCGCCCTGACGGCACGCCAGTGCCGGGCCAGTTCGGCCTGGCCTCGGCAGCGCCGTTGATGTTGCAAGTGCACGATGTGCTGACCAACCGCGACAGTCAGCGCGGCATCAGCGCCCCCGTCAAGCCGGTGCCGGCCAATGTCGGCGTGGCGGCGATCTGTTGGCCGCTGGGCCAGCCCATGAGCCGCAGCGATCCCAATTGCCGCCGCCAGCGTTTTGCCTGGACCCTGGATAACACCACGCCGCCGACGTTGCAGGCACTGGACCAGCCGTTGAGCGTGGGGTTGATGGAAAGCGTTTGGGTCAATGCCAAGGGCTTGCGGGTCGACGCCCAGTGCCCTGGCGCCGAGCTGAAAAACATCGCCCTGTGGCCCGCGCCCCTGGAACCCTGGCTGCCACGGGTCGAGCGCCGCGAAGCACGCATCCCGGCCGCCGACCCCGATTGCCCGCCACCGGCGTTGGCCGCGTCGTCACCGCTGTCGATTGTCGGCGTGCGCGAAGGCGACCAACTGCGCCTGCCCGCCGCCAGCCAACAGGCCCTGCGCCTGAAAATCTCCGCCTTGGGAGGGAGCGGGCGGCGCTGGTGGTTCCTCAACGGCGCGCCACTGGGCGACAGCGCCAACCAGGACTTCATCAACGCCAGCTTCGAACACCTGGGCCGCTACCAACTCAGCGTCCTCGACGAAGCCGGCCAGACCGCCCGCCTAGAATTCAGCGTCATCGACTAGAGCCTTAGCGCAGGCAAGCCTACCTTTTGATTTGCAAACCCATTCCAATGTGGGAGCGGGCCTGCCTGCGAAGGCGTCCTCAAGCACACCAGAGATTCACTTGCCTTAACCGCCAATCCCCCCGAAGCTACCCACCTTCAGGAGCCCCCGCATGAACCTCGAACACCTCACCGAACGCCTGCACCGCATTCGCGATACAAATAATTGGAAACAATTCCACAGCCCGAAAAACTTGGCCATGGCCGCCAGCGTGGAAATGGCCGAACTGGTGGAAATCTTCCAATGGCTGACCGAAGACCAGTCGCGTCAATTGCCAGCCGACAAACTCGCCCATGCCGGACAGGAAGTCGGCGATATCGTGCTGTACCTGCTGTTGCTGTGCAGCGAGCTGGGCCTGGACATGAACGAAGTGGTGCGCGCCAAGTTGGCCGACAGCGAACGGCGGTTTGCCCATGAGTGATCGTCATTTCGACCAACTCGCCACGCGTTTCGCCGAGAAAATCTACGGCGGTGCCAAAGGCGCGATTCGCCTCGCGGTGCTCCAGGCCGACCTGACCGAAGCGCTGCCCAAACGCCCCTTGCGCGTGCTGGATATCGGCGCAGGCCTGGGCCATATGTCGCTGTGGCTAGCCGAACAAGGCCATGAGGTCACGCTGGCCGAGCCTGCCGAGCCGATGCTCGAAGGCGCCCGCCAACGCTTCGCCGACGCAGGGCAGACCGCCACCTTTATTCATGCGCCCTGGCAAGACCTGCTTGGCCAACTCACCGAGCCCTATGACTTGGTGCTGTGCCACGCGGTGCTGGAATGGCTGGCCGAACCCCATGCGATCCTGCCGGTGCTGCACCAGCTCACGGTGCCCGGCGGCTGGCTGTCGCTGGCGTTCTACAACCGCGATGCGCTGATTTACCGCAACCTGCTCAAAGGCCACTTCCGCAAAATGCGTAAGAACGACATGGCCGGCGAAAAACAGAGCCTTACGCCGCAACAACCTCTCGATCCACGTGAGCTGGCGGCGCAACTCGAAGGCCTTTGGCAGGTCGAAAGCCAAAGTGGCGTGCGGGTGTTCCACGACTATATGCCAGTGGAGTTCCAGGCCCGCGCCGATTTGCAGGACCTTTTGGAGATGGAACTCGCTCACCGTCGTCACCCAAGCTTTGCCGGACTTGGGCGTTATTTACACTGGATCTGCCGTCCGGTTTAAGCGGCCCAGTCTGCGGAGGTCGAAATGCGTCGTCTCTGTTTGATCCTGTTGTGTCTTGGTCTGGGCGCGTGTTCCAGCCCAAACCCCTATGTTGCCGCTTCGGCGCCGATTCCTCCGGCGCCGCCCCAGGCTGCCACCACCTTTGATGCCAGCGCCTACCCGGCGCCCGTGCGCGACTATGGCGCCTACCGTAATTGGGCCTGGCGCAACGGCCAGCTGCCGGCGGGCACGGCCTGGGCCGACTCGGCGCAGATTGCCGAAGCGGTCAGCGGTGCCCTTGACCAACGGGGGCTGCGCCCGTTGCACGATAATCGTCCGGCAGACCTCTTTGTCAGTGCCGATGTGCGCCTGGAGAAGCGCCTCAAGCAGGTCCAGGATGACTACGGCTACGGTTACGGCGGTTACAACCGCTATGGAAATGGGTACGGCATGTACAACTCGGTGCCGATCGTGCGCACCTATGAAGTGCAGGTCGTGGTGGTTCGCGTCAATCTGTTCGATGCCCGCACCGGCCAGCCGGTGTGGAGTGCCAGCGCGGAAACCGGCAGCCAGGGAAGTCTCAGTGAGCGGGGAGATGCTTTGCGCCAGGCGGTGCAAAAGGCAATGACAGCGTATCCTCCCAGTTAACGGCTACTCCCATCTTCAGTGCGGCTCGCTCTTTGGAGAACAATCATGTTTCGTCGTATCGCTACGCTTGCAGTTGCAGTGCTGCTGGGCGGTTGCCAGACCAGCCAGGTCAACCACGATTTTGACCCCAGCCGGGATTTCGGCGCCTACCGCAGCTGGGCCTGGAAAGACCCGGCCCTGCAATACCGCCCGGATGACCCACGCATCAAGAGCGACCTCACCGAACAGCGCATCCGCCAGGCGGTGGGCGAACAACTCGACCAGCGCGGCCTGCGCCCAGCGGCGCCGGGTAGCAAGGCTGACGTGAACGTGCAGGCCTACCTGATCGTCGAAGACCGCCAGCAACAAGTCACCACCAATTACGGCGGCGCCTGGGGCGGCCCATGGAATGGCTATTGGGGCGCGCCGATGTACAACGAAACGCGCAACATCAGCTACAAAGTCGCCACCCTCCAGATCGACCTGCTCGACGGCAAGGATGGCAAGTTGGTGTGGCGCGGCAGCGACGAACAGATAATGGCCGCCTCGCCCAATCCCCAGGATCGTGACAAGGCCATTCGCAGCACCGTCACTCGCGTCCTCTCCAGCTACCCACCCCGCTAAAACCCGGCACAGATTCTATGTGGGAGTGAGCAAGCCCGCTCCCACATTGGAACGAGGTCAGCCAATAAATCTCTGTCAGTCATTCATCTGGCGACTGGCCAGCCCTTGTCTACACTCAACACCAACTAAGGAGAGTAAGCGCTAAGGAGTGCCTGATGTCTCCCCGACTTGGTTCCAGTCAGCGTGGTGCGATTGGCCTGATGGCAGCGGGCACCCTGGCGGTGGCCTTGGTGTTTATGTTGCTGGCGGTGGACAGCGGTCGCCTCTACCTGGAAAAGCGCAAGTTGCAATCTATCGCCGACACTTCGGCCCTCGAAGCCGCCAGCCGTGGCGGCCTGTGCACGCCCACCACCACCGCGAATGACTATGCCAAGGAAAACGCCGCCCGCAACGGCTTCACCGTGGTCGCCGGCGACAGCAGCCGTGGGCTGGCCGTGACCTGCGGCACATTGGCCAGCAATGCCAGCAATATCCGTGTGTTTACCGCAGACGCCACCAAAAACGACGCCGTGCGCGTGGTCGCGACCCGCACCGTGATGGCGAGTATCGCCAGTGGAATCTGGAGCCTGTTTGGCGGCGCGCCTGTGGCGGCGCAAACCGTCCTGACTGCAACGGCGGTGGCGGCTTCTGCACCGCCTGTGGCGCAGCTGACGATCCGCACCGCTCTGGCATCGGTGAACTCGGGTAACTCTCCACTCTTGAACATGGTCATCGGCAATCTGTTGGGCGGTAGCCTGTCGCTGACGGCCGCGGGCTGGAACGGGCTGTTGACGACGAACGTGAACCTGCTCAGCTATCTGGATCAGTTGGCGATTGAATTGAACGTAAAGGCGGGTGACTACGATGCGCTGCTGAGCACCGCCGTATCCGCCAGCCAGTTGCTCGACGCCGCCGTGAAGGTCCTGCAAAAAAACGGCGCGGTCGCCACGGCGGTCATCAACGATTTGATTACAGTGAAGGCCATCGCGCCGAATACCCAGCTTCTGAAGGTTGGAGACTTGCTGAAAGTCGCTACCGGAACGCCGGCGGCGGCCTTGAACACCAGTGTGCAGTTGTTTCAGTTGCTGGAGACCGTGGCGCAACTCTCCAGTAGCAAAAGTGCGGTCAGTGCCGCAGCCCAGGTGAATATTCCGCTGGTAGGCACCGTCTCGATCCAGACCAAAGTCATCGAGCCACCGCAACTGTCGGCGATTGGCAATCCGGCAAAGGCCAAGGCGGGGCTTTTGAATAATCCGCCGACGGATCAGATTGTTGTGCGAACTGCCCAGGTACGCACGTTGGTCAAGATTGACGCGCCGATCATCAAGGCAGTGTCTGGGGTTACATCGATTCTGACCGGGCTGGCGACGCCGGTATCCAAGGTGGTCGGTGGTTTGTTGAACTTGAATCTTCTCGATGTGGTGGCCGGTGTCGTGTGCTTAGTGGGCTGTAATGTCGCTGACGTGGATATCAACCAGACCTTATCCATCTATATCGAGGCGGCCAGTGCAGAGAGCCACGTGACAGACTTCAATTGCGCCACGCCGGCCACTAAGTCGTTGACGGTGCGAGCCACCACTTCACTCGCCACCTTGGGCGTTGGTTACGTTGAGCCGGTGTCGGCCTTTTCATCGTCTGCGGCGGTCAATGTGCAGCCGGTGCGGCTGATTGATTTTGGCCAGCGCTTTTGCCTGCTGACATTGGTGTGCGGTCCGCGTACTGCCGGCGTCGGTGGCGGCTTGAATCTGAGAGCGTTGTCCACCGTAGGCGCGCAAACCAATACGTTGGTGTTTTCTCCGGTAAATGACATCAACGCGGCAACGATCTACAAAAGCCCACCCGGCACTGCCGATATCCTGTTCAGCCTGGGAAATACCCTGAACGGTCTGCAAGTCACCTACGTACCGCCAAGCGGCAGCACACCCAACCCGGCGAACGGCACCGTTACCAATGCGCTGGCGACCATCATCAGCTCGGTGGTCGGCCTTGTCCAAAACGTCCTGGCGCCGATACTCGACCCCATCGTCAACACACTGCTCTCGGCGTTGGGCATCAGCCTCGGCAACGCCGAAGTCGGCGCCAACCTCAGTTGTCACATGGGCCGCGCCTACCTGGTGATCTAGCTGATCGGCAACTCCACACAAAACCTCGCGCCTTGCTCTGCATTGGCGACGCTCAAGCGTCCGCCCATGTTTTCCACAATCCCGTAGCTCACCGACAACCCCAGCCCCGTGCCCACGCCAATCGGCTTGGTGGTGAAGAACGGTTCGAAAATCCGCTCCAGTAACCGTGGGTCTATGCCGTCACCGTTGTCCTCCACCCAGATCCGCACATGCCGGCTGTCATGCTCGCAGTGCACCGCGATCCAGGGGCGGAACTCAGGGTCTTTTTGCCGCTTGCTCAACAGCGCATCACGGGCATTGACCATCAGGTTGATCAGCACTTGCTCCAACTGGTCGACGTGACCTTTGACCTGCACCGTAAAATCCGCCGGCGTGATGCGCACGTCCACACCTTTGCCGCGCAAGCCGTCACCGAGCAGCGACAGGGTGCCTTCCACCGCCTGCGACGGGTCGAAGGGCTGTTGTTCGATTTCCGAGCGGCGGCCGAACACGCGCATATGGTCGACCACGCGCGCTGCGCGCTGCACCTGGGTGTCGATGCGTTGGAGTTTTTCGGTGAGGTAGTCGATTTGCGCATCGCCGTTGCTCAGGCGTTTGAGCACATTGACGATAGCCATGCGCATCACATTCAAGGGCTGGTTGATCTCATGGGCGAGGCCCGTGGCCATTTCGCCGAGGGTGGCCATCTTGGCGCTTTGGGTCAGTTGCTGTTGGGAGCGGCGTACTTCGGTGTTGTCGCGGCCCACGGCTTGTACTTCCACCAGCGCGCCCTGCTCGTCGAACACGCCCCGGTCCGACCACACCCACCAGGCATGTTCGCGCCCGGGCAGTTCCAGGCTGATTTCGGCGGTGCTGACCGGGAATTCAGGACTCAACTGGCCGATGCGGTGCGCAAAGGCCTGGCGCTGTTCGTCCGACAGCCAATCCCCCAGGTTCAGTCCTGGCAGTTGCTCGGGTGGGCATTCCAGGTAGTTGGCCAGCGGTGTGTTGCCGAACGTCAGGGTCAGGTCCGGGCGGTAGCGGCAGATCATCGCCGGGGAGTCCTCGACCAGGATGCGGTAGCGCTCTTCGCTTTGTTTGATGTGCTCGGCGGCCAAGGTTGCGTCGGTGACATCCAGCCAGAGCCCGACGGCTTCCAGCGGCAGTCCAAGGTCATCACGCAGCAACTTGGCTTCATCCAGCAGCCAGTGGTAATGGCCCTGTTTGTCGCGCAGGCGGTAGCGACTGCGCACGCTACCCTCGCGCAATAGCTGGCGACTGCGCTCGAAGTACAGCTCACGGTCCTGCGGGTGGATCAGCGATGCCAGGCTGTCGTGGTTGCAGTCGGCCAAGGTCCAGCCCAGCAGTGGCAACAGACTGTCGCTGAAAAACGCCGGGTGCAGGGCGCCGCTGACGTAGCGCTGCACATAGATCACCGCGGGGGAACTGGCGATGAGGTTATCGAGGCGCGCATGGGCGGCGGCGGCTTGCAGTTGCTGGTTCTTGATGTCGCTGATGTCGAGCATGAAGCCGATCCAGCGGCGGTTATCACCGACCCCCAGCACTTGGCCTTGCACGCGATACCAGAGGGGCTTTTGTTCGGCGTCGCTGCGTTGCAGGCGTACGCTGGTCAGCAGCGGTTTACCCAGGGCTTGCAGGTCGTGCAGGCGGCTGGTGAGTGCCTGGCGATCGGCGGGGTGGATCAGCGCCAGCCACTGACTCAACGCCTGGCGGGTCGGGCTGTCTTCCAGGCTGAGGCTGTGCAGCAATTGCGGGGCGAGCTGGATCTCCTGAGTGGCTGGCAGCAGTTCCCACCAGCCGGTGCCGAGTAAACCTTGCAGAGCTTCAGTGCGTTCGAGCTGTTGGTGGTAGCGTTGTTCACGCAAGCGGCTCAGCAGGGGGGCGGCGAGGGCGGCCGTGAGGTTCAGCCAGTCCCGCTCGCTGGTGTGTTGTTGGCCACTGTAGAAGCCGCAGAGCAACCAGGCGGCGACACCCTGGCTGTCACGGTAGGGCACCAGGAACCCATCAGAGTTGCCGAAAATGCTGTGCAGTCGCGGGTTGTCGTCGCGTCCTTGGGCCAGGCTCAGTGGCGTGTTGCCGCTGGCACTGTCCAGGCTGGTGCCCAGGTGCTGGCCGGCCTGCCACAGGGCCGGGGCGTCGTGGGCCGCATACTGGTTGTAGACCCGCCAACCCTGGTCATCTGCATCGAGCAACGCCAGGGCCACACAGGGGATTCGCCAGCGCTGGGCGAGGCTGCGCAGGTGCTCGTTGAGCACCTCGGGCAGGCGGGTCAGGCTGCACACCCGCAATTGCTCGCTCATCTGGCAGGCCAGTTGATGGTTCTGCTCGCGGTGCTGGGCCAGTTGCCTGCCGGCCAGCAAGTCGCCAACGTCCTGCAGGCGCAGGTACCAGCCGTCCTCCTCGGGTTCGATCCAGCCACGTGTGTGCAGCACTTGGCCGGTAGCGCCCTGGAAGTCCAGGTCCAGGCTTTGGTGTTGCCAATCAGCCGGGCTGCCTTCAATGCTCAGGGCGCTGCTGGCGCACAGCAGTTCACGCAGCAGCGGGCGCGGGTCGCCCACCCTGTAGGGCGTCAGTTGCGGGCTCAGCGTGCCGCCAACGCTCAACACGTGTCCTTGAGGATCCAGGCGCAGGTGCAGCCCGGGGATGGGCACGCCGGGCGTATCGAGGTGCGGGGCGCTGGTGCGGCCGAGCAGTCGCCCGAAGAGCTTGTCTCCAGAGGTCAAAACTTGAGACTCGAACGGGCGGTCAAGTTGGCCGGCAGATTTGGGACGGGGCCTATGCCCGGTACCACCAGTGCCGGGAATACAGAGTAAAGGTTGGTGGTGGGGTAGGTGATCTCCACGGTCAGCGTGGTGCCGTCGTAGGTGGTGCTAATGAAGCTGGAGGAGAACTGAAAGCTGGACGGGATCCAGTTCAATTGGTTGATCACCGTGGTTTTGGCGCGGTCTTTCACCTGGGTGGAGTAAGCGGTGCCGGCGGCCACCGGGTCCACGGACAAGGCCTGGCGCACTCCCTCCGCCGCAGCCTGGTTGAACGACTGCATCAACAGCAGCGGCAGGCTGTAGCTGATCAACCCATAGAACACCGCAAAAAAGATCCCGAAGACCAGGGCGAACTCAATCGCCGCCGCACCTTTTTGCTTTCTAGGCAGGCCTGTTTTCATGACTGCGTCTACCCTGACGGCTACTACTTGATATCAGCATAGAATCAATCAGCGAAAAGGGATGTTTTTTACGTGATCCATGGCGTGGTGATACTGGTCTGGCTGGGGCTCTGTGCATTGCAGGATATGCGTCAACGGCAAATCGCCAATGGCTTGACCCTGGGGGTGGCGCTGCTGGCGTTGGCTTACTTGGTGTGGAACGGCGCTACCTGGCTGGGAGCGCCCGCCAGTGAGGGGGGCTGGGCCTTTGCCGTGGCGCTGCTGCTGACCTTGCCCGGCTATGCGCTGGGCCGTTTTGGCGCCGGGGACGTGAAGCTGCTGGCCGCCCTGGCCCTGGCCAGTACGTGGGATGCGTTGTTGTGGTCTTTGATTGGTGCTGCGGTGTTCCAAGGTGGCTGGGTGCTTATCCGTCAACGGCTTAGGGCGCGTCAGCACAATGGGCTTACTGCAGCGTCAACCAAGCAGCCTTTTGCCCCCTTTGTACTGACCGGGTTTGCGCTGTATTGGCTTTGGATTCATTAATCGCACAAGGTTTCTATCGCTATGTACATAGTCGGAAAGTAGGTCTACGTTTATTGCATAGATATGTAGGATTCTTCGCCAAAAGGATAGGCCAATCTTTTGGTTTGCCAGGCATGGAGTAGCGCGTGAACAAGCTTACCTCGGCGGTAAAAGTGCTCGTCGTCGACGATCAACCTTTGATTGTGGAAGAGCTCTGTGAATTTCTCGAAAGCAGTGGTTACCGGTGCGTCCCGTGTGGTTCCAGCCGGCAGGCGTTGCAGCGCTTCAGCGAAGACGCCGAAATCGGGCTGGTGTTGTGCGACCTGCATATGCCAGACATGGACGGCATCGAGTTGGTGCAAGCCATGCAAAAAGTGGCCGGTAAGGCTCGGGCGTTTGAGGCGATCATGCTCACCGGACGGGCCGACAAACAGGACGTGATCAAGGCCCTGCGCACGGGGATCTCGGATTACTACCAGAAGCCGATCAATCTCGACGAATTGCTTGAAGGTCTCCAGCGTCAGGAAGCGGCATTGGAAGAGCGGCAGAAAGAGCTGCAACTGGGGCACTTGAACCAGAAGCTGCAATACCTCTCGGAATCCATCAATGACCTGTACCAGGATCTCGACAAGGTGCGCCGCAGCCCTGGTGCGGGGGGGACGGATGATGGTGAGCTGGTCGCCGAAGACGCCGGGTCTGTGGAGATTCCGACTATCTTCAACCAACTCTCACCGCGCCAGTTGGACGTAGCGCGCCTGGTAGGCAAAGGCCAGACCAATTACCAGATCGCTTGCGAACTGGGGATCACCGAAAACACGGTCAAACTATACGTGTCCCAGGTGTTGCGCCTGACCCATATGCATAACCGCACCCAACTGGCGCTGGCCCTTTCACCGAGCAACTCGGCGATGCGTCAGCGGGTGACGGCGCACTAGTTATTACTCCCTCCGCCCGGCGATTTCCCGCCGACATCCTGTTCAAAGAACTCGGGAATCGGGTGCTTGTAACTGTCCAGCCACCGCTGCAAGGACTGCTCCCGTTCCGCGGGTGTGGCCCTTTGCGGCGTCGGCGAAGCCACCGGCCCGTTGATCTGCAGGGCCATCCAGTTTTCCGTTTCCGCCTGCTGCGGGGACGACGGGCCCGGTTCGATGGCCATTGCGGCCAGCGGTAACAGCGCCAGGCCGATCAGGTAATGTGCGTTCATCGATCACTCCTTACTTGAGACTCACAGGCAGGGCATCGCGGACCGCCGCTACTTTGCGCACCGTCGCGCCAGCGCCCTTGAGTTTTTCCGCGCGGGACTGGGCATCGGTGAACTGCTCGCGGCTCAGCCCCAACTGGCTGACGACCTTGGCCGCTTGCCCCCAGTCGTCTTGGTAGATCAACAGCGTTACCAGGTTGACGGCGGCCAACGGGTCGCCCTGCTTGAGTTCGATGGCCGTCATGAATTCAAAGCGCGCGTCTTCCAAGCGCAATTGGTTGAGGTACACCACGCCCAAGTCATTGCGGATCTTTTCGTCAGTGGGCGCCAGCTGCGCCGCCCGTTGCAGGTGGGTCATGGCCAGGGCGTTGTTGCCCTTGGCGGCCGCCAATTGCCCCAGGCCGTGCTCGCCCTCGGCAGTCATGCAGGTGCCGAGCAGGCTGCGGTACAACGGTTCGGCTTCGCTGCGCCCGAGCAGGCGGTAAGTGCGGGCCTTGCGTTGCCGCACCTGGGGCAAGCCGTCGGGCAGGCTTTGCAGGTTGGCCAGGCTGGCGTGCAACTTGCCTTCGTTGGCCAAATCATCGGACAGGTTGAGCGCCAGTTCCTGCTCCGAACTCGGCTTGGCGCAACTGCCCGGTGAGGTCAACGCTGCCCAGGGTGATTGGCCATTGGTGGCGCAGCCGCTGAGCATCAGCAGGGCCAGGCCGGCAATCAGTACTTTCATCAATGTCTCCTCAAAAGTGACTCAACGCGCGGGCGATGCCGATGAAGGCCGGGCCGCCAAGCACAATCAGCAAAGCGGGGAACAGAAACACCATCATCACCACCGACATTTTGGCCGACATCTTCGAGATGTATTCCTGCAGGCGGGTCAGGCGGCGGTCGTCAAGCAACTGCTTGAGGGCCAGCAAGGACTTCATCGCGCCGCCGCCCTGGTGGATCAACTGCTGGAGGATGATGCAGGTGTCGGTGAACTCATCCACTTCCAGCAAACGGGCGGTCTTGCCCAGCTCTTCGCCAAGCTCCAGCCCGGAATCGACCCGTGCCAGGATCAAGCGTAATTCGTGTGTCAGCGCGGGAAGCAGGCGCTGGGCTTCGTTGCTCAGTACGCGCAGCGACTGTTCAACCGCCATGCCGGACTCGAACAGAATGCGCAGCAGTGGAATGAAGGTTGAGACCTCTTTGGCGATGGTCTGCTGGCGATGCTTGGCGGCAGCGGCCAGCACACGTTTTGGCAGCAGGTAGCCAATGCCCAAAGCAAACATCGAGGCAATCCATACCGGGGTTGCGTGGGGGAAGAGCAGTTGCTGGCCGAGGAGGGTCAGGCCCAGTGACACGATAGGCGTACCGATCTGGAAGGCTGCGAACAACGAGCGCTGACTGGCTTTGCGCCAACCGACCCGGTTGAGCAGGGTCTGCGTCTCGTTGTCCAGACTGACCGAGCGCTGTGCCAGGGCGCTGCCGCCCAGCTGGCGCATAAGGCTGCCGAGCCGGTCTTCGCCGGCCATCCGCCCCTGCAAGCGTTCCGCCACTCGCCGTTCGCGCCGGCGGTTCTCGAGCAATTGGCCCCCCACCAATACCGCAGCGGCGAGGAGCAACAAGGCGCAGGCCAGAAGTGCCATCTCAGACACTCCTCAGCATGCGCCACATGACAAAGGTGCCGCCCAGGTCCATGGCCAGCGCGCTGAACAGCATGATGCGCCCCGTGTCGTCGTTCCACATGGTCATCAAGTAGCTGGGGTTGACCATCATGAAGTAACCCACGATCAGCACTGGCAAGCCGCCCAACACATACGCGGTCATGCGCGTTTCGCCAGTCATGGCCTTGAGTTGACGGGCGCCCTGTTCCCGCTCGCGAATCATTTTGATCAGGTTTTCCAGCAACTCGCTGGCGTTACCGCCATAGCGGTGATTGACCTTCAGGCCAAGTGCGAACAGGCGGAATTCGTCCTGTTCGTAGAACTCGGCGAAATCGCTGACTGAATCGGGCAGGCTCACTCCCATGCGCACGTTGCGCTGCACTCGTCCCATGGCGTCCTTGAGGGGCGCTTCGACGCCCTCGATCCCCCCCAGTACGGAGTCGGCCAGGGTTCTGCCGGATTTGAGGCTACGGACGCTGTGGTCCAACAACTGCGGCAATTGCTCGACCATACGCTGCACGCGGCGCTGATAACGCCAACTGATGTACACGCGAAGTAGCAGGGGTGGCCCAACGATCATCGCGATCAGGCCCAGCCCGTCCGCGAGCAGCCAGCCCAGCAGCACGCCGACCACCCAGGCGCTCAGCCACAAGCCCAGGCGGTCCGTGGGTTTGCCCAGCCCGGCGCGCTGGAACATGTGCTCAAGGCCGGTCCAGGTGGTACTCGGTTCCTGGGTCTCGGGCTGGCCGTCGCCGAGCCGTTCCAGCACGCGGTCCGTCCGGGCCTTGCGCAGGCCATGGTGAAACTGCCAGAACGACAGGGCGATCAGCAGCAGGCAGATAAGCAACAACACCGGTCCTGTCATCCAACGCTCCCTATGACTGCAAGGTCGATTCGCGGCGCAGTTTGTCGCCGGCCGGGTTGAGGGCTTCGCGCAGGAAACCGAAGCCGGTGCGCCGGTCGAGGCGGAACAGGGTATTGGTGACATACACGTCATCGCGCACGCCCACGACTTCGACCACCTCGCTCACACAGCGACGGCCATCGGGCATGCGTGTCAGTTGGATGATCACGTCCAGCGCGGCGCAGATCATCTGGCGCAGGGTTTTCTCTGCAATCACCCGGCCAGTCAGCCCCACCAGGGTTTCCAGGCGCAGCAACGCATCCTGGGCATTGTTGGCGTGCACGGTGCTCATGGAACCGTCGTGGCCGGTGTTCATTGCGGTCATCACATCGAGCACCTCCACACCGCGGATCTCGCCCAGGATGATGCGATCGGGGCGCATCCGCAGGGCATTGCGGATCAGGTCGCTGGAACGTACCTCACCGTGGCCTTCGGCATTCGGCGGGCGGGTCTCCAGGCGAACCACATGGGGATGACCCAACTGCAGTTCGGCCACGTCTTCGATGGTCACCAGGCGTTCGTGGGGGTTGATCAACTGACTGAGAATGTTCAGCAACGTGGTCTTGCCGGTGCCGGTGCCGCCGCTGATCAGGATATTGCAGCGCTTGCCCACGGCCTCCTGGAAGAACTCGAAGATGCCCTGATCGATGGTTTGCATGGCGACCAGGTCGGTGCTTTTGAGCATGTCCTTGCGGAATTTTCGAATCGACAGGCAGGGCCCGTCCAGGGCAATCGGCGGGATGATCGCGTTGACCCGGCTGCCGTCGGGCAAGCGCGCATCCACCATCGGCGAGGACTCGTCCAGGCGTCGGCCCAGCGGTGCGAGGATGCGCTGCATCACGCGTTCGACGTGATGATCGTCAATGAAGCGCAAGTCACTCTGGTGCAGCAGGCCGTCACGTTCGATAAACACCCGGTGTGGGCCGTTGACCAGGATCTCGGTCACCGACGGGTCACGCAGCAACACCTCAAGCGGGCCGAAACCGGTGAGTTCATCGACGATTTCTTCGGCCAGGCGTTCCATCTCATAGCGCGAAATCGCCAGGCGCATGCGTGTGATGTACTCGGAGACCTTGTCGATGACAAATTGCGCCAGGGATTGGCGAGTGCCTTCGAGCAGGTTCTTGCCCGACTCCTCGATGGCGTCAATGATGTAGCGATGCAACACCAGTTTGAGGCCGTCGTTATCGGTGCTGCCGCTTGCGCTGCGGGCGGGGCCGCCAAATAATTTTTCGCCGTTCATTGTCCTGACCCCAGGAGGCGTTCAAACCAACGCATTGACGGTTTTGCAAGCCCCTCGGAACGTTTAGCCAGGAGCTCACCCAACGTGCGCACGGCTTGAGTCAGGGGTTCGCGTGGGGCCAGGGCAAACAGGGGCTGGCCCTGGTTTTTCACATTAAGGCGCAATTCCGCGCTCAGGGGCAGTACGGCGATGCACGCAAGACCGAAGCTTTTTTCCAGGGCTTCGATGTCCGGTGCGCAGGCTTTGATGTAGCGGTCCACCACCAGTTTGGCATGATCAAGCTTCATGCCTTTTTCGCGCCAGCGATTGAGCACTGCGAGGTTGCGCCGGCAGTCCAGTACGCTCTGGTCGGTGCACCACAGCAGTTTGTCGCAGTGGCTGACAAAGGTGCGCAACGCTTCGCTGTCGGGCTGCCCGGTAATGTTCACGACGATATGCTGGAAATGTTGGCGCAGTGCGCTGAGCAGCATGAACAATTCGGCGGCGCTGGTCAGTTTGAGCGGTTCATCACCGGTGGCGTAAGCCAGGATGCGCAAGCCGTCCAGCGCTGTGGTGAAGGCGCTGTTGATCAAGGTGGAATCGAGGCGGCGCAAATGCCTCAGCGCGTCGCCGAAATTGAACGTGCTTTCCAGGCCGAGCAGCGCCAGGCTGTCACTGCGTGGCAGGCCCAGGTCGAGCAGCAACGTTTGCTGCCCGCTTTTCTGCACCACCAAGGCCAGGTGCGTCGCCAGCATCGCTCCGTCGGCATTGCTCTGGGTGCCAAACAGCACGGTCAGGCCGCCCAGTTGCGCGCTGTGGGCGACGGCTGGCAGGCGCTTGCTCAGGCGTCGCACCAGGCCGGCCACTTCGCTTGAACGTGAGCCGTAGGCCACGAAGTCGCGGGCGCCGGCGCGCATGGCGTTCAGGACCAGCTGGTTATCCATGCCATCGCCCAGGGCAACCACGGCGAGCATCGGCTTGGCCTCCAGGGCACCTTCGATCAGTGCGCTCTGGGCCACGAGGTTCTCACGGTCCAGGCCCACGAATACCAGGTTGGCGAAGGTGACGTCGACCAGCGCGAGCAATTCGTCCAGGCTGCCGGTACCGGCGCTCACGACCTGGCCAAGGGGCGCCAGGGCGCCCTGCAGCCACTCCAGGTCAGTGGTGTTGCGGGTGATGGCGAGAAAGGTCTGGCTCAGGCTATCGCTCATTGGGAAAGTCCACTACGGCGGTCGAAATTGCCGTTTTCCAGGAAAAACAACCGGTACCAGTTCGGGTCGTAGCTGCGCAGTTTTTCGCCGGGCAAGGACGGCAGTTGGGCGTTGGCGGCCAATGGCTGTACCAGGTGCGGTGTGACGATCATCAACAGCTCTTTTTCTTCGCGGCTGATATTGGAGTCGCGGAAAAACGCCCCGAGGATCGGGATATCGCCCAGCCCTGGAAACTTGTTGATGGTGGAGCGGTTGTTGCTGCTGATCAGGCCGCTGATCACAAAGCTTTCACCATCGGCCAGGGACACGCTGGTGTCGGTACGGCGCACCGTCAGGGCCGGCACCTGGATGCCTTGGATCTGCACGGCGTTGCTGTAGTCCAGCTCGCTGACTTCGGGTGCGACCTTGAGGGAGATGCGGTTGCGGTCAATCACTGTCGGCGTCAGCGTCAGGCGAATGCCGAACTCCTTGTATTCGATGGAGATCGTGTCGCTGCCCGCGCTGGGCACCGGGATCGGCACCTCGCCGCCAGCCAGGAAGGAAGCACTCTGGCCGCTCATGGCCACCAGGCTGGGACGTGCCAGGGTATAGGCGAAACCACTGCGCTCCAGCGCGTTGATCATGGCTTTGACCCGACCGCCACCGAAACCGACGTTGAAGCCATCAGTGCTTACCGGCAGCTTGAAAACGCCTTCCGAAGGGGACAGCAGGTTGGGGCTGCCGAAGAAAAAGTTTGTGCCTGAGCCCAAAAGTCGGGTGCTGGCTTCCTTGAGCTTGGTACGGCTGACCTCGACAAAGCGAATATCGGTCTGCACCTGGCTGGGCAGCAGAGGGTCTTCCGACGGCGACAGCGACAGGCTGGTCAGCGCCGACGTGGCCTTGCCCTTGACGAACACCATGCTCTGGCGCGGTGAACGGGCGCAGGCGGTCCACACCAACAGGCTGGTGGCGCCGGACGAGACACCGGTCAGCAGGAAATTACGGTCGCCATTCACGCGCACATCGGCGATTTTCGGGTCGCCGATGGCCAGCCGGGTGATGGCCACGGGCGATTGCAGCTCTTGTTGCAGACCTTCTCCTACCTCGACCACGGCAGGCAACTGACCCAGGGCGCTGCAATTGCCTGGCGCCGCCAAGGCCACGCCGAACGGCAGGCTCGACAGCAGGAAGGCCCAGGCCATTTGCGTGAACACGGGTGCGTAGCGCTGGCTCATTCAAGGCATCCTTGTTCGATTACGGGGTGAGGGGAGCCGCCTGGGCACCGCGAATGACTTCAATGCCACGCCGAACGCCAGGCTCACTTGCGGCGGACGTGACTCGCTTGGGCGGCCCGGTCAGGGCCAGTTGCGTGAATTGGTAGAGGTCGCGGTTGGCGCTTTCCAGCCTTTGTGATGCGTCGCTTTCGCCGGCCCAGTAGCGGCTGAGCAGTTGCTCCTCGGCGCTGCGTACGGCCAGGCGCAACGTGCCTGCTTGGGCGGCGAGCATCAGGCGGCTCAATAGCGGCTCCGGCACCGCCAGCACCACGGTGCGCGCGGCGGCCCGACGTTGTGCTGCCTGGGCGCGTTCTTCGACCGTGGCCGGCGGTGGCACCGCGGGGGTGCCATCGTTGGCCAGGCCCAACTGGTCGCCAACGCTGAGCAGGCGCATCGCTGGAAGGACGATCTGGGCTGATTGTTCGGCGTTGCTGGCATCCTGGCGCAGGAACAGCAATACATCCACGTAGTCGCCGGGGGTCAATTGGCCTCCAGCGCCGCTCACCTCATCCACCGCCACGGCCAGGGCCCGCTCGTTCGGGCGAATCATGCGAGCGAGCGGACCGCCGCTGCTGAAGCTTTCTTCGGTGAGCCAAGTGCCCGCCCCCAAGGTGCGAAGGGGGATACGACCGATGGCTTGGTCAAGCTGGGACAGGCTGCCGGCGGGTACGGTACGCAGTTTTTCTATGGCCAGGTCAGCGGCGGTCAGTGGCGTAAAGGCGGACACTTCGTGCACCAGCACCACCACCGGTTGGCGGGTCTGGTCTTCAACGGCAGCGACGGTGTTATCCACGGAAACGACAGGTGCAACGGGGGCGGCGACGGGCTCCGGTGCGCGGCTCAATACAAGCCCCCAGTACCCGGCGATCAATGCCCCAATCAGCAACAAGCCGGCCAGGACCATGCTGATGCGACTGTTCATGACGGCTCTCCCTTTCCCCGTTGCACTGCATGCCCGTTTAATCCAATCGGGTTAATCCGCAACCTGGCTGTAATGAACATCTAACGATTTGGCTATTTGAAGGTAGCTCAGCTAGGACAAAATGCCATTAACCCGGAAAAAAATTATCTGAACTGTAAGCGCAGCCGTTTAAAGGCCGGGGTGATTGCGTCAACTTTGCGACTAATACTTTGTGATTAATCCGTTCTTACAGTTGTGAGCCCGAGGTTTGTTGACAATGCTCTAATGGCACGCCGCGATCATCTGGTAGTAGAGCCGTTCCGGCTTTTAATGGCGTTTTAGGGAGAAGTCTCATGTTCCTTGAGCTGATGTTGAAGATGTATGTCCAGACCCAACTCTTTTTTCAACGTAAAGATGGCGCGTCGGGTATTGAGTACGCGATTATCGTGGCAATGGTTGCACTGGTGATCGTGGGGGCCGGTACAGGGCTTGGAACTAAGATCAAGTCTATCTTCGATAGCGTCGCGACTAAAATGACGACGTGAACGCCCCTTTGTACATGTGGAAACCGCCTATCAAAGTTCTTTCTGTTCAGGTACAGCCATGAGCGCCTCTTCGCCTAACCGCCAACAAATTCTTTTGGTGGACGACGAAGAGGACGCCCTGATCGAACTTGCCGAGTCCCTTGAAAATGAGGGGTTTGTCTGTTTCACCGCCACCTCCGTCACCTTCGCCCTGCAAGAATTGACACTCCACCCCGATATTGCCCTGGTCATCACCGACCTGCGTATGCCCGAAGAAAGCGGCATCTCCTTGATCAAACGCCTGCGTGAGCACACCTCACGTTCTCACCTGCCAGTGATTGTGATGTCCGGTCATGCCGAGATGGATGACGTGAGCGATATGCTGCGCTTGCAGGTGCTGGACTTGTTTCGCAAGCCGATCTACCTGGTGCGGTTGATTGATACGCTGAACAACCTGTTTCCCCTGCCGAAATCCAGGCTGTAGGCGCCAGGCCGGCGCCTACAGAGCGGGATCAGAGCTGATAACTGAAGCTCAACGTGTACCGTGGCCGCCGGTTGAAGCTGTCCAGCGCGATATCCGACATCGGCTTGGCCGCTTCCAGGGCGATGTTGTAGTACTTGTTGTCCCCGAAGCGCAGCCCTACGGCAGCCGATGACATATCGTTGCTCTTGACTGGCAGATCGTTGAACCAGCTCTTGGCGCGGTCGAACACGACATAGGGCTGCAGAATCCTCACCCAGTCGCCGGCGCGGTTGTAGCTGTAGTTGAACTCATAAGCCACCCCCCAACCCTTGTCACCGGAGCCTTGATCGTCAGGGTAGCCACGACCGAAGTTCTGCCCGCCGAACGTGGCGCGTTCGCTGTCGGGCAGGGTGTCATTGCTCCAGTAAAACGCGCCCGACAGTACGCCTTGCCAGTTATCGAAGAACTTGTCGCTTTGTACGCCGGACAGGCGCAGGCGGAAAAAGTCCAGGTCGGGCTTGAGCCCTTCAAAATCACTGTGGGTCCTGGCGCCCAGGCCATTTATTCCCTGATACAGGCCGGCGCTGAGGATACGCAGTTGGCGAGTGTCGGATTTGCGCCAGTCACCTTCGAACGCCAGGGCACGCAGGTTGGTTTCGATGTCGAAACGTTGGGGGTAACCCACGAGTTTGTAGCGTGTGGTCTGGTCCACTGCGTAGAGCCGCGTACCGAGGGTCAGCGACTCAGTCGGTGAGGCTACCAGCGGGTGGCTGAGGCCGATGGAGTAGCGATCGATGGACTGGTGCGGCTTGAGCTCGAAGCCGCCGTCCAGTTGCAGGTTGGCGTTGGGGTCGGCGCGGTAGCGTTCGGCGGCGAGCGCCAACTGGGTGCCTTCGGCATTGATGAACTGGCTGTAGCCCACGCGGTAGTAGTGCTCTTTATCTTCGCCAGGTGGGAACAGCCCGCTGATATTGAGCTGCTCGCCCATTGAGGTTTGGGAGTTGCTTGTGCCAGTGAGCAAGGCCTGCAGGCCACCGCGGTTGTCATCGGTCATGCTCATGCTGCTGGTGAAGGGCTTGCGGCTGGCGGTGATCTGCATGCGTGTGCCACCGTCGGTAGTGCCTGGCGGCGGTACTTGCGCTTGCAGGGTGACACCGGGGATACGGCCCATGAGCGTGGTGTAGCGCTCGAAGGTTTTGCGAGTCAGTGGGCGTTCGGCCAGGAGTTTATTGGCCAGTTTGTCGACGTAAGCCGAGACCGAGCCGATATCGCCACTTTGCTGGTAGTCCTTGATATAGCCTTCCACCAGCACCACGCGCACCAGGCCATTTTCGAAGTCTTGCTGGGGCAGGAATGCGTAGGACAACAGATAACCGTCTTGCTGGTAGCGACGTGTAATGCCACGGGTGGCTTCGATCAGTTGCGCCAGGTTGGTCTCATGGCCAATCAACGGTTCGTAGGCCTTGGCGGTCTCGGCGAGCGGGTAGACAGTGCCACCCTCGATCTGCAGCTTGCGAATCGTGACCTTGGTGTCCATCAACAGCGGCTGGCCCTGAGTGGGCGGAGCTTCGGGCACCTGGGTTTGCGGCGTGACCGGTCGATAGGCGTCGGCGGGGAGGTTGGGCACTGGCAAGTTGCGAATGGTGTCGTTGCTGTTGAGGAAGTTGGGAAGGGTCTCGGCCTGTGCGTAGGCACTGAGGGTAAGCACTAACATCGGCGTCAACACGCGCATAGGACACTCCATGGTCAACTGCAGCAGCGTTTCGGGCCCGCCGGGTTCTGGGACTCGGTTCGGGAGGGCATGATTCCAGCCCCATAAAAAAGACGAGAGACTTATTGGGGTCTCTCGTCTCAACCAAGCGTAGGCGCTGTAGGGGAGGCCGTCTAATCGGCCAGGTGCAATTCTATTTTTTGCCGGTCAGGCCGTTCAGTAAGCCGCCCAGCCCACTGCCGGTGTTGGTGTTTGCACTGCCACCCGCCGAGGCGTTGGCGCCTACGTTCAGGCCGCCAAGCAGGCCTCCACTGGTGCCGGTGCCGCCTGTGACCAACCCACCGACCGAGCCTACGGTGCTGCCCACCGCACTGACGGTGCCTCCGAGGGCATTGGTGATCGGGTTGGCGTTGGCGGCTGTCAGGTTGGCACCGATACCGCTGACGGCGCCGCCCACTTGTGTCACCAGACCGTTGACCGGCGCGCCGATGCCCGTGGTGGTTCCGATATTTTGCGTCAGGCTGGCGACGCCGGAGGTCACTGGGTTGAGGGCCGCACCGACCTGAGTGGCCAAGCCGGCAACGGGCGATGTGGCTGCCGTGTTGCTGATGCCATTGCCACCGATGACCGTGCCCAGGGAGGCAACAGTGCCGCCGAGGGCGCCACCGGTTACACCGGCGGCACTGACAGTGCCATTAGTGTTGCCGACATTCAGACCGTTACCGACGTTGGCGATCAGGCCGCCCACCAACTCGGGCAGGCCGGATTTCGCGCCGCCGCCCGCTGGGGCAACATAGCCGCCGGATTTGTCGAGCACGCCACCGACGCCGGTCAATGCGCCACCTACGATGTTGGTAACCGGATTGCCGGTGCCGCCCGCGCTGGCGACCTGGCCACCCAGGCCGGTCACCGTCGAGCCGACCTTATCCAGCAGGCCATTGACCGGGTTGCCAAGGCCGGTGGCCTTGCCGAGGTTGCCGGTGGTGTTTTCCACCAGCGAGACCACGGGCACCAACACTTTGCCGCCGACCGTGTTAGTGAGAGAACCCAGCGGTCCGGTGGTGCTGGCGGTGCTCAATGTATCGCCCAGCATGGTGACGGTCTGACCTACCTTGTCGACCAGGCCGCCGGCAGCACCGCCGACACCGCCGGTCAAGCCGCCCACCACTGGAATACCGCCCAGTGTGGTCGACAGGGATTTGCCGGTGGTCGAAAGGCCGTCACCCAGGTCGGCAACGCCGTTACCGACGCCCGCCACGGTGATGCCGAGGGAATTGCTGTTGGTGCCCAGGGAGCCCAGGCCGGCAGTCACGCCGGTACCAATGCTGGTGACGGCGTCGCCGGTAGCGGTGACGAGACCGCCAGCGGTGGTGCCGACGATGGGAACGTTGTTCAAGGTGTCGCCAAGGTCGCCAACCGCAGCACCCACATTACCGACAGTACCGCCCAGAGTGCCGACAATCTGGCCAGTCACCAGGGGAGTGGTTGTCGAGCCTGTGCCACCGCCTGTGCCGCCACCGGTGCCACCGCCTGTGCCGCCACCAGTACCTCCGCCAGTACCTCCGCCAGTACCGCCACCGGTGCCGCCACCAGTGCCACCGCCGGTACCGCCACCAGTGCCTCCGCCAGTACCACCATCTGTGCCACCGCCAGTACCGCCACCAGTGCCACCACCGGTTCCACCATCACCGCCACCGGTGCCACCACCCGTTCCCGCACCCGCATCCGGTGAGGACGATGCCACGCTGGATTTATGCCCACCACCACCGCTGCTGCAGCCGCCGAGTGCCAGTGCTACTGCCAGGGCCAGCGCGGTACTTGCTTTCCAAAACACTACTTGAGTTTTCATGATTGAGTTCCTTGCACCTGTACAACCTTGGTTGTCTTCAAACACTCACTGCTTCTCGAGGTCGTGATGTGTTTGTCCGTGTGGCTATAACAGCCCCGGCGGTGCCTTCTCTCAATGCTCTACTTGGTATTAACGATTTATATACCGCAGCAGTGTATCGGCTAAGCGACTAATACCAAGGGCGTAAGGGGAGGATGTATCAAGATGTTTATTTATTAAAAAACAATAAGTTAAATAAAAAAGCGGACTTAAAAAAGTCCGCTAGTACTTAGGGTGTATATATACAATTAATCAGTTTATTTCAGGCGATCGGTTGCCAGTTGCCAACCATATGTTCAATACCGCCCGCGCCTTTTAACCACAACTCGCCGCTGGACCCGGCGGCGCTGGCCAATAACGTTACTTCTCCGGGCAGGCGCACGGGTTTTTTGAACTCAACGCTGATCTCGATATTGGCGGCGGGCAAGTGTTCGCCAAGGGCGGCGAGGGTGTGCGCCTTGTTCCACAGCCCGTGGGCGATGGCTTGGGGAAAACCGAACAGCTTGGCGGTCAAGGCGCTGAGGTGGATGGGGTTGTAGTCGCCGGAGACCCGGGCATAACGGCGGCCAATATCGGCGGGGGCCTTCCAGCGGGTCAGTTCGCTGACCTGAGTGGGGGCGGGCTGGGCGTCATCCTCGGGTTCACCTTGCAGTTTTACGCCTCGGCACAACATGCGGCTTTCGGCTTCCCATAGCAGGCCGAGTGAGTCCTCGACGGTGGTGATCAGATCAAAGGTCGCGCCCTTGGGGTGGGGCTTGAGGTTCTGCGTGTGGACACCGACGGACAATTCGCTCACCCCACCCAGCGGGCGATGAATACGGATGCGGTTACTCAGGTGAATCAACCCCAGCAGTGGGAACGGAAAGTCTTTGTCCGTCAGCAACTGCATCTGCAATCCGAACGCCATGATATGGGGATACGTCGCCGGCAAGACCGGGCTGTCGGAAAAACCGCAGACCTTGCGATACGCCGCCACGTGCTTGGGATTGATGCTCACCCGACAGCGCAATCCCTGTTCGGGCAACGTGCTGCCGGTGATCTTGCGTTTGAGCGCTGCGCGCCAATACAGCGGCGGCAAAAAGGGAGTAGTGCCTAGCGTCTTCCATTGCATGCTTATGCTCCCAAGAGGCTTTGCCCACACACCCGCAACGCTTGCCCGCTGACCGCTCCGGAACCCGGTTGGCCCAGCCAGGCCACGGCCTCTGCGACGTCTTGCGGCAGGCCGCCCTGGCCCAACGAACTCATGCGCCGCCCGGCCTCACGCAACGCGAAGGGGATATGCGCGGTCATCTGGGTTTCGATAAAACCGGGGGCCACGGCGTTGATACTGATACCGCGTTCCTTGAGCAACGGTGCCCACGCTTGTGCGAGGCCGATCAACCCGGCCTTGCTCGCGGCGTAATTGGTCTGCCCACGGTTGCCGGCGATGCCGCTGATCGACGCCAGCAACACCACGCGGGCGTTGTCATGCAGGGTGCCGCTGTCGAGCAGCGCCTTGGTCAGCACCTGTGGCGCATTGAGGTTGACCGCCAGCACCGCGTCCCAGTATTCCGGCGTCATGTTGGCCAAGGTTTTGTCACGGGTGATCCCGGCGTTGTGCACCAGAATGTCGAGGCCATCGGGCAACTGTTCGATCAATTGGCTGGGAGCGTCTTCAGCACAGATATCCAGCGCGACGGTGCGTGCACCCAGGCGCGCGGCCAGGGCTTCGAGGTCGGCCTTGGCCTGGGGCACGTCGAGCAGGATCACTTCGGCACCGTCGCGGGCCAGCGTTTCAGCGATGGACGCGCCAATGCCACGGGCGGCGCCGGTGACCAGTGCCTTGCGCCCGGCCAGTGGCCGCGTCCAATCCTCAACCGGAGTGGCGCACGCTTGCAGGCGAATCACTTGGCCGGAGATATACGCACTTTTCGGCGAGAGAAAAAAGCGCAGCGCGCCTTCCAGTTGGTCTTCGGCACCGTCGCCGACGTAGAGCAATTGCAACACGCCGCCATTGCGCAGTTCCTTGGCCAGCGAGCGGCTGAAACCTTCAAGAGCGCGCTGGGCGCTAGCGGCAAACGGGTCGCTGAGGGTTTCCGGCGCGCGACCGAGGATCACCAGATGGGCGCTGTTATCGAGATTTTTCAGCAGCGGCTGGAAGAACTCGCGCAGTTGTTTAAGTTGGTCGGTGTGTTGCAAATGGCTGGCGTCGAACACCACGGCTTTCAGCTTGGGGCCGTGGCCGGGAATCCACGTCGACGTCTCGCTGCCGTACGTGTAAATGGCGTCGGTGAGTCTGTTGGCAAATGCCTGCACATTGCTCACCAGCGCACCGCCGCCCAGCAGCAGCGCTCCTTCCACCGGACGCAGGCGCCCGGCTTGCCAGCGTTCCAGGCGTACCGGTGACGGCAGGCCAATGGCGGCGACCAGGCGATGGCCGAGGCTTGAGTTGGCGAAGTCGATATAACGGTCGACCACCCCAGGGTGGCAGTCGTTCGATTGAGCCTAGGCTAGGCTTGGTGATTCCACCCACAACCATCAGGGAGCTTTCCATGACTCAATTGCGCCGTGTAGCGATCATTGGCGGTAATCGCATTCCTTTCGCCCGCTCCAACGGCCCCTATGCCACGGCGAGCAACCAGGCGATGCTGACAGCTGCCCTGGAAGGCCTGATCGAACGCTACAACCTGCACGGCCTGCGCATGGGCGAGGTGGCTGCCGGCGCGGTGCTCAAGCATTCCCGTGACTTCAACCTGACCCGCGAATGTGTGCTCGGCTCGCGCCTGTCGCCGCAGACCCCGGCCTACGACATTCAACAGGCGTGTGGCACGGGGCTGGAAGCGGCGTTGCTGGTGGCCAATAAAATCGCCCTGGGCCAGATCGAGTGCGGGATTGCGGGTGGAGTGGACACCACCTCCGACGCACCCATCGGAGTGAATGAAGGCCTGCGCAAGATCCTGCTGCAAGCCAACCGCAGCAAATCCATGGCAGACAAATTAAAAGTCCTGTTACAACTTCGTCCCCAGCATCTGAAGCCGGAGCTGCCGCGCAACGGCGAACCCCGCACCGGCTTGTCCATGGGCCAGCACTGTGAATTGATGACACAGACCTGGCAGATTCCCCGTGCCGAGCAGGACCAACTGGCGCTGGAAAGCCACCAGAAAATGGCCGCCGCCTACGCCGAAGGCTGGCACAACGATTTGCTCACCCCGTTTCTGGGCCTGACCCGCGACAACAACCTGCGGCCCGACCTGACCCTGGAAAAACTCGCCGCCCTCAAGCCTGCCTTCGAACGCAGCGACAAGGGCACGCTCACTGCCGGCAACTCCACGCCGCTCACCGATGGCGCCTCGCTGGTACTGCTGGGCAGTGAGGCCTGGGCTCAGGAGCGTGGTTTGCCGATCCTGGCGTATCTGCGCGATGGCGAAGCGGCGGCAGTGGACTTCGTCAACGGCGCCGAAGGCTTGCTGATGGCGCCGGTGTACGCGGTACCGCGCTTACTGGCGAGGAATGGTCTGACGCTGCAGGACTTCGATTACTACGAAATCCACGAAGCGTTCGCTGCCCAAGTGTTGTGCACGCTCAAGGCCTGGGAAGATGCGGACTATTGCAAGACGCGTCTGGGACTTGACGCGCCCCTGGGCGCCATCGACCGTAGTCGACTCAATGTGAAAGGCAGCTCCCTGGCCGCCGGGCACCCATTTGCCGCCACAGGTGGACGTATCGTCGCCAATCTGGCCAAGTTGCTCGACGCGGCAGGCAAGGGCCGAGGGCTGATTTCCATCTGTGCAGCGGGCGGGCAAGGGGTGACGGCGATCATTGAGCGCTGAAACTGGCATATTGGATGCATTCTTAAGTGATCAACGGTCGGTAGCCCCTCCCACCGGCGAGCTGATTGCCGTATAACGAGTGCCATACGCGTATTTGGTAATAAAGGACCCACAATAAAAGCTGATGAAGACTCCTAAACGCATTGAACCCCTGATCGAAGACGGTCTGGTCGACG
>Ga0308165_1001000_pt1 | contig 43170 bp, 40 predicted proteins | sample PhyWR2_FD_201032 | JGI IMG/M metagenome (GOLD analysis project Ga0308165, IMG submission 201032) | Phyllosphere microbial communities from UC Gill Tract Community Farm, Albany, California, United States - DLSLW.R2 | ecosystem: Host-associated > Plants > Phyllosphere > Unclassified | place: USA...
GATTAAAGCGGAAGATGGTTTTGATATTCCCATGACTCGTTTTCAATCGGAAAAACCGATGGCTCATTCACCTGTGCTCTATTTTATTCATGGCGGTGGCTTTTTTGCTGGTAGTACGGATGTTGTGAGAGAAGCCTTGAGGTTATTTGTTAGTCAAACCAATATGATTGCGGTCAGTATTGACTATCGTTTAGCACCTGAAAATCCTTTCCCGATCGGGCATAAGGATTGTTACACTGGCTTAAGATGGTTAGCTGACCATGTGGAAGAATGGGGAGCTGATAAACGGAGTATTTTCGTCGCGGGAGATAGCGCGGGTGGGAACTTAACAGCGTATTGTAGTAATCGAAATATTGAAGAAAATCGTGACGATGTCTGTGGTCAAATTTTACTTTATCCGACGCTTAATATGGGTGGGATCAAGGATGAATATACTGAATTTGATATCGATCAGGATGTAGCGATTTATTCGAAACAAGCCAGCGTTATTCGTCCCGGCATTGAGATTTTTGGTGAAATGACGACCAGTTTATCCGATATTTTAGGGACAAAAGATATTTTAAATAAATACTTAACACCCTATATGTCAGTCAGTGATAAAATGCCAACAACGATGATCACCTCAGGAGAGCATGACTTCTTAACCTTTGAAAGCTTAGCTTATGCTAAAAAATTGGTTGATTTAGGGGTGGATACGACCTTTACTTTATACAAAGGCATGGGGCATGCATACATTGATCATGTAGGAAATTATCCACAGGCAGAAGATTGCATGCAAGATATAAGTGAATTTATTAAGAAAAATAGGAGATAGAAAATGAAAAAACAAACAAAAATCGTTTTTTGTTTCGTTGCTTGTTTACTACTTATCTTTACTTTTACTGATTTACAGATTTCTGAAACGCTTTACAATCCAAAGAGTACGTTTGGCTGGTTCTTTGAATCGTTTGGAGAAGTGATTATCGCGTTGATTGGTTGTTTTAGTACAGTTGGAATGATCAGAACGAGCAAAGGGAAATGGTCATTCTATTAGGAACTCTATTTTTTGTTTGATACCTTTATGTTGTGTGGATGTCAACGTTCCCGCTGATTGATCAACTCAGCAGCTGAGTTTCTGAAACGGATTTACTACGAAAGATGACTTTGTGTCTTTTCCTTCGGGACATTCGGATCCCTTATTTCTGGTGTATGGATCATCTGTGTGATGCTAATTCATGTTATTATGAGCACTCACTTTGCAGTGATGTGTTAATGGAGGTAACAATCGTGTTGCTTTTAAATATATATTGAAGAAAAATGGTATCCTTCTATTGAAAATAGGACTCATTAAAAATAGATATGTTTTTGCGAGAAATGAGCAATACCTATCCATTTTTGAGTATTTACGAGGGCAAAACTTAATTAAATGTTTTTTCACTTTTTCAAATGAACATTTTACTAGCATAATGAATTACAGCAATTCAGGAAATAATCACGATGTATGCTTTGTATAGCATATTAAGTGGTTTGATTGAAGCGACGCCAATATGCATTTTGGAAAAAATGAAAATCGATTTTCGAAAGGAGGCGTACCGATGACAAAATTTCAACAGGATGAACTTCAACAGTTAATAAAAAATTTCCTGTTTGAGCAAAATTGTATAGAAACCTATCATCATTGTATTTCCGTGGGTGACTATGCTTTTGAATTGGGAAAGCGCTATTTAGAAAAACCTGAGCAGGCTAGGATTGCAGGATATCTCCATGATATTTCCGCGATTTATCCAAATGATCAGAGAATCGCTGTAGCAAATAAAATGGGTATAACATTGTATGAAGAAGAACTAGAATTTCCACTGATCATCCATCAAAAAATCTCGAAAGAAATTGCGTTGAACGAGTTTAATATTACGGATGAAGCAATTCTGTCAGCTATTGAGTGTCACACTACGTTAAAGGGGCAATATACGGATTTGGATTTAGTTTTATTTATAGCGGATAAGATAAAATGGGATCAGGTAGGCGAGCCGCCTTATCTTGTAGGGTTAATGGAGGCCTTAGATAAATCTTTAGAAAATGCTGCGTATTATTATGTAGATTATTTGTTGAATCATAATATTAAGGTGATTCATCCATGGTTGTGGGAAGCGTATTTAGAATTGAAGCATGATTTAGGATGAATTTAAATTTGGGGAGTATGTTAGTGGAAATCAAAAAAGATTTTCTGCCAGCACTTTTTTGAGCATTTAAATACAAAAAAACAAATTGATAAAAGGAAAGCATAGTAATTATTAAATCACATAGTTAGCATAACAAAGAATTATACCAAGCTCCAACAATATCAACCTTTTCAATGACTGAAAATAGCAAAACTAATTGGTCTACCTTAAAATTTAAACAGAAACCTTATTAAATCAAGATTTCTGTTTTTTCGTTTTCGTGGATATCATTTATCTTTATTGAGGAAGTTTGTTCTTAAAAATTATCTAAATTTTCACTTTGCTTTTTGAATGTCTCTTTTACTTTTTTTCCGAATTGTCCTTTGATAGAATTTCCCATACTTTCGGAAACACTTGCCATATTTTCTTTAACTGAAGAGAGCTTCGTTTCGCCACTTTGTTTCGCTGTTTGTTGATTAGTGTGTTTTTTTTGATTCATGGAATGACCAATTGCTGAAGCAATGGCTTCTTTCTGTGCCTTTTTTTTAAGTTCCTTTGTTGCATCGTCTAGCATCAAAAATCACTCTCTTTCTTAGCTAATTCCTGATCAGATAATATCCGAATCTCACGATAATAGGTCTCATCTAATTCTTCTATTTCTTGCTCGATTTGTTTTCGGTCATGTTGTGCTGCTTCATAGACCTCATCTTTCAGCCGCTCTAACTTATGTACAGCTTGTATAATAAATTCTTGATCTGGAACGTAGTCTTTTAAATAGTAGTGTGTCCTATCTGCAATTTCTTCTAAATCGCGTATTCCTTGGTCTCTTTGAAAAAGAATATCATCTTCTTTTTCTTCAAATTGACGTTTTTTCTTTAGGTAATCTATTTTTATTGCTTCTTGTTGATCCAACTGAATACTCCTTCCTTTAAAAAAGTTGACTGGACAACTCCTTATCGCTTTGAACAAGTTTATCAATCCCCGCTTTAATTTCAGAAGCAAGGCTATCAAAGCTTTCACCGAGCTGTTTTGCTTTCGCTATTTGTTCTTCATAAAAGGTTGTAGGTTCTGTAACAATACTGGCTTCTGTTGCTCCAACTGAAGCCAACGCATCAATAATTTCAGAGTCATTCAGTTCTGTTCCGATTGAACGAGCATGTTGGAGTCCTTCTGTCCAAACTTCTTTTGCCTCTGTAATCGCATCTTGATAGATTGTGATCACGTCAATTAATCCGTCTTTCATTGTTTGCGAGGCGGTCGTTACAGCCAATAAAGCTTCACTGTTATCTAAATAGATTTCTTCATTCTTTGATAAGCCACCACCACTGGATTTTAGTTTTTTTCTCAATTTTTTTAGTTCTGAAAGATCAAGTATCTTATAAGCTCCATATAGTTTTAAATACTCTTTTACGCGAGATTTTGCTTCCGCATCGTCTCCCGTCCAGAATTTTTTATCCCCATTTTTTTTCGCCCAATTTTTGGCAGCTAGTTCTACTTGCGCTTTTGTCATACCTGGGGCAAAAATACCATCTTTTGCTAAACGATCTAAATTTAGTGTGTCTCCATCAAAGTATTTAGCCAGGGTATTATGTCCATTGAATCCTATTCCTTCAATACGTGACACAGTTCCATAAGTATGATCACGTCCTGAAAGATTCGCCCAAGAATCGTTTTGATATCGTCGCAACATTTCGGGATTACTTTTCAGCCATTTCAATTGATCATCTGTGAGCGTTCCAAATTGATCACGTCCCCAGTCATCAAAACTTGTTGTTTGAAAACCCATTTTTTTACCATGTTCCGCGGCCATTTTCATCATGTAGCCACCGGATTGACTAAAACCGGCAACGTCAGTAATCGAGCCGTTATGTTTGGCTATTTTAACTTGTGTTTCGTTTAAAAAAGCTTGTGCACCCTCATATTCCCCTGAAAGCCCTCCTGCCAAAGCGCCACTTGCAGTAACATAACCGTTGGCTCCTGTTTCCTTATGCGTATTGGTTCCAGCGTACACAACAGCTACATTGTTATAGTCAGGTTTCCCATTGACGATAGGGGCGATAGCCATTGCATTTAGTTGGCTATCTTCATCACTTGCTACTTTATTTATGATTTGATACTCTCGTTGTTCATTTCCAACATTCAATCGAATTGGGTCATCGATATTTTTAGACTGAACCGTTTCTTTAGTGGTATCAATTGCTTTTGCTAAAACTTCTGTTGTGATTTCATTACTCATAAATTTTTACCTCTCTTAATAAGTTAGTTCGTGAACTGTAATGTTGTAAACAACGTCAGCTTTTGAGCTACCCTTAGAAGATTTTTTTATATTTTCAAAATCTAACTTATCTTTTGTGTTCGCTTTTCCAATGGTACTACGTAGTTCCATTTCTAATGCTGAATCTATATTAGTCGGATTCAGATACTCAGTTAATACATATTTTTTTAAGTCATCATTGTATTCAGTTTCATCATTTAATCGGTATTCAATCGTGACAAATGTTTTATTAGAGACAAACACTTTTACATAACTATTCACATAATTTCCTAAAATAGAAGAACCAAAAGTAGGAGAATTCCGCCATTCTACCCCTACGCCTTGCCATTCAATTTTTTCAATTCCTTCATAATTTTTGACCAAATAATCTGTTACATAGTTTTGGATAAGTTCAATCCCATCTTGATAGCTTTTTTCTACTGCTTTTTTATCCATATTTTTTTTTCCTCCTATAAACAAACTAATAAGTAGAATAATTCCTAATAAAATTCCAAGTTTCTTTTTCAATTCTTCACCACCGAATTTTTTAGCTTAACAGTTTTTTTTGTTGTATCAATCGCTTTAGCTAAAACTTCTGTTGTAATTTCGTTACTCATAAAATATCTACCCCCACTAGTAAGTCAACTCATGAATTTTTGTATTGTAAATAACTTGAGCTTTTGGACTTCCTGAACTATTTTTCATTATATTCTTAAAAACTAGCTTATCTTTTTCTTTAAGCTGTCTAGTGGTATTTCCTATCTCCATTTCTATGATTGAATCTAAGTTAGTAGGGTTCATATAATCTTTTAAAACATATTTTTTTGAATTATCATCATACTCAGCCTCCTCAGTTAGGGTAAATCTTATAATAAAAAAGTCCTTTTCAGAAACAAATATTCTAGCTTTACTATTTACATAATTTCCAAGTATAGACGACCCAAAAATATCTGAATTTCGCCATTCTACACCTACGCCTTGCCACTCAATTTTTTCAATACCTTCATAATTTTTAACCAAATAATCTGTTACATAGTTTTGGATAAGTTCAATCCCATCTTGATAGCTTTTTTCTACTGCTTTTTTATCCATGTATTTTTTCCCTCCTATAAACAAACTAATAAGTAGAATAATTCCTAATATAATTCCAAGTTTCTTTTTCAATTCTTCACCACCGAATTTTTTAGCTTACTAAACAAAAAATCTGGAGACAATCGCTCCAGATCTCTCTGAAATTTTTAGAGCCCACGACCAATCGCAGAAGAAATAGTTTGATCTGTTTTTCACCATCCTTAATAAGTCAACTCATGAATTTCTAAATTGTAAATAATCTCCGCATCGGGGCTACCTTGAGAGTTTTTTTTTTGACTCTTTCAAGTACTCGCTTTTCTCTTTCGTTTACCTTCAATTTTTTTACATCAGGGTTATCACTATATGCATAAATAGCATTGTGTATTCCGGTTGCAACTGAAACATCCATATTACTAGGATTCAACACAGGGGCTCCATCGTATTCATATAAAACATATTTTTTTAAGTCATCATCATATTCTGTTTCATCAGATAGACGAAATTCCATCGTAAAATAACTATCTTTTGAAATATATACGTGAACATTGCTATTTACATAATTTCCAAGTATAGATGCCCCAAAAATATCTGAATTTCGCCATTCTACACCTACACCTTGCCATTCAATTTTTTCAATCCCTTCATAATTTTTGACCAAATAATCTGTTACATAGTTTTGGATAAGTTCAATCCCATCTTGATAACTTTTTTCTACAGCTTTTTTATCCATATATTTTTTTCCACCTATGAGTATGCTGACAATTAAAATAATTCCTAGTATAATCCCAAGTTTCTTTTTCAATTCTTCACCACCGAATTTTTTTGCTTACTAAACAAAAAATCTGGAGACAATCGCTCCAGATCTCTCTGAAATTTTTATAGTCCACGACCAATCGCAGAAGAAATAGTTTGATCCGTTTCTTCCACAATGGTTGCGACTTCATTTAACTGCTTATTGATTTGATCTAGTAACTCCGCAAACTCACTTACTTTTGGTTTTAAGGCAGTGAATTGATCGTTAAAGCTGTCAAATCCTGAACCTTCCCAATTTCCTTGAATGGTGTCTTGTTCAGATTGTAGTTTTTGTAGAATGTCCTGAACTTGTTGTGAACCATCTGTGTATTTTGTAGCAGATGTGCGTAGTTCCTGTGGTGATAATTTAATGCGATCTCCAGCCATGTGTGATCTCTTTTATTTATTGAATAAGTTCTAATTTCAGTCTAGCACAATAAGTTGTTTATTTTTATCAATATATTTTAAAAAGATCTATATTTCTGATAAAAAATAAGCCTTTTGACGGATTCAATGATTATTCTTGTAATGGAACGAAGCAAAAGTTGAAGGAAGAGTGTGGATTTAGATTGCTTGGAGGAGCAGTCTAAAAATAGGGAAATAGAGGATAAACTCATCCATGGATAAGTTTATCCTCTAAGCTTAGTATGTTGCACTACCTAGTTTATCTGCTTAATCAATAGATAAACTATTTGCTGAACCTTTATAAAACGCCTCTAAAATCTCGCGCACTTCATCCGTCGATTTCGTCCCCATCAATTTCACACGTAAATCACTGGCACCAGGGAAGCCTTTTACATAAATCTTAAAGAAACGATGCAGGCCAACAATCGAGCGTGGCACGATTTTCGCATAATGATCCTGTAAATCAAGCTGCATCTCTAATAATCCAAGCAACTCTTTCGGCGAATGTTCTTTCAGTTCCTGTTCAAACGCATAAGGGTTTTTAAAAATCCCGCGACCGATCATGATCCCATCTACACCATATTGCTCGGCTAGCTTTAAACCTGTTTGACGATCAGGGATATCGCCATTGATCGTAATCAAGGTTTGCGGTGCAATGTGATCACGGATTTTCATGATTTGAGGAATCAAGTCCCAATGGGCGTCGACTTTACTCATTTCATTCCGTGTCCGTAAATGAACAGAAAGATTGGCAATGTCTTGTTTCAATAAATGTGTGAGCCAAGCGTCCATTTCAGCGATGTCTGCGTATCCGATTCGTGTTTTGACACTAACGGGTATCCCACCTGCTTTGGCCGCTTCAATCAGTTCAGCTGCAACTTCAGGGCGTAGAATCAGACCGCTCCCTTTTCCACGTCCCGCTACGTTAGGGACAGGACAGCCCATATTGATGTCGATTCCTTTAAATCCCATTTCGGCTAGTCCAAGACTCATTTCTCTAAAAAACTCAGGCTTATCACCCCAAATATGAGCAACCATTGGCTGTTCATCCTCAGTAAACACTAAACGTCCACGTACGCTTTCTTTCCCATCTGGATGGCAATAGCTATCCGAATTTGTAAACTCAGTAAAAAAGACATCTGGTGCACCTGCTTCTTTGACCACATGGCGAAAGACGACATCAGTCACATCTTCCATTGGTGCTAAAATAAAAAAAGGCTTTGGTAGTTCTGCCCAAAAATTATTCATCATTCTATAATCTCCACTCTATTGCTTTCGGTTATATTCTAAAAAACATACTCATTATACTAATAATACTAGAAAGAATCAAAGGGAAGAGTTGTACTTCAGCTAAGGTTAGTGTTAGTCGTAATACAAGTTAAAGCTAGAAAGTAAAAATAGTTTGCTTATTTTTAGTAAGTATATTATACTATCGTTATCAGTTTAGTTCTAAACTAAAAGGGGGTTCAGACAATGGAAAAGCTATCACTTACAGAAAAAGTAAAATTAAGCTGTTGGATGTCCATCTTGCAGTTCGTTCAAAAGAGCAATGTGCAGTCCAATGAGTTTTTAAAACAATATGATCTAAATGCTTCAAAATTTGATATGCTTCATCAAATTCAAGAAAATCAACCAATCACACAAAAGGAGCTAGGAGAGAAATTACTTATCTCCAAGGGTGGTGTTTCGCAAATGATCAAGCAGTTTGAAGCAGACGGCTGGATTACACGCCAACAAGAATGGAAAGAAAAATATATATCCTTGACAGCTAGAGGACAAAAACAGCTAGATAGTTGCTTTATTGCCCAAAGTAAGCAACAGGCAGCGGCTTTTGACAATTTAACGAAACAAGAAGTCTTGCAGTTAGCCAAAATCAGTCAAAAATTAATGAAACAGTCAACAGAATAAAACGATGGAATAGGAGTGTAGGAAAATGAACAAAAAAATGAATGAAACATTTGGTATTGATTCATCAAAAGGCATGGAAATCGGGTTATATTCACTAGGAGATCACGTTAAAAATCCGATGACAGGCCAGCTGATCAGCGAGCAACAACGAATCAATGACATTATCGAAGCGGCAAAATTTGCCGATGAAGCAGGAATCGATGTTTTCGGTGTTGGTGAAAGCCATCAAAGTCATTTTATTGGGCAAGCGAACCAAGTGATTCTATCGGCAATCGCAGCACAAACAAAAGATATTAAAATTTCTAGTTCAGTGACAGTTTTAAGTACCAATGATCCAGTCCGAGTGTATGAAGAGTATGCTACCTTAGATTTGATTTCTAATGGTCGTGCTGAAATTGTGGCAGGTCGTGGCTCTCGGGTTGGGGTTTATGAACTTTTAGGGTTTGATTTAAAAGATTATGAGGAATTGTTTGAAGAAAAAATGCATTTGTTAAAACGATTGAATGAAGCAGCACCTGATGAACGAATCAATTGGGAAGGGGCATTCCGCGCTCCTTTACAAAATGCTGAAATTTTACCGCAACCACTGCGTGGACAGTTGCCTGTTTGGCGAGCAGTAGGAGGACCGGCAGATAGTGCGATCAAAGCTGGATTAGATGGCATTCCAATGATGTTGACAACACTCGCAGGACCAGCACCGATCTTCAAACGTGCGGTGGATGCTTATCGGATGTCGTTAACTGAAGCCGGCTATAATGAAAAAGAATTTCCTTTGGCTACAACGAGTTTGTTTTATGTTGCTGAAACTGGTAGCCAAGCACGGAAAGAAATGTATCCATTCTTAAATGCTGGTTGGGGTGCGATTCGTGGCGGAACCTATCCAAAACAACATTTTGCTCAATCACAAGATACCAGAGATACGCTAATGGTAGGAGGCGTCAATGAAATTATCGAGAAGATGTTGTATCAATATGAACTGTACGGCCATCAACGCTTTATGGCGCAAATCGATTTTGGCGGCGTGCCACTTGATCTTGTTAAGAAAAATATTGAATTGATTGCGACAAAAGTGATGCCAGAAGTGAAAAAGCATACGAAAGGCTAGGGGGAAATAAGATGAAAATCGTAGCGATAATCGGTTCAGCTTTTGGTAGTAAATCAAGAGTGGCTGTCAATTATACGATCAATAAAATAAAAGAAGTTCGAGCAGATGCTGAAGTAGAAATCATTGATTTTTCTGATTTACAGTTTCCATTTGCTGATGGGCGAGAGTATCTTCAATATGAAGGTGAGGTTGGTCAAGCATTGAAAAAGATGATGGAAGCAGACGGGTTGATCATTGGCACACCTATTTTTCAAGCATCGATGCCGGGCACCTTAAAGAATTTATTTGATATGTTGCCAGTGAATGCATTTCGCAATAAAGTGGCGGGAATGATCGTTACGGCTGGATCAGAGAAACACTTTTTGATTCCTGAACAACAAATTCGCCCAGTTCTTAGTTACATGAAGGCTAATTTAGTGCCGAACTATGTGTTTATCACGGACAAGGATATTATCCGCCAAGAGATCAAAAATCCTGATATTGAATTTCGTTTGGATCGGTTTGTAGATGATTTCTTCTTGTTATTGGATACCTATCAAACCATGATCCAACAAAAAGAAGCGGCTTATGATTTTTAAAAGGTACGGATTAAGTTTGTGAGGATTGGGACATCGCTCCGTGAGTCGTGATGTGACCCCCCAAAATTGTATTTTCCACGTACAACTTTTGGGGGTCACATCATCATTGCATTTCTGCAGAGGATTGTACTTATGAATTAGGGGAAAAGTGTTTGGATGAACCTTATAAGGCTCAAATTGTGGGATATTTGCATGATATTTCAGCCGCTACATTAGTTACCTAAATTCTTTTGGTTTTTGAAATGATAGACTAACAAAATAAATCCTATAATGAGAAATAGGCCGATCCAAGTTAGAAAAACACTCAGCTCTTCATTTGTTTTCGGAAAAACGTTTTGTATAGCTTGTTTGAAGATTGAAGGTTCTCTGTATACTTCGACAGTCACTTTACTCACAATCGTTTCACTATTTGCAATGCTAGGATAATAAAACAAACTACTTGTCAAGGCTAGAAAGAAGATTACTAGGGTTCTATTTTTTTCTTTTATAAAAAACATACCCTGATCCTCCCAAAATAAGTAGAGCGGCAATGCCAGCAATAATGATCCAGATTTTATTGTCTTCAGCCAACACTTCTAAACCTTCATTAAGACTACGTGAATCGGAGCGTGAGATCGTAAAATCACTTTCCCAAACTTCATTGATCTTCTCAGATTTCCCACTAGTTTTTAATACATAATCTCCAGCTTTTAGTTTGGAATTTGTCAGAGACAATTCAGGGGAAAATAGACTATTTGGTGCTACTTCGATGTTTGCCATACTATTCTTAAAAAGAACCTTCGTGGGTTGGCCTTTTTTATAGATTTCAAATGAGAGGGTTAGGTCTCGTATGATATTCGGCATAGGGTTTTGGAAGGACAAATTTAGAAATCGTTCAGGTTTTTTATTGACTAATGTTAAGCCTTTATAGTTCATTTGGCTTTTATCATTTTCTTTATTGACTCGAATTTTAATGGGAACATTGTAAGCAAAGGTATTATTTAAACCCTCGTTTGGCTGTTCTGTTGCTTTTTCGCTCACATTCACTGCACCTAAGATTGTCCCATCAAAGTTCTTTAGTTCAGCGTTCAAAGCGATGCTCATTTGTTGTGTGCTATTCGCTTCAACTGTGATTTCCTGTTGTTTTACCTTAGCAATCTGTGAGAGCTTATATTGTTGGTCCTCATCGTATTTATGATCTATGGCATAGCTAATTGCGCCATCTTTTGTTGTCATCCCATCCAAAATAGTGACAGTGATTACTTTTTCCTCAGTAGATTCGTTCACAACCAATAACTCAAGTGTTTGGTCGATTGAGGAGGATGTGGCGATATTAAAGTAATCTTCCGTGTTTTCTATCTGGTTTTCTGGAATCAAAGGCTTGAGGTAGTAAGCTGTTTCCTGCGCAAAAGCTGTATTTGGGAGCATAAGTAGAAGCAATAAACTGGCTAGTAAAAATAGTGGATAGTAGGATAGACTTTTTACTTTCATTTTTTCTAGACTCCTTTATAAAAAAATTTGATAAGAGACTAAGGTTCTAACCCAAAGAGTTATCCCTCAGTCTCTCATTGTTAAGCTTACACTTTAGGTGTCAATGTCCAAGTAATATTGGCACCGTATACGCCTGATTGTAATAGATTACTTTGTCCAATTACTAATTGAGGATTTAGTGTTAGTGTTTTTCTTTCAGTGTTGCCTTCTTGATACCCGATTGTAAACGCTTGGTGCTCATCACTATCAGTCATTGTTACCTTAGCGTTTGGTGTTAATGTGTTATCTTGTGTGGATGGTTCTAAAACAACACCTAGTTTATTTAGTAAAAAGCCTTTATTTCCAAAAGGACCGTCTGTTAGCTTTGTTTTAACTGTCCAATCATCTTTTTCGCCAGTTCCTTTTCGTGTATCAAGGACACTGATTGAGGCTTTTCCAGCTTCTTGTTCGTTCAAAGTAGATGGATTATCTTTTGTGTTTAGCTTTTCAAAAATAATACTTGCTTCGGTCGCCGCATTTTCACTAAATTTAACGGTACCTGCTGTGGTAAGGTTTTCTACTTCGACAATCGCATTACTTTTCGCAGAACCTTCTGCATCTTCCTCTGTTTTAACTGGAGGCATCACGATCAACTCGTTAGCTGGGTTAAAAGTAAAGTCTAAAGGTAGTGCTCCTGTGTATGGTTCATGCTCGACCGTAATCGTAATATCTTGACCTGTTGCATCTTTTCCATTTCTAGCATAGGTGAATCGCCCGCTGTTTAATTCTGTTAATTCTAATGTTGCGGCATAGTTACTGCCTACAGAAATATGTGTTCTTTCTTTATTATCAAGAATAACATCGTAATAACCGAAATCACCTCTTGATTTACCTTCTGTATCAAAGAATTCGTATCTTCCTGATTTGTTATCGTAACGGGCTAAGCCTAGATACCCTCTATTGTATTCAGAAACATCATTGCCATTCTCATCAAGTGCTTTTGTTCCTTGCCAAAAAGTGGAACTAAGAATATCTATCCCTGGTTGATCTTTGATGATTGTACCGGTTTCTTTAGAGCGGACAGGTGGTTGGGATGTAAAGGTTAATTCCCCACTATAAGGAACATGTTCTACAAAAACGAAGCCATTTGAGCCATCCTTTTGCACACCTTCTCTACGATAAGTAAACATATCTTTGTCTAATCTGACCATATCAACAACTGCTCGATAACCAAGTTCTGAGAGTAAGATTCTTTTTTTACCGTCTGGTGTAACGAAGAATACCCCTTTATCCCCTCTAGAAACATTGGTTTGCTTGTCAAAAAACTCATAGCGATTCGTACTTGCGTCATATTTTGCTCGTCCGATAAAATTACTATTTTGACTGGTTACGTCATTTCCTTGTGCATCGTAAACGAATGTTCCTTCCCAATTCGTTGAACCTAATACTTTATTTGGTTCAAACTCAGACGCAAAGGCCTTTGAGCCGTTCATTACAGCGAGTAACGTAAACAATACTGTAAATACTACATAAACATAACTCCCCTTAAACGTTGCTTTGTTAACCATTTGTAAAACCTCCAATTTTTTATTGTATAACTATATTTATACTAATTAATCTTACTTCAAGTAAGTAAACGTAGAGTAAACAAACTATAAACAAACTATAAATTTTCTTATAAATCTAAAAATAGGCTACTCCTATTCTAAAATACTAGAAATAAGTAGCCTATTTTTATTTAGGTTCAGTTAGTTTTTAATACTAAACAGAATTTGCAAATATCTATAAATCGTAAGCTGAAGCAAAACTTCAGGAATACCGCATTCAATATTCAGTCATGAACACTGTATCTTGTTCCGTTTAGTGGATAAAATAGTGATCAAACAACGGTCCATTCATTAAGTGTCTTGCCATCGGCATCGATCAGTTCTAACCAGCTGTTTGTGCCGCCAAAGTATAAAAATAAGCCAACCTCGTTGACACTTTTTAAGAGGATATCTTCAGTTGTAGTGAAGTTTTTTACTTTATCTTTGTGGTCTTCTCTGATTCGTTGGCCCATTTTGGCAGAGAAGCCCAAAGAACCATCTTTGTTAAGAGGGGGAGTTGGCATCATGGTTGCGCCAGCTTTTAGCAACATTTCGTTTCTTTTATGCCAAAGTACAGTAGCCTTACTGTCTCTCGTATTGATAAAAAATTCTATTTGGCTGACTTCTTTCGTCCATTTATGCCGAGCTTTAGCAGGTTTGGCTTTTTTGGTTTTTTCCTGTTGATTGAAGGGATAGCCAAATTTTGTTAAAACTAATAAGACATTTTCTTTGTAACTAGCCACTGTTTTTTTAGAATTTGTTGGGATTTTTGTTGGGTGTTGTATATTTTCAGTAAGTTGGATACCATTTTCAGTTGCTTCAGTGATGAAAAGTTGCTCTAAATAGTCAAGTTCGATATCCCAAGGTGGAGTAATGATGATCTGTTTATTATAATCTAATTTACTATCAGCAATAGCACAATCCAATCGTCCGATGGCTACAACGGTTTTGTCCTTAATTAAAAAATAGACCGCTGGATGAGCTGTTTCTAATTGGATATCGGGTAGCTCAAGTATTTCAAGGCTGCCTTGGTTATTGGAAAAGTGGATGGTTGTTTTATTTTCAGTGATAAGAACGTCTAATTTAATTTCCATGTTATGCTCCTTTAGAAAAATGATGTCGTTTTCGTATGGCAATGATCAATTCTGATTTTATCATGAAAAAAGAAATAAGTCTTATAACCAAAGGCCACTTGAATTTAAGATGGAAGAGTTAAGTTTGACAAAACTAAATTTTTGTTATGAGAGTTATTCTCACTGGAATTCCGTGTGAACTTACCGTATTTTCATTTTGTGTAAGGTAAGTTAATAATATGACGTGCATATTTTGTTAGGTAAACCTTGAATTGGTTAGGATTAAAATAGATTAAGTTATGATGTGTTTATGAGAATGCGTTCATTTTTAGGGTTAGAAATTAAAAAAATAGGTTTGAAAAAGTTTCGGTAACTTGTTATTCTGTTCTGTAAATTGACGAAGGAGGCTCCAATGGTGAAAAAATTCATAGATAACAACTTTTTGAGCCAAAATGATTATCAAGTTGCACTGGAAACAATCGTTGCCCCGCTAAGAGAACCGCTACTTACTTCTGACACACCTGGGCTGTATTTAGGCAGTAGCGGTGCAGTGTACGACCAACAGCGTGCAAATATGGAAGCGCTTGTTCGACCGTTGTGGGGGATTGCGCCTTCTTGGACCAGTCGAAAAGATGATGTGTTAAAAGAGTCTTATATCAAGAAATTAATCAGAGGAACTGACCCAACTGACCCACAATATTGGGGAATAATCGAAGAGTATGATCAGTATATTGTTGAAACTGCCGCTTTGTCTCTGACGTTATTATTGCATAAAGAATATTTTTGGGATGACCTATCGAAAAGAGCGCAGAAAAATGTGATCCATTGGATGGAGCAAGCGTTGGAAAGAAAAATTCCTAAAAATAATTGGACTTTTTTTAAGGTGCTGATTCGAACTGCATTGCTTCATTGTGGTGAGGCATTGGACCGTAAAGCGCTCGAAGAAGAGCTAAAATTGATTGATTCGATGTATATTGGCGCAGGTTGGTATGTAGATGGGAAACAAACGCAAAGAGATTATTATATTCCTTTTGCATTTCATTATTATGGGTTGATTTACGCCACCTTTATGAAAGAAGAAGATCCTGAATGGTCGCAACGGTTTATTGAACGAGCTACATTATTCGCACATGATTTTATTTACTATTTTGATGATGATGGCGAAGCATTGCCATATGGTCGCAGCTTGACCTATCGTTTTGCGCAAGGCGCTTTTTTTTCGGCGTTGGTTTTTGCAGATGTCGAAGCGATTCCGTGGGGAGCGATGAAATCCATGCTCTCTACACATTTGGCTACTTGGCTGAATCATGATATTTTTACCTTCGATGGTCGTCTTTCAATTGGTTATCATTATGAGAATCTTGTAATGGCAGAAGGATATAATGCACCTGGGTCGCCTTATTGGGCATTGAAAACATTTTTATTGCTAGCAGTAAAATCAGATCATCCTTTTTGGAGTGCTAAACCGTCACCAGTAAAAAAAGAATCTAAAAAACTAATGGAAAAAGGAAATATGCTTTTACTAAATGAGTGTTCAGGACATCATTTGTTAGGCTATCCAGCAGGAATGCTAGTTGAAGGCCAAGCGCATGCAGAAGCGAAGTATAGTAAATTTGTTTACTCAACGAAATTTGGTTTTAGTGTACCCAAAACTGGTGTTTATTATGAAGCAGGATCGTTTGATAATACGCTGGCTGTTTCTTGTGATGGCCAGTATTTTCGCACAAAAAAAGAAGTGATCAGCTATCAGTTAACGGAGACGTATGTTTCTTATCAATGGTCTCCTTTTGAACAAGTGACCATTGGGACAGAGATTTATCCTTTTGGTCAGTGGCACCTACGTGTACATGAAATTGATACAAAAATTCCTTTATATATTCGGGAAGGAGGGTTTAGTGTACCTGTATCAGGTAACAAACCGCAAGCGAAATCGGGAGAAAATTTTGGAGTAGTGACTGCAGGCGATCTAACTTCCCAAATTGTTGCAGTTGCAGGTTATGAAGAAGTGCTGATAATTCGACCTGAGGCCAACACTTCGCTATTTTTCCCAAGATCAAGTTTCCCATGTTTGAAAAGTAGCTTGCCACCTGGAAAACATCGTTTGCTCTGTTTAGTCGGAGGAATCGTCAAAAGTGAAGAAGGAGTAAAATAGGATGATAAAAATTGAATTGAAAAATAAAGAAAATCAACTGATTGTTGGTCGAATCGATCATGAGAAAGAACAACAATCATATACTGCGACAGGTGAAGAGATGGCTGTACTTGCGATCAAAGAGTATCCTTACAAAGCAGGAGATAGGATTGTCGTGACAACGGAGGGAAAAGAGCAGTATTTTATCGTCCAGCTTGATGAAACATTGCCGCCCACATTGATTTATTTGCCGGAAAGAACATGGGAATACCTGATTCCATTAACTGAAGCAGCTAGAAAAGCCTCTGTAGAAACAGCATTTCATTCTAAGCGGCATTATTTGATGGTACGAAAAGCATATGCCTTTGAGATCGAAAATTATCAGAATCTTTCGTGTAATGCCCATGACCAAAAAGAACAGTCTGGCGGCTTTCCTCATGCAAGTGCCAATGTAGAAACAAGAGATGATGCAGTCTTTTTTGCTAAAAATGCGATTGATGGAAAATATGGGAATCTCTCTCATGGTTCGTATCCTTTTGCGTCGTGGGGAATCAATCAACAAAAAGATGCAGCATTAACAATTGAATTTGGCCGTCAGGTAGAAGTAGACTGGATCAGATTATTGCTTCGAGCGGATTATCCTCATGATAGTTATTGGACAGAAGTGACAGTAGCGTTTTCAGATGGTGAAGAAATCGTTATGAAAACAACAAATGCGACCACGTTTCAGGAAATTAGATTTCCCTTTAAAGAAACAAGCTGTTTAACGATCAAAAATATGAAAAAAGCTGATGATCGGTCACCCTTCCCAGCATTGACACAAGTCGAAGTTTTCGGAAAAAATAAATAATCGTTTAACCATGGTCTCGCTCCAAATAAAGGATCATGGTTTTTTGATGGAGAAATATTTAGGAAGATTCGCTTTTTATTTTTTTTTAAGTTATAATGTTTTTAGTTAATATGTTAACAAGTTAAGGAGCGGTGTATAATGAACCTACAAGAAAATAAAAAAAAGTTAGTTAAGCTGGGAAAAAATGTGACGTCTTTGTGGTTGGCCGATCGAATCGATGAATGCGTTACTAAAATTGAACGGAATATGGAACGATTTGGGACTCAATTTCCTTCAGCTTGTGGAACAAATGGAAAATATCGCATTAAACCCAATGATGATTGGACAAACGGTTTTTGGACAGGAATGTTATGGCTAGCTTGTGAATGGACAGGAAACGAAAAATTTTCGGAACGCGCCATGGAAAATATCGTAAGTTTTCAAAAACGTCTAGATGATCATTTTGTGTTAGATCATCATGATATCGGTTTTCTATATAGTTTATCTGCTGGCGCTGGTTTTACGGTCACAGGTAGTGTTCAGTGTAAAAAGGAACTTTTACAAGCCGCTGATGTCTTGATGGCCCGTTTTCAAGCACATGGAAACTTTATCCAAGCATGGGGAAAATACGGTGATCCGAAAGAATACCGCTTGATCATTGATTCTTTGATCAATTTACCACTTTTATTCAAAGCAACAGAACTTTCAGGTGATCCTCGCTATTCGATCGTTGCGACAAAACATTACCAGATGCTACTGAATACGGTAATCAGGGAAAATGCTACCACGTTTCATACTTACTATTTTGATCCAGTAACAGGTATGCCTAGTCATGGGGCGACACATCAAGGAAATAGCGATGAATCGATTTGGGCAAGAGGACAAAGCTGGGCTGTATTAGGGATTCCATTAAACGAAAGTTATCTTCATTCAACCCCTTTTCCGGAGAAGTATCAGGCTGTTGTCGATGTTTTTATTGAACACTTACCTGAAGATCTGGTTCCGTATTGGGATTTTGATTTTGATGATCAACATCCATCTGACAAGGATAGCTCATCATTAGCGATTGCAGCTTGTGGTTTGTTGGAAGCGGAAAAGTTACAGGCATATCCACAGGCTAAAGCAATGGCTAAGGGAATGCTCTATCAATTGGGTGAACAGTATTCAACGAAAAATACACCAGACAATGAAGGGTTGTTGCTACATGGTGTTTACGCGCATTCACAAGGAAAAGGCATCGATGAACCAAATTTATGGGGCGATTATTTTTACTTAGAAGCATTGATCCGATTGGCAAAACCATCGTGGCAAAGATATTGGTAAAGGGGAATGACAATGCAAACGTTTGAGATAAAAGAAGAGTTTTTACTAGATGGTCAACCGATCAAATTGATTAGTGGTGCGATCCATTACTTTCGTATGACACCGAATCAATGGGAAGATAGTTTATATAATTTGAAAGCTTTAGGTGCAAATACTGTTGAGACATACATTCCCTGGAATCTACACGAGTCAATTGAAGGAGAATATGATTTTTCTGGCTTGAAAGATGTCGAAGCTTTTGTAAAATTAGCACAAAAAATCGGTTTGCTAGTGATTTTGCGTCCGTCAGTCTATATATGTGCAGAATGGGAATTTGGTGGGCTGCCAGCTTGGTTATTAAAAGAAAAAGGCATACGTCTTCGTTCGACAGACCCGCGTTTTATGGAGAAAGTCCGTCAGTATTTCAAGGTGTTGATTCCTAGATTAGTCCCACTGCAATTGACACATGGTGGTCCAGTAATCATGATGCAAGTCGAAAATGAATATGGTTCTTATGGGATGGAAAAAGAGTACCTACGTCAAACCAAACAACTGATGGAAGAGTTAGGTGTGGAGGTTCCCTTATTTACAGCGGATGGTGCTTGGGAAGAAGTATTAGATGCAGGAACGTTGATTGAAGAAGGTATTTTTGTTGCTGGAAACTTTGGTAGTCATTCTAAGGAAAATGCGGAAGTGATGAAGAAATTTATGACACGTCATGGAAAGAAATGGCCGATTATGTGCATGGAATACTGGGATGGCTGGTTTAATCGCTGGAATGAGCCGATCATTAAACGGGACGGAGCGGATTTAGCGACAGAAGTCAAAGAAATGTTAGAAGTTGGTTCGCTCAATTTATATATGTTCCATGGCGGCACCAATTTTGGCTTTTATAATGGTTGTTCAGCACGCGGTGCGTTAGATCTGCCGCAGATTACGAGCTATGACTATGATGCACTGTTGACGGAGTGGGGCGAACCGACGGATAAATATTATCACGTTCAAAAGGCAATCAAGGAAGTTTGCCCAGATGTTTGGCAAGCCGAACCGCGTAAAAAAGAACTCGCAAATTTAGGGATTCATCCTGTGACAGCCAGCGTGTCCTTATTGGCAATCAAAGATACAATGATGAAAGCCCAAAAGACCATGTATCCATTAAGTATGGAAGAAGCAGGCGAAGGTTATGGCTATATGCTCTATTCAGCAAAGCTAAACAATTACTTCCATGAAAATAAATTAAAAATCGTAGAAGCCAATGATCGAGTTCAAATTTATATCGATGGAAAACATCAAGCAACCCAGTATCAAGCAACACTTGGGGAAGAGTTGGTAGTCAATGGCTCTAAGGAGCAAACTCAAATTCAATTGGACGTTTTGGTTGAAAATGTAGGGCGTGTTAATTATGGCTTCAAGCTAAACAGTCCCACCCAGTCAAAAGGGATTCGCGGCGGCATCATGCAGGATATACATTTTCATCAAGGCTATGAACACTATCCGCTGACGCTATCTGAAACGCAATTGCAGGCAATCGACTTTACAGCTCAAAGCAATCCGTTACAGCCCTCATTTTACCAGATAGAGATGGTCTTAGAATACGTAGGGGATACGTTTATCGATTGTTCTAATTATGGCAAGGGTGTTATTGTAGTCAACGGTATGAATCTTGGTCGTTATTGGAATGTGGGACCAGTCCATTCATTGTATTGTCCAAAGGAATTTTTAAAAAATGGGACGAATGAGATTATTATTTTTGAAACAGAGGGTAAAGAAATCACAGAAATTGTCTTTTCAAATCGACCAATTTATCAATAACAACAAATAAAAATAGAAGTAGAAGCGTCAATATTACTCAGCTTCTACTTCTATTTTCGTTTTAAAATATTTCCAGTGCTTATAGCTGACAATGTATTCAGCTATGCTTCCATCTGGAAGATACGAATGTTTTATTTGCTTAACTGCCGGTTCGCGAAAACTCAATTGTAGCAAATGCAGTAGTTCAGGGTCATCGGGGAAAACGATTTCGTTGGTTTCCACTGATGCTAAGGAGAAAAGGTCGATATCGAAGTCTTTGCGAACTCTCTCATACACACTCGCATAGGTAGAGAGATCTTTTGCAATCGGTTCTTTGACTAATTTTTTAGGTAAATGGGTAATATGGACCAAAAAAGGAATCTTGTCAAAAGAGCGAACTCGTATGATTTTGTAATAAGTCGCATTGGCAGATAAACCCAGTTCTTTTAAAATTTGTGGGTCATTTGCTTCTTCTATTGAAATCACTTGAACTTTCTCAGTGTCGAGCGAGTGAAGCTCAATATCAGAAAACTTAACATTTTGAGAGACTTTTGATTTAGAGACGAACGTGCCTTTTCCTTGAATCCGATAAAGATAGCCTGCACTTGTCAATTCATTTAATGCTTTGACGGCAGTAATAGAGCTGACTGAGTATCTGCGCTTGATATCAGCTTCAGAATAGAATTTGTCTCCAGGCGTGAAGGTATGGTTTTTTATTTCACTTAAGAGATCTTGTTTGATCTGTTCATACTTTGGAATCAGGATAGATTACCTCCGTTCTCATAGGATAATGAGTTAAGCATAACATGTTAATTTTACTTTAGCAATTCCTTTGTAGAGTAACTTGTTAGTAAATACAAACAATAAGTAAAGAGTAAGTAAAAAAGATAATATATTAAGATATTAGGTTTACGGATTAGTTAGCATGTGTTATAGTATATTCGTAAGAGACATAACATGTTAAGTAGGGGGACCTGCATTATAGGAGGGAATCAAGTGGAAAACATTGTATTGATAAGCCATGGCGGGATGGCGGAAGGTGTAAAAGTCAGTCTGGAAATGATCGTTGGACAGCAAGAACATGTTCATACGGTATCTTTACGACCTGATGGCGATAATATTCAGTTTGAAAATGAGTTGAAGCGAAAAATGAAAGCCCTTAATGGATCGACGCTGATCATTGCAGATTTATTAGGAGGAACGCCTTGCAATGTAGCTGTGAAAAATTATTTAGAGACAGAAGATGTTGAGATCATTGCAGGTATGACCCTTTCAATCGTGATTGAAGCAGTTGTGAATCAACAAGTTTCTATAGCAGAGCTTGTGTGTTTGGCTAAAGAAAATATTGTAGATGTGAAAGTTGGAATGGATAAGGCTGAAAAAGAGATTACAGCTGCCAATCTAGAAACAGAGCTAAGCAATTTTAGTGAGTATGCTGGAAAAGCAAATATTGTCAATGCACGTATCGATGAGCGATTGATCCACGGACAAGTTGCAGGTATTTGGTCGACTAGTTTGGATACCCAAAGGATCATTGTTGCCAATGATGAGGCTTCGTCTGATCCATTACAAAAGTCTTCCCTAAGAATGGCTGCACCAAGCTCTATGCGGTTATCTGTTTTGCCTGTCGCTGAAGCAGCTGAAAATATTCGTTCAGGAAAATATGGAAAACAAAGACTGTTTCTATTATTCAAAAATCCAACAGATGTTTTACGATTTATTGAAGCAGGGGGCATGATCAAAACAGTAAATGTAGGGAATATGAGCTATAAAGAAGGGGCTCGTGAAGTGACGAAAAGTATTCAAGTATTAGAAGAAGAAGAAGCTATTTTTGAAACGATTTTTTCAAAAGGAGTAAATGTAACCGCTCAATTAGTTCCCAATGATCCCACAATCGATTTTATGAAAAAGTTGAGAAGTTAAGTGAGTTCGTTCTGTAAGAAAAGCTAGCATTGGCTTTTTCAGTTAGAACTAGACGAGCTCACCACGTTTTTAAAATTAGGAGGAATGTTCATGCATTTAGCAGCGTATCAAATTATTCTTATTACAGTTTATGCTTTTATTGCAATCAATGATTCACTTATTTCCAATACGTTGACACAACCAGCGATTGCTGGAATGATCTCTGGAATGATCATGGGGGATTTAAAAACCGGGTTGATGGTTGGCGGAACGTTACAGCTTATGCGCTTAGGGATAGCCGCTTTCGGAGGGGCTTCTGTACCGGATTATTTTACTGGAGCTGTGTTAGGAACAGCGTTTGCTGTTATTTCAGGTAAAGGTGCTGAGTATGGTATTGGGTTGGCTGTTCCTGTATCATTGCTGATGCTCCAATTGGATGTTGTCGCACGATTTTGCAATGTGTTCCTTTTACACCGTGTAGATAAAGCAATCGATAATATGCAGGTCAAACGGATTCCACGATTGGTTTTATCAGGTTCATTTTTGTGGGGATTATCGCGAGCTATTCCCATTTTATTAATGTTATTAGTTGGAGATGCCGCTGTGACAACCATTACTGAAAACATGCCGGAATGGTTGATGACAGGATTGAAAACAGCTGGTGGGGTATTGCCAGTAGTGGGTGTGGGTATTTTACTACGTTATTTACCGACGAAACAATATATTCCTTATTTATTATTAGGTTTCTTTTTAGCAGCATATTTACAAGTCCCTATGTTAGGTGTGTCGATTATTGGAATGGTAGCTGCGATGCTTGTCTTTAAACGTGATAGTGACAAACCAACAGCTCAGGCAAATGCTAGTGTAAGTAATTTTGAAGGAGGGTTTGATGGCGATGAGTAATCAAAAACTAACAAAGCAAGAGTTGAATGCGATCAGTTGGCGCTATATTTTAGGAAGTCAATTGAATTGGAACTATGAACGAATGATGAGCTCTGGTTATCTATATGGTGTTTTACCTGTATTGAAAAAGTTCTACGGCCATGATGAAAAACAATTTCAAGATATGATGCGGACGCATAACCAATTTTTCAATACTAATGCTATCTTTGGGAATTTGATCATGGGAATCGATGTTGCGATTGAGGAACAAGATGGCTACAAAGCAAAAGACACGATCGTGGCCTTAAAAACAGCATTGATGGGTTCACTTGCTGGTGTTGGGGATTCACTATTTCATGTTATTTGGGGAACGATTTTCGGATCAGTTGCCGGAACACTTGCTCAAAATGGCTCAGTTGTCGGATGTGTGATTTGGATCATTGCCAATATTGCCTTGTTATTTGGTCGAGCAGCATTATTGCCGTTAGGTTACAAACAAGGGGTGAAATTAGTCACAACATTGAAAGATAAATTGTCTGCTTTTACCAATGCAGCAACAGTCTTGGGGGTTACAGTAATTGGCGCCTTGATTCCGTCTGTGATCAAAGCGACAGTACCGTTTGTGTACAAAAAAGATGGCGTTGAACTAGTTATCCAAGATACATTAGATGCAATTTTACCTTCATTGGTACCGATTCTTTTAGTTCTGTTGACTTACTGGATGCTAGGACAAAAGAAATTAAATTCAACACGTGTGATTTGGATCATTTTGATTCTTTCAATCGCATTAAGCGCTTTTGGGATTTTAGGATAATAAAACGAGAGAATAGGTGATTAGATGAAGCGGGTCGATATTTTATCACGTTTAGAGAAAGCGGGTGTGATTGCGGTTGTCCGTGGTGCGACAAAAGAGGAAGCTGTAAAAGCCAGTCAGGCAATTATCAAAGGCGGAATGACTGGGATCGAATTGACCTTCACTGTACCACAAGCAGAAGAAGTAATCAGAGAATTAGCGAAGGAATATAAAAATCAATCAGATATTGTGATCGGGGCCGGTACTGTTTTAGATGAGGTCACTGCACGTTTCGCTATCATGGCGGGTGCTGAATATATTGTCAGTCCAAGTTTTAATGCAAAAACAGCGGAAATCTGTAATTTGTATCAAGTGCCGTACTTGCCAGGCTGTATGACAATCACCGAAGTTCAGGAAGCGTTGAAAAGCGGTGCGGATATCGTGAAATTATTTCCAGGAAGCGCTTATGGACCAACTATTATTTCGGCATTTATGGCGCCGATGCCTCAAGCGAGTATTATGCCGACAGGCGGTGTCAATTTAGAAAATATGGCAGATTGGTTTAAGGCAGGAGCTGTAGCGGTTGGAATTGGCGGAGATTTACTAGCACCAGCGGCTGTGGGGGATTTTCAAAAAGTTTCCGAAAAAGCTAGTCAGTATGCGGCAAAATTAAAAGAAATTAAGGGATGAGTAAATGGGAAAAGTCGTGACTTTAGGAGAAATTATGTTGCGTTTATCTACTCAAGCAGGAAATCGCTTAGTCCAAAGTGATCTTTTACAAGCTCATTATGGTGGTGGCGAAGCCAATGTTGGGATTTCCTTGGCTAATTATGGCCATGATATTATTTTTGCAAGCAAAATTCCAGATACAGCGCTAGGTGATGCAGTCTTTAAACATTTACGGCGTTATAGAATAGATACACGTTTTCTACTGACAGGCGGTCAGCGGCTAGGAACCTATTATTTAGAAACGGGCATTGGTGAACGAGCAGCGTCTGTTTTATACGATCGAGCGGGGTCGAGCTTTGCCGAAATGGATACACTTGAATGGGATTTAGCTGAATTGTTCCGAGAGGTTGACATTTTTCATGTCTCTGGGATCACGCCAGCGTTGTCAAAACGATGGCAGAAAATGACTTTGGAACTGATGAAACAAGCCAAGAAAGCGGGTTGTAATATCAGTTTTGATATCAATTATCGCAGCAAATTATGGAGTCAGCAGGAAGCGGGGCAAACATTACAACAACTTTTACCTTACGTTGATTATTGTTCAGCTGGAAAGTTAGATGCTATTCACTTATTGGGGATCGACGAAGCAACGAGCAAGCAAAAAGTAGATAAAGCTTTTTATTATCGGAAAATGCAGCAAATGTTTCCAAATATTCAACTATTTTACGGCACAAAACGAACCGTCCATTCAGCCAGTGCCAATCAATTGATCGGGACGATTTGGCTAGAAAATAAGTATTACGAATCAAAAATGCATGACATCGATCCAATCGTAGACCGAGTAGGTGCAGGAGATGCGTTTGCTGGCGGAATCTTACATGGTTTACTAGTGGAAATGCTGCCACAAGCAATGGTAGACTTTGCTACGGCTGCTTCGGCATTGAAACATACGATACATGGGGATTGCAATCAATTTAGTAAAGAAGAAGTCGAACGGTTCAAAGAAGTTGGTTCAGGAAAAATAAGTCGTTAAAGGAGCATAATCATGCAAAATATGGAAAATAGATATACACATAGTCCAGAAGATATCCGTCATTATTCGACGGAAGAATTACGTAGAGAATTTTTAGTAGAAAAAGTATTTGCACCAGGTGAAATTAGTCTGACTTATACGCATAATGATCGGATGATTTTCGGAGGCGTAACACCGACAGAAGAACCCTTAGAAATTATTTTGACAAAAGAACTAGGGGTTGATTATTTCTTAGAACGTAGAGAATTAGGTGTGATCAATATTGGTGGGGCAGGTTCGATCACGATTGATGGTGAAACAGAGCCGATGAAAAAACAAGATGGGTATTATATTGGAAAAGAAACGAAACAAGTTGTTTTTCGGTCAGATGATCCCAAAAACCCAGCTAAATTTTACGTAAACAGTGTGCCAGCACATCACAAATACCCAAATGTGAAAATTAGCATTGATCAAATCAAACCGATGGAAACAGGAGAAGCATTGTCTTTAAATAAACGTAGAATCTACCAATATATTCACCCAAATGTCTGTGAAAGCTGTCAGTTACAAATGGGTTATACCGTATTGGAACCAGGAAGCTCTTGGAATACGATGCCTTGTCATACGCATGAACGTCGCATGGAAGCGTATCTGTATTTTGATTATGCTAATGAAGAGACTCGTGTGTTCCATATGATGGGCAAACCAGATGAAACAAAGCACTTAGTTGTAGCCAATGAACAAGCAATCATTTCGCCAAGTTGGTCGATTCATTCTGGTGTGGGAACAGGAGATTACACCTTTATTTGGTCAATGTGCGGAGAAAATATCACCTATACCGATATGGATATGGTTCCTATGGATCAATTAAAATAGAAAAGAGGCAGTAAAATGGAGTTCAATATGGACATGTTTCACTTAAATGGCAAAGTAGCCTTAGTGACAGGAGCGGTACATGGAATTGGGTTTGAAATTGCTAAATCTTTAGCAGCGGCTGGTGCGACAATCGTATTTAATAATTTGTCGCAAGAATCTGTGGACAAAGGACTAGTCCTTTATCAAGCAGCTGGCATTGAAGCAAAAGGTTACGCATGCGATGTAACCGATGAAAAAGCAGTTACTACCACGATCAAACAAATCAAAGCAGACGTGGGCTCAATCGACATTTTAGTCAATAACGCGGGAATCATCAAACGAATCCCGATGATCGAAATGTCTGCTGCAGAATTTAGAGAAGTAGTCGATGTGGATCTAAACGCGCCATTTATTATGGCTAAAGCGGTGATTCCAGATATGATCGAAAAAGGTGGCGGCAAAATCATCAATATTTGTTCAATGATGAGTGAATTAGGTCGAGAAACAGTCAGTGCCTATGCTGCGGCTAAAGGTGGCTTAAAAATGCTGACAAAAAATATTGCTTCTGAATATGGGCAGTACAATATCCAATGTAACGGGATTGGTCCAGGTTATATTGCGACGCCACAAACAGCACCATTGAGAGAAGTGCAGGCAGACGGTGAGCGCCATCCTTTTGACCAATTCATCGTGGGTCGGACACCTGCTGCGCGTTGGGGTGAGCCAGTAGATTTAGCAGGTCCTGCCGTTTTTTTAGCTTCAAGTGCTTCTGACTTTGTCAATGGGCATATTTTATATGTGGATGGCGGCATTTTAGCGTATATTGGCAAACAACCATAAGTAAAGAACTTATAATAGTAACAAGAGACCCATAATCAGTGGAATTGTATTATGGGTTCATGATTATAGTTATAATGTAAACGCTTGCTTTTTGTTGCTGAATATTTTATCGTAAATTGCATAGTTGTTAGGTCAAAGAAGGAGGGTATCAAATGATACGTTTACACAAAAATATATTGTTCATGTTAGGCTGTTCCTTGTTGGTGGGGAGTTTCTCGTATGGAATGAATAGTAAGAGCTTTGCAGAAGAGGGAATAGAAAACAATCAAACGTCGAATAGTTTTTATGAGTCGGATTTTACTAAGCAAATAGGTGATTGGCAGGATGTTGTTGGAAAGTCTGATAAAGTGATTGGCAGCAATGGTTTGACTATTGGAAATACTAAACAGGGAACAAGTCTAGAATCGGTTTCCCTAAACAAAAATGCAGGAGCTAGAAGTGCGGGTGATTTAGAATATACTTTTTTATACGAAGGACAAACGAATTTTGGTTTGGTTTTCCGTGGTGATGTACAAGACTCAAAAAAATGGCAGTCTTTCGCTTATACCCGCGATGGCCAGTGGCAATTAGGGCAACCAGGAGGTAAATGGCTCACTAATATCACTGGAGCAACATTGATTTCAGGACAACGCTATAAATTGATGATTCGTTATGAAGGGAAAAGTATTAAAGCCTTTTTGAACGATCAAGTCTTGTATGAAAATAATGAAGTGATTTATCCCAATACCTCCGCTTCTATTGATGGCGATTGGAATGGCTACTCAGGAATTCGTTTGTTTGGAAACTTATCAAAATTGAATGTATTGTCAATGCGTAGTGGGGAGGTAGGAAGTATTCCTGTTGAAGAGGGAACAAATGAATATACTAGTTTAAAAGAAAAATGGAAAAGTCAATTGGTCTCTGAGCAATATGATGCAACAAACACGACCGTTGTTCAATATGTTCAAAAACTTTCTGAAGAAGCGGAGCAATTATATCAAGCGTTAAATAAAGAGCCAAATCGAACATTTCTGTGGCCTGTTGAACAAGGAAACACCCCTTCCGCAGATTTGACGACCCAATTTACTAAATTACAGAAATTAGCGTTAGCCTATGGTACCAAGGGGAGTGTTTATTACAAAGATCAGCAAATTGCCGCAACAATCGAAAGTGGTCTCGATTTTATGGTCACTAAAAAAGGTTATGATGGAAAAAAATATCATGGCAATTGGTGGGATTGGCAAATCGGTGTGCCGCAAAAATTTGTTGGGATTTTAATGATCCTTGGAGAGAACATCTCACAAGCGAAGCAACAGCAATATACAGCAGCAATGAGTGGCTATGTGCCAGATCCATTTAAGCAATTGTATACAAAAACCCAAGGGAATTTTGTCGATTTAGCATTTATCCCAAATTTTGTGACCTCGGGAGCTAACCGGACAGATCTTGCTCAAACCGTTTTAGCATTGGGGATTTTACAAGAAAACGAAGGGAAAATCAGCCAAGCATCCAGTGGTATCGTAGAGGTGTTCAAACTTGTGAATAAAGGCGATGGCTTTTATCAAGACGGCTCATTTATTCAGCATAATAATATTCCCTATACAGGTTCATACGGAAATGTATTGATGAAAGGTGTTGGACAGATTTTAGCGATCACTAAAGATTCTAAATTTGAAATGGCACCAGATATCGTGCAGTCATTCGTTGAAAATATTGACAGGGCCTTTATTCCTCTGATCTATCAAGGAGAAATGATGCCAGGCGTCAATGGTCGCTCAATTTCTAGAGCACCTGCTAAAACGAAAGCCGGCTATGGTTCCACTACACTTTATAATTTATTAATCGTATCCAAATTTGCTCCAGCGGACTATCAACAAAAATTCAAAGAAGCAGCTAAATATTGGATGAAAGAAAATCCTACGTATTACTTAACCAATGCGAGAGATTATAATGATTTGCAGATGACGATGTCATTATTAGATGATTCACTGATTACTGGGGCTGCATTGCCGTTTATTGGTACGAAAATGTATGCTTCTATGGATCGCTTTGTCCAAAGAACACCAAATTACCAGTTGGGATTGAGTCTGTATTCTAGTCGGATTTCATCCTTTGAAGCAGGGAATAAAGAAAATAAACGTGGTTGGCATACAGCAGATGGTATGATCTATTTATATAATGATGATCAGGTTCAGTTTAATTCAGCATACTGGCCAACTGTCGATCCGTATCGCTTACCAGGCACCACAGTTGACACTATTCCTTTAAAAGACGAAATCTCATCTTTTACTACTGTTACGTCAAAAGAAAATTGGGTTGGTGGGGTAGCGCTGGATGATCAAGCTGTTGTAGGGATGGCACTAAACAAAACCGGTACAAAAAATAATGGTACGGTATTGCCGATGAATGTTCAAGGGAAAAAATCATGGTTTGTAATAGATGGACAAATTGTGGCGCTTGGAGCGGGTATTACAGGGAATACCACAGCTTCAATCGAAACGATCGTAGATAATCGTTTGTTGAATGATGACTATACGTATCAAGTCTTATCAAACAACGGCCCGATACAAGAGACCAAAGAAAGTAGTGCTAAAGAATGGTTACTTTTAAAATCTGACCACCAAAAGGCGAATATCGGGTACTATTTCCCAGGGAATACTACAGTGGATGTGATCAGTGAAGTTCGTAAAGGCACCTATGCTGATATCAATGAAGCTTTTCCAAGTAATGATGTTTATATAGGAAACTATCGGAAGTTTCTTCTTAATCACGGGAAAAATCCTACGAACGAGCAATACGCATATGTAACACTACCGGGAATTGATGAAGCAGGAATGAAAACATATGCAGCAGAAAAGCCAGTAACGATTTTAGCCAATTCAGCAGATATCCAAGCGGTAGAATTAAAAAAAGCTCATTATTTAGGTATAAACATCTGGAAAGACACCGGCGGCAGCATTTCTGGCATCACTTCTAACAAAGCTGTGTCGTTAATGCGCAAAAATAATGATGGCAAGAAAACTTACGTATTATCAGACCCTACTCAGTCAAATACTGTGATGACGGTCAAATTACCAAAGGATTTCACTAAAATTTTGACGTTGAGTGAAGGAATCACATATGATGAAGCAACAGCAACTTTCACAATTCATTTTGAAAATTCAGGTGGAAGTAGTAAGCAAATTATTGTAGAGTAATAGAATATCAATTGCGTTCATCTTAGACTTCTTGTGTTCTAGAGAAGCCTAAGATGGATGTCTTTTTTTTGCGTAATAGGCACTCAAACGAATAAATGGAATCCCTCCTAGCGTGATTAGCCCGAGCATAAAAAATAATTGTTGATAACCATCAATAGAAAAATAGTGAATAAAGAGAGCGCCGACGACAGGTCCTAGTGAATTACCTAGTTTTGTCAATTCCGCTAATCCAAAATAAAATCCCTTGTTGTGGCTAGGGGCAAGGGAATCAATCAAAAAGTCAAAGCGTGCACCTAACAATAATTCTCCTAGACTATTGGTCAGCGCAATAAAAAATACGGCAATAGAATGAGAGGCCTGAGGTAATAACCACAAACTGAGACAAAAAAAACTATTGCTTGCCGTGATAATCGAATAGGAAGAAAAAGATTTCGTAACTCTTAAAACAGGGAATTGTAAAAGTAAGATCATCGCTGCATTCATAGTCAAAATCAAACTATACAATCTAACGCCATCATCAAAGAGTGCACTGCTCGCAAGAAACTGTGGAACGGTTGAATTGAACTGAGCGTACGCAAAATAGGAAAAAGTGATTCCTGCGAGTAGTAAAAGATAAGGAACAAACGTTGTTTTAGTCAGTTTCGATTCCTCGATTGATTCAGAGAAAACCTTTTTCGTATTGGCTGGAGATAGAGGCATCACGAACCTATTGGCAATGCCATAAAGAATATACAGAATCCCTAATAGTAAGTAAGAACGAAGGGAATGTTTGACATGAAACAACAAGCTTAGTAACGGACCTAAAAAACCACCAATGTTGATTGCGGCATATCTAAAATTATAAACGATGATTCGTTGCTCGGGTTTGGAATGAAATGACAATGCTTTTTTTGAAGTTGGTTCAAAAATAACATAGCACAATCCATTAAGAGCATTTAGCAATAGGAACAAATAAAAAGATTCAGCAAAGTAAAAACAGGAAAAAGTGACGCCCCACAAAATTGGAATATAAGTGAGGATCGTAAGGCTATTGAATTTGTCAGATAAAAAACCACCCAAAGGACTACCTAAAACATTGATCAAAGGCCCAACACCTAGAATATAGCCAATTTGAAGTGCTGAAAAATGGCATTTATTGGAAAGATAGATTGCCAAAAAAGGAGTACTCATAAATAGGGCTGTCCGAGTAAACAATGTTCCTAGTAGCAATACTTTTACTTCTGTACTTATTTTTTTCATTATGATCCCCTCCTAAATCGTTCTCAAGTATGGTACCATGATGAAAAATAAACCAGTTTTTTGTTGCGTACACGCAACAATTTCGAGGAGGACCATGATGCATTTTGGACAAACAATCAAACAAATTCGCCTGTCAAGAAGTCTTAGCCAAGAAGAATTATGTCAGGGAATCATGAGTCGTTCTAATTTATCCAGATTTGAAAACCAGCGCTTTATTCCAAGTTTTGACAAGGTTTTAAAGTTATTGGAAAGATTGACCGTTACCTTAGATGAATTTATGTATATCAATAGAGATTTCTTGCCAAGCCGCTATGAGCACTATTACCTTAAACTGATTCAAGCAGAAAATTACAAAAATAAATCAATGTTATTAGAAGTAACAAAACAAATTAGTGAGAATAAACAGGAAAGCACTGAATTTTACGAATTATTTTTACTCTCTCAACTGGCTTTGCTTGAAAATGGTTTGACAGCAGGACTAACAGTAGAGGATGTTGCGTTATATATACGTCCAAGATTATTTGATTTAGAGAATTGGTTGTTCTTTGATTTTCGTTGCTTGAATAATTTTTTGAACATATTCGAAATAGAAGAAGCTGTGTTTCTTTATGATCGAGCAATCAAAGAATTTTCGAAGTATGACGGTTTTACGAAAGAAAATAATGTGAAAATCCACTTATCTTTAAACATGGGGCAACGGATGATGGATGCTAGACAGCCTGAAAAAGCTGTCAGTTACTTTGAAAAAGCCAAACAATATGCGAATCAAAAAAATAAACTCTATCAAGAAATATTGAGTGATCTATTTATTGAAAAGATTTTGCTTGAGAAAGATAGCATTTATCGAAATCGAACGTATACGGAACTGCTCGATTTAATGACTGAATTAGGCTATAAGTCGTGGGTTCAATCGCTGACTTCCTATACAAGTTAAAGTATGGCTATTTTTTTGTTGACATTTTTCCTTAATAGCAGTAAGATTTAAATGTAACTTAGAATGTTACTAAGAGTTGGAGTGATAGACATGGCCATGTCGACGAAATTAAGTGTTGCGATCCATATCCTCAGTTTAATCGAAATCGGACCACCCGATCGTGTTAATTCTGAATTGATCGCATCTAGTGTCAATACGAATCCAGTCGTTGTTAGACGATTGATGAGCAAGTTGAAAAAAGCTGGACTCATTCATACAAGTAGAGGGGCAACCCAGACCTATTTACTGAAAAAGCCAGAAGACATATCCCTATATGATATCTATGAAGCAGTTGAGTTAGAACATGAGCTATTCAATATCCATCAAAACCCTAATCCAAACTGTCTAGTAGGCGCAAATATTCAACTGGCTTTAGAAGAGCAATATACAAGAATACAGCATAGCATGGAAGCCGAATTAAAAGAGATTGCTTTATCTGAGGTGATTCATCAAATCAAGCTACAAGAGACCTAAACGTGTCTCTTCTCTTTTTAAATTTAAATGTAACAAAAAAAGTTTCATTAGAAGAAAGGAAGAATAAACATGAAAGTAGCAATTTTAGGAGCAAATGGTAAAGCAGGTTCAGCAATTTTGAAAGAGGCCAAAAAACGTGGTTTAGACGTAACAGCTATCGTTCGTGATGCAGCAAAAATCACTGATGGTACACCTGTTCTTGAAAAAGATGTGTATAGTTTAACGACAGAGGATATCTCAGACTTTGACGTTTTGGTCAGCGCCCTAGGATTTTGGGGAGATGTTAGTGAATTTACTGGCTCAACACAACGTTTGATCGATATCTTAACCAATCAAAAAACGCGATTATTAGTAGTAGGAGGCGCGGGAAGTCTATATGTTGATCCTGAGCATACTGTACGTTTGAGTGAAACACCAGATTTTCCAGATGGGTTTAAGCCGTTAGCTACGGCGATGGGGAAAGGGCTTGATCTATTAGAAGCAGCTAAAAATGTGAACTGGACATATCTTAGCCCAGCAGCAGAATTTGATGCAGAGGGCCCAGCAACCGGTCAGTATGTTGTAGCTGGTGAAGAATTAGCAACGGATAAAGATGGTAAGAGTTATATTTCTTATGCTGACTATGCCATTGCAATGGTCGACGAGATTGAAAAAAATGCTCATCCAAATCAACGCTTTAGTGTTCATCAATAAAAATGAGGAAGAGAAGTTAAGACAAAACGTTTGGTGTTTTGTCTTAACTTCTCTTATTCTATCTAACACTATTGATAGGCTCTTGTAAGAGGAATCCAAGGCAAAAAAGATTCCTTTATTTTATAATACTTTGGGTAAACTAGGAAGGAGCATGTCATAATGGAAAGTTTAACCACAAGTAAGTTCAAAGGATTCACAACATTTGATTTAAAAATAATAGGAATTGTTCTCATGTTTATCGATCATATTCATCAGATGTTTGTTCCAATGGGAGCACCTGATTGGTTGGATTGGTTCGGAAGACCTGTTGCAACACTTTTCTTTTTTGTTAGTGTGGTCGGATTTAGTCATACAAGAAGTAAAGAGAAATATATGTTGCGTTTGTATATAGGAATGCTCATCATGACGTTGGGAAGTTTTACTTTACAGCAAATTGTCGGTTATGAAGAAGTTCAGTTAATGAATAATATTTTTCGTGATCTTTTAGTCGGAACATTGATGATGTATGGCATCGATAAAATTTCGGAGGGGCGTTCAAGCAAAACGTTTAGCAAGATAGTATTGGGGATTGTGATCATATTGTTTCCAATCATTTCATCAGGCATTTTAATGTTACTTATGTCAAATCCAAGTGCGATCATGGTAGCAGTCTGGGGTGTGAATGTTATTCCAGCACTACTATTTACTGAAAATAGTTTCATGGTCTTGTTGATTCCGTTGTTGTATTTAGCTAAAAATCACCGTTGGTTACAATGTATGCTAATTGCCTTGACTGCAGTATTTTTCTTTTTTCAAGGCTCGACACAATGGATGATGATTTTTGCTGTACTGCCTATTATGTTGTTCAATGGAGAAAAAGGACGAGGCATGAAAAACTTTTTTTATGTATTCTATCCACTGCATATTTGGCTATTGTACTTAATTTCTGCATATGTATTTATGCATTGATCGTTGTAAATAAAAAAGGTTGGTGCAGAAGTTTTTCCGAAAGAATTACTTCTGCACCAACCGTTTATTCAAGTTCCTTTAAGGATGGGATGTGACTCTTAGAGTTACACCTGTCTTCTTTTTTATTGCTTAACCAAAACATTTTGAACACGGGGTTAAGCCTCTTGCCTGTGCTTGTTCTAAGGTTGCTTCAGTGTAAGTGCCATTACCGCATTTACGATTATGATATTTTGATCCAGTAGGTGTTACTAAAATGGTGTTTCCGACAGCTTGTGTATTTGGTACCTGTGATTCGGGAGTTTGTGCAGCGGCCGCTTGGGCTTGTTGTTCAGTAGCTTTTTGAGCTTCAGCAACTTTTTTGTCTTCTTCTTTTTGAGCAGTCAAAGTTTGTTTGACGTTATTTGCTCGGTTCGTTAAATCAGGATTGCCATTAGGTAATTCTTTGATTCTTGCAATTGCTTGATTGTAATGATCATCTGTCGGTTCCTGTTCGGCTTTTTCTACAGCTTCTCGGGCAGCAGCGATTTGTTTCTCCGCTTTTTCTTTTGCCGTGATTTTTTGTTGAACCGTTGTTAGACGCTGTACCAAAGAATCTTTATTTAAAGTAGCGTTAGCAACTAGAGCAGTAGCAGAGTCTAGCTGTTCTTTTGTTTGTTTTGTTTCGGCCAATTCAACCGCTTCATAGATTGGCACATTTTCTTTTACGATGGCTAAACGCTTAGTGAAATCGGTCTGTTCCTGCGTTAAAGAAGTAATACGAGTTGAAGCTTCGTCATAATTTTTTTGGGTCGGTTTACTTTCAGCTAAAACTAAAGCAGTTTCAGCTTTTTTTAGCGTTTCTTGCTCTTGTTTCTCTTCATTTAAAAAGGCAATAAAAGCTTTTGAAGGTTTGACCTCGATGGTTTCAGCTTGATCACTATCACCGATTGACGCGACGAAAGTTAACTTTTTTGGCTGATCATCCTTCAACGTTACTTTATAAGTAAATTCACCATTTTTAGTGTTGATTTTTTCGCCATCAACAGTGATTTCACTTTGGTCATTGGTTGATCCTACGATTGTTGCGAGTCCTTGATCATTTGTTTCAATCGATTTTTCAGCGAGTGCTATTTCGGGTACAGAAGAATCTAATCCGAATGCTCCCGCAGTCAAAAGAAAACAAACACCTGTTAAAATGAAAACTTTTTTATTCGGTTGTTTCCTAATAAGTGCTTTTACGGATAAAACGCCCCCGACGATTAACCCTACAAAACTTAAGACACCAATCATTGCTAACATCTTTCCATGTTCCTCCTTAATTTGAGAGCCCAATAGACTCATTTTTACCGATAAATTAGTTCATAAGATCAGGTATACGAATAGACAAATTGTATCATATTATTATATAAATGGTAATTATTTACCTGCTTCAATGAAAAAAGTAAGTCATTTAAGCGTTGTAAAAAAAAATCCTGTGATAAAATGAAAATAGGAATCGTTTACGTATCTTATTAGAGAAGAGGAGAAAAATGAAAGCAGAAATCATAGCTGTTGGTACAGAGTTACTATTAGGACAAGTCGTCAATACGAATGCAACATTTTTATCAGAAGAATTAGCAGATCTAGGAATCGAGGTGTATTATCATACGGTTGTAGGAGACAATCCTCAGCGTTTAGAAAGTATTTTAGAGGAAGCACAAGAGCGAAGTGATTTAATCGTTTTATGCGGTGGATTAGGACCCACAGACGATGATTTAACCAAAGATACTGTTGCAGCACACATACACCATACCTTGATCCAAGATGAACAAGCACTTGCTCGACTTCATGAGTTTTTTGCGTTTTCAAAAAATAAAATGACAGAAAATAATTTAAGACAAACGCTGATGATTGAGGGAGGGCTCGCAGTGCAAAATCCTACAGGCCTAGCAGTTGGAACCTTGATCACCGAACAGGGGACGACATATTTGCTATTGCCAGGACCTCCGAATGAGTTAAAGCCCATGTTTCAACAATATGCTCGTCCATTATTAGAAGAGCTTTTCCCACAAGAAGAACAACTGATATCCAGAGTGCTACGCTTTTATGGCATTGGTGAATCTCAGCTCGTTACCGAGCTAAAAGAGTTGATCGATACACAAACCAATCCAACGATCGCACCATATGCTAAACCCAATGAAGTAACCTTACGCTTAACGGCTAAGAGTGGGGATGAAAAAGTCGGTCAACAGCTATTAGATAGTCTGGAAGCTAGTGTTATGGCTCTAGTAGGCGAGTATTTCTACGGCTATGGAGACGAAAATAGTTTAGCCAAGGTCACAGTAAAAGAATTGAAGAAACACAAAAAAACGATAACAGCTGCTGAAAGTTTAACAGCAGGTCTCTTCCAAAGTACGCTAGGTGATGTTCCCGGTGTCTCAGACGTTTTTAAAGGGGGATTTGTTACGTATTCTGCTGAAACAAAAGCAGCTTTTCTAGGTATTGACCGCTCGCTGCTTGAAAAAGAAGGAACAGTCAGTGAAGCTTGCGCCATTGCCATGGCTGAACAGTCAAGGATAGCAGCAGACGCAGATTTTGGTGTTTCGTTTACAGGGGTAGCAGGTCCGGATGAATTAGAAAATCAGCCAGCTGGGACTGTTTGGATCGGTTTAGCTGAAAAAGGCAAACCAACGATTGCTTTTTTACAACATTTTAATCGTGATCGTCGCTCGATTCGTCAAAGTGCTGTAATGAAGGGTCTTTCTCTAATTTTACAAGCAGTAAATAAGAAAAAATAAAAAGGCGAATGTTTGTTCGTTTTTCTCTTGCTTTTTTTAAATAAACCAGTTATGATATATTTATTGAAAAGGAATTTAAATCGTTTATATATAAGGAGGATTATCGATTGGCAGATGATCGTAAAGTGGCCTTAGATGCCGCACTAAAAAAAATCGAAAAGAACTTTGGTAAAGGTTCAGTAATGAAATTAGGGGAGAAGATCGATCAACAGATCTCAACTATTCCTAGTGGCTCTCTAGCTTTAGATGTAGCCTTAGGTGTTGGCGGCTATCCCCGCGGACGTATCGTTGAAGTTTATGGACCAGAAAGTTCTGGTAAAACAACTGTAGCGTTACACGCAATCGCGTCTGTCCAACAACAAGGCGGAACAGCCGCATTTATCGATGCGGAGCATGCGTTGGATCCTCAATATGCTCAAGCATTAGGTGTAAATATCGATGAGCTACTTCTTTCACAACCTGATACTGGTGAACAAGGCTTAGAAATCGCAGATGCATTAGTTTCCAGTGGGGCAATCGATATCGTCGTAATTGACTCTGTAGCGGCTTTAGTTCCTCGTGCTGAGATCGATGGCGAGATGGGTGCTAGTCATGTGGGGTTACAAGCACGTTTGATGTCACAGGCTTTACGTAAGCTTTCAGGTTCTATCAATAAGACTAAGACAATTGCGATCTTTATTAACCAAATTCGTGAAAAAGTCGGCGTTATGTTTGGTAACCCAGAAACAACACCGGGTGGTCGCGCCTTGAAGTTCTACGCAACAGTTCGTCTAGAAGTCAGACGTGCAGAGCAATTGAAGCAAGGTACTGACATTATCGGTAACCGCACAAAAATCAAAGTCGTTAAAAATAAAGTAGCACCACCATTTAAAGTGGCTGAAGTTGATATCATGTACGGTCAAGGAATTTCTCAAGAAGGAGAATTACTTGATATGGCTGTCGAAAAAGACATTGTTGATAAGAGCGGAGCTTGGTATAGCTACAAAGAAGAAAGAATCGGTCAAGGTCGTGAAAATGTTAAAGTCTACATGACTGAGCATCCAGAAATGGTCGAAGAAGTTTCAAAACGTGTCCGTGATGCATTTGGCATCGGTGACGGAACGGGTATTGTTGAGGAAGAACAAGCACAAGAAGAGCTTCCTCTTGACGAAGAATAATCTAGATAATAAAACAAACCCACCAAAGCTAGTATAAGCATTTTGTGGGTTTGTTTTTTCGTGTAGCGGAAATTCTGTTCCACATCGAAGCTCTTTCAATAGGAAAGGGCTTTTTTAAGTTGACACACTGGGTGACAAACATTAGAATAAAGTTGTGTGCAAAACACGTATGCAAGTAGGCATATTGATAATTGATTATAGTTTATCAGAAAACTACATGAATATTGAAAAATTGAAGATAGTACGGAGGTGGAAACAATGGGTTTAGAAATTCTCCTCGCTATCATCGGTTTAGTTGTCGGTCTTGGTTTAGGGTTAGTCGTTGCAAAATCACGTCACGAAAAGGCTATAGATGGTGCAAAGTCTTCTGCGGAAGGTATTCTTGAAAGTGCCGCTAAAGAAGCAGAAACTCTGAAAAAAGAAGCTTTATTAGAAGCTATGGAAGAAAGCCAAAAGTATCGGTTAGAAATTGAAAGTGAGTTGAAAGAAAGCAAAGTAGAACTTAAATCTCAAGAAAATCGTTTATTACAAAGAGAACAAACATTAGATCGTAAAGATGACTCTCTTGAAAAACGTGAACACTCACTGGAAGAAAAAGAAGAGAAACTTGGTGCCAAACGGCAATTAATTGATGAGCGAGAAAAAGATGTAGAAGAACTAGTTGAAAAGCAACACCAAGAAATAGAACGCATTGCTTCACTATCAAAAGACGAAGCAAAAGATATCATCATGAAATCAACTGAAGAAGAATTAAGTCATGAATTAACGGTCATGGTCAAAGAATCTGAACAACGCGCTAAAGAAGAATCAGATCGGAAAGCCAAAAATTTACTTTCTCTAGCAATTCAACGTTGTGCAGCAGATTCAGTTTCCGAAACAACAGTCTCTGTGGTTAGTTTACCTAACGATGAGATGAAAGGAAGAATCATTGGTCGTGAAGGACGTAATATTCGTACATTAGAGACCTTAACAGGAATTGATTTAATCATTGATGATACGCCGGAAGCTGTGGTACTTTCTGGATTTGATCCGATTCGTAGAGAAATCGCTCGGATGACACTTGAGAAATTGATTCAAGATGGTCGAATCCATCCAGCCCGCATTGAAGAAATGGTTGAAAAATCTCGTAAAGAAATGGATGAGCGTATCCGTGAATACGGTGAACAAGCAGCCTTTGAGGTTGGTGCGCACACATTACATCCAGACTTGATCAAAATATTGGGACGTTTACGTTTCCGCACAAGTTATGGGCAAAATGTATTGAATCACTCAATCGAAGTAGCAAAATTAACAGGTGTCTTGGCTGCAGAAATCGGTGAAGACATTCAATTAGCTAAACGTGCCGGACTATTACATGATATTGGTAAAGCGCTAGATCATGAAATTGAAGGCTCTCACGTAGAGATTGGTGCAGAATTAGCTGCTAAATACAAAGAAAATTCAACAGTCATCAATGCGATTGCATCCCATCATGGCGATGTAGAAGCAACCTCTGTTATTTCTGTCTTAGTTGCTGCAGCAGATGCATTATCAGCTGCTAGACCAGGTGCTCGTAGCGAGTCAATGGAAAACTACATCCGACGCTTAGAAAACTTAGAAAATATTTCTAATGGATTTGAAGGTGTGGAATCTAGTTTTGCAGTACAAGCCGGACGCGAAGTCCGTGTAATGGTTAAACCAGACGAAATTACAGATTTAGAAGCTGTTCGTTTAGTTCGAGATATTCGTAAGAAAATCGAAGATGACTTAGATTATCCAGGTCACATCAAAGTGACGGTTATTCGAGAAACACGTGCAGTAGATTATGCAAAATAATTAAAATGAATAAAAAAGAAGCGAGCCCTTTAAGTGTTCGCTTCTTTTTTCTGTAACAGTTAAATTAGAAAAAATTCAGAATATTTTTACTAAACTGACTATAGTATTTTAATTGCGATAACCTTAAAATTTTGTTATATTCTTTATAGCTTTTATTAAAATTGGGGGTTTTTTAGATGAAATTGAAGAAAAGTGCCTTACTAGGACTAATTGCTGTTTCAAGCATTGCCCTAGCTGCATGTGGCGGAAACGCTAAAAGTGCAGATAGTGGATCAGGCAGCGAAGAAAAAGTATTTAGATTTATTGAAAGACAAGAAATGCCAAGTGCGGATCCTTCATTAGCAACAGATGAAGTGAGTTTTGTTGCACTGAATAATGTTTATGAAGGAATTTACCGTCTAGATAAAGAGAGTAAACCTCAACCAGCTGGAGCAGCTGAAATGGCCGAAGTTAGTGAAGATGGCTTAACATACAAAATTAAATTAAGAGAAGATGCAAAATGGACAGATGATAAACCTGTAACAGCAGCAGATTTCGTGTATGGCTGGCAAAGAACAGTTGATCCTGCTACTGGATCAGAGTATGCTTATATGTTTAATTCTGTAAAAAATGCTGAAAAAATCTCTAAAGGTGAAATGAAAAAAGAAGAACTAGGGATAAAAGCCGTGAGTGATTATGAATTAGAAATTACTCTAGAAAAAGCAACACCTTACTTTGATTACCTATTAGCTTTCCCTTCATTCTTACCACAAAGACAAGATATTGCTGAAAAATATGGCAAAGATTATACAACTGCCAGCGATAAATCTGTCTACAACGGTCCTTTTACATTAACTGACTTTGATGGACCAGGAACAGATACAAGCTGGTCTTATTCAAAAAATGACAAATATTGGGATAAAGATACGGTTAAATTAGACAAAGTGGCAATCGATGTTGTAAAAGAAGCGCCAACATCATTGAACTTATTCCAAGATGGTCAAGCAGATGAAGTGCCGCTATCTGGTGAATTAGCGCAACAAATGAAAAATGACCCAAACTATATTATTTTAAAAGGTGCGTCAACATTCTATCTTGAACCAAATCAAATCGAAGAAAAATCACCTTACCGCAATGTGAACTTGCGTAAAGCGTTATCTTATGCAATCGATCGTAAGGCTTTAGTTGACCAAATCTTAGCAAATGGTTCAACTGTTCCAATAGGCCTAGTTCCAGAAGGCTTAGCAGTTAATCCAGAAACAGATGAAGACTTTGCCAAAGAATCAGGAAACGAAGTCGTTTATGATGTGGATAAAGCAAAAGAATCATGGAAAAAAGCAAAAGACGAGCTAGGTATTTCAACATTATCTGTAGATTTATTGATTGATGATACCGATAATGCCAAGAAAATGGCTGAATATCTTCAAGGTTCACTGTCTGAAACATTGGATGGGTTAAAAGTATCGGTTAGTCCAGTACCGTTTTCAGTCCGTTTAGATCGTTCAAATAAAGGTGACTTCGAAATCGCTGTTAGCGCTTGGGGTGCAGATTATGCTGATCCAAGTAGTTTCCTAGATCTATTTGTAACAGGGAACTCATACAATAGAGGACATTATTCAAATCCTGAATACAATAAATTAGTAGAAGCTGCTGCAACAACCAATGCAAATGATCCAGAAGCACGTTGGAAAGACATGCTTGAGGCAGAAAAAATTATTATGGATGATATGGGCGTTATTCCGTTGTATCAAAAAGCGGAAGCACATCTTCGTTCTGAAAAAGTCAAAGATGTTGTTTACCACTCAACTGGTGCAAAATATGACTTTAAATGGACCTATATCGAAGATTAATTAATTAAAAATTAGAATGGTATTCTACTTAAAAGAGATGAGAGCAACTTATACAGTTGTCTACTCATCTCTTTTTTGTACTTTAGATTATTGGATAAGTCTTTATAATTGTAAGAGTTGTATTTTCGCCGATAAATAGTCACATGACAAATGTCATATACATCCATGACAAGATCCTCTAACGCGCGCCCTCATAATCAGATAAGATAAGGACATAAGCAAAGGGGAGAGAAAAAATGATCACAGTCACTAAACTCACAAAAATAATGAACAAAAAAACAATTTTAAACAAAGTTTCGCTAACCGTAAATAAAGGGGAAATTATTGCCTTAGTTGGTCCAAATGGTGCAGGGAAAACTACTTTGATCAATTGCTTAACAGGATTGATCCGTCCAACGGCTGGGGAAATAAGTCTCTTTGGTACAAATCCATTGAATAAAAAAAATAAAATGAAATTAGGCGTGATGCAGCAAGAAAGCACAACTTTAGAAAATGTCAAAGTCAAAGAATTACTGACTCTTTTCCGCAGTTTTTATCCAGATCCACTTTCTCTAGAAGCGTTGTTAGAGATAACGGGATTAAATGAACATCAAAATACGTATACAACGAAACTATCGGGTGGGCAAAAACGTCGGTTAACGTTTGGTTTATCAATTATCGGAAAGCCAGAACTGCTTTTTCTAGATGAACCGACAACAGGAATGGATGTGACTAGCCGTCAACTGTTCTGGGAAAAAATCAATCA
>Ga0308165_1001004_pt1 | contig 43125 bp, 40 predicted proteins | sample PhyWR2_FD_201032 | JGI IMG/M metagenome (GOLD analysis project Ga0308165, IMG submission 201032) | Phyllosphere microbial communities from UC Gill Tract Community Farm, Albany, California, United States - DLSLW.R2 | ecosystem: Host-associated > Plants > Phyllosphere > Unclassified | place: USA...
CCATAAGCTAAGAATTAACTCAAAAATTTTTCATTTCTTTACCCAGCTTGTTTAACTTACATTCGCATATTAAGGACGCATCGCTATTATTATAAAAAAAAGGATTAGAGCAGGAACTCACATGGCTAAGCCCATCATTACCCTGAACGGATTAAAAATCGTCATTATGCTTGGAATGCTGGTGATCATTCTCACCGGTATCCGCTTTGCTGCCGATATCATTGTGCCTTTCATTTTGGCGCTGTTTATCGCGGTGATCCTTAACCCTTTAGTGCAGCGAATGGTCCGCTGGCGCATACCGCGGGTGCTGGCGATCTCGCTGCTCATCACCATTATCATCCTGGCGATGGCGCTGCTGGTGACCTATCTCGGAACATCGCTGAACGAGCTGGCACGAACGCTGCCCCAGTACCGTTCAAAACTGGTGATTCCGTTGCAGCAGCTGGAACCCTGGCTGCAGCGCGCGGGTATTGAGGTGTCCGTTGAGGAGCTACTGAAATATATCGACCCGAATGCGGCGATGACGCTGGTGACGGGTCTTCTGGCGCAGCTTTCCAGCGCCATGACCTCCATTTTCCTGCTGCTGCTGACCGTTGTGTTTATGCTGGTCGAGGTACCGCAACTGCCCGTCAAACTGCAGCAAATGATGGTGCGACCGGTTGAGGGTATGGGCGCGATCCAACGCGCGCTGGACAGCGTGTCGCGCTATCTGGTCCTCAAAACCGCGATCAGTATTGTGACAGGACTGGTGGCATGGGCCATGCTTGCTGCGCTGGATGTGCGCTTTGCGTTTGTGTGGGGCTTGCTGGCCTTCGCACTCAACTATATTCCCAATATCGGCTCAGTGCTGGCCGCGATCCCGCCGATTGCTCAGGTGCTGGTCTTTAGCGGTTTTTACGATGCGTTGATCGTCCTGGCGGGCTATCTGATTATTAATCTGGTCTTCGGTAACATTCTGGAGCCAAGAATGATGGGGCGCGGGCTTGGGCTTTCGACGCTGGTGGTCTTTTTATCACTGATTTTCTGGGGATGGTTGCTCGGCCCGGTGGGCATGCTGCTCTCCGTGCCGCTGACGATTATTGTCAAAATTGGTCTGGAACAGACCGCCGGAGGACAAACTATCGCCGTGTTGCTGAGCGATATGAGCCACCGATAAGTTTTCGCGCCAGCCCTCTCTTTAACGAGAGGGCTGACGCGCGTCAGTCGTGCATCGCGAACATGGGCTTCGCGAGCCGCCCAGCCTGGCGATAATAAGCCAGCGCCGATCGCCACTCTGCCAACGGAAACAGCGTCACGTCGCCATAGTGACTCGCCTGCAGCTTCGGCCAGATTTCGCAAAATTCAGCCTGCCATTGATCAACGCTTAATGCATCCAGATAATTTCGAATATGGAACCACCGCACCTGCGGCTGCTGCCTGAACGGCTCACCCGAAAGCAAACCGTAGCAGACAAAAAGCCCTGTCTCAGGCATCGCGTCCAGAATCCTGTCCGCTAACCCGCCACCCGTGGCGTCGTACACAATTTCTGCCTGCGCGGCAATGGCGCTCATGGCCGCTGTATCCTGCTGCGAAACCGGGATGATACCCCTCGCCCGCAATCGTTCGGCATGCACAGGAGAACGGTGAATCCCATACACCGCATTAGCCCCCGCCTTGAGCGCCCATTGCCCGAGCAGCACACCGCAGTCGGATCCGGCCGCCGTCAGCACGATCCGCTTTCCCTGGGGAGAGTAAAGATTGAGCATCATTTGGGCGGCCAGCGGGTTGATGTACGCGCGAGCCGCCAGCGTGGAGTCGATGTCATCCGGCACGGGGATCGCCAGTGCCGCGGGACAATCCACAATGTTTTGCCAGGTACCCTGCCCGCGTAACGGCAGCACGCGCTTTCCGAGCAAATGTTCCGGCCCTTCCGTTACCACGCCGACCCCTTCGTAACCGGCCACCGCAGGCAGCGGCGTCCGATGACGATAGGCACCCGTCATGGGAATCAGATCCGACGCATTCACCGGGGAAAAGAGCATTTTCACGCGGATCTGCCCGGCAGACAGCGGTTCCGGCGATCTCAGTTCGACTTGCAGAACGGATTCAGGCTCGCCAAAGGCGCGATACCCTAAAGCAGAATGACTCATTATCGGATGCCTGAATAGGTTTCATCAGCAAAGCTTACTGTCTTGCTCCCTGAGCGGAAATGATTATTTCGCCACAGGCAAATCCGCGTAGCGCGTCGTATAGGCCGGAGAGAGCATTTCCCGTTTCATCGCCCAGCTTTTTTGAATCCCCTGCCCGGCAAACCATATCGTCCCTCGTCCGGAGACATTCAGCTTGTCAATGGTCTGCATCAACGTCTGGCTGTCGGGTCGCGGCGGATATTCATCAAACAAATTAAGCTGCGCGACGCCCTGGCTGAAAAAATCACTCAACAATCTCAAGGATATATTGAGTGACGAGATTATCCATACGGGATTAAAAACTACTGGCTTTCAATAGGTTCCAAAAAACTCTTCTCAAATTTCTTGATCGTTCTGGTTAATCATAGATACTGTATATAAACACAGTTAACTGAGCCAATCATTATGAAATTCTCTCCCCCATGTCGGCTCGACGCCACGCTATTGCTTCCGCTTTTTGTGGAGCGTGTTCCCTGCGGCTTCCCCAGCCCTGCTCAGGACTATGTCGAGGACGCTCTTGACCTCAATAAACTGGTCGTTAAACATCCCAGCGCCACCTACTTTGTCAGAGTCAGCGGTGATTCAATGATCGGTGCTGGCATCAGTAATGGTGACTTACTGGTTGTTGACCGTTCATTATCAGCGGTTCATGGCGATATTGTGATTGCTGCAGTCGCGGGGGAATTTACCGTGAAAGAGCTGCAAACCCATCCGCGTCTTCAACTCATTCCACACAATCCTCACTTTTCTCCCATTCTTTTTCAGACAGAAGAAGAGCTGGAAATATTTGGTGTCGTGACATTTACCTTGAAGTCCAACAGACATGTTCGCGCTCGTTGACGTTAACAGTTTTTATACTTCCTGCGAGACTGTTTTCCGGCCAGATCTCAAAGGAAAGCCCGTGGTTGTCGTTTCAAATAACGATGGATGCATCATTTCACGTTCAGCAGAGGCGAAAGCGCTGGGTATTCGCATGGCCGGCCCTTATTTTCAATTGAAGGATGAGCTGAAGCGCCAAAAGGTCCATGTATTTAGCTCCAATTATGCGCTGTATGCGAATATGAGCCACCGGGTGATGACCATCCTTGAAGAAATGGCACCGAAAGTGGAGATCTACTCGATTGATGAAGCTTTCCTGGACGTGACAGGCATCAGCAACTGCATGAGTCTGGACGTTTTCGGTCATGACATCCGCCAGCGCCTGCTCAGGGAAACAGGCCTGACCGTCGGAGTCGGTATCGCTCCCACCAAAACGTTAGCTAAGCTGGCCAACCATGCGGCAAAGACCTGGACAAAAACGGGCGGTGTGGTGGATTTATCGAGTACCGATCGTCAACGTAAATTGTTGGCGCTGGTACCCGTCGGTGAGGTCTGGGGCGTAGGGCGACGGATCAGTAAGAAGCTAAATCTAATGGGGATTGATACTGCTTTGCACCTCGCGGAATGCTCCGGTTGGGTGATCCGTAAACACTTCAATGTTGTGCTGGAAAGAACATCGCGCGAGTTACGTGGTGAACCCTGTCTGGAAATGGATGAATGCGTGCCGACTAAACAGCAGATTATCTGTAGCCGCTCATTTGGCCATCGGATCACAGAATATAGCGATATGCACCAGGCGATCTGCGCCTACGCCGAACGGGCCGCCGAGAAACTGCGGGAGGAGAAACAATTTTGTTGCTTTATCAGCGTATTTGTTCGCACCAGTCCGCATGCTCAGGATGGCGTTTTTTATGGCAATCAGGCTTCGGGTAAGCTTATGACTCCTTCCAATGATACGCGGGATATTATCAGCGTGGCGCTCGAAGCGCTGAATCGGATCTGGATTGATGGGCATCGTTATATGAAAGCAGGTGTAATGCTGAGTGACTTCTTCAGTCAGGGTGTGGCCCAACTTAACCTTTTCGACGAGTACCAGCCACGACCAGACAGTGCAGCCCTAATGCACGTCGTTGATCGACTAAATCGTTCGGGCCGTGGCTCTGTGTGGTTTGCCGGTCAGGGCGCGCAAAAAACGTGGGCAATGAAGCGCGACATGCTCTCTCCGGCCTATACGACGCGATATTCCGATCTACCGATCGTCAAATAAACCTTTTTAGTGTGTATGGAGTTTACTCTTCTTTGCTTTTACTGGCGGGTGCGGGTGCTGTGGTACGAGCGCTTAAGGCAATAAAGGAACGAAATCTTTTAGCCGCGTTTATTTACGCGGTTGAGACAGCAAGTTTTCCATAGAAACGCCATTAGAAATTGTGGTTAAACAAGGTAAATTAGTGGTCACGCCACTGCGAGCCCGTTCCGGTTGAGAGGGTGTCGAAGCTAGCTACGCGTAGGACGCGGTGTCTGCAAAAGTTATTTGAAGTGATTGATAAGAAGTATCATCGAGAGAGCGAATCCGGGCATCCTGCCCGATCAATCGCTGTGGTAACAAGAAAATAAAATAGTTATTTATATTAAATAATCACGCAGCCATTTATTTATAAATAAAATTGACAGTAAAAACACCATTGACGGGGCCTATTTCTACTTTTTCTTTGGTTCGATAGTATTGAAGTGCAAGTTGGAGTGAGTTTTCACCCTGCAAACCCGCCCCCGCAATGATATTGGTATTTAATGAGACAGGCACATTTTGATAGAGTATTTGTGCCCCAACACCGGGGTCCTGACCATTATTGTTGGTAAGCGCTATAATACCTTGACCTTTTATGTCCTCATTCTCCTTTCCCGTCACTGTCATATTAACCTCAACAGTGCTGCTGCACGTAATGTTTATGTCTACTTTTTTCTTGTTCGCAACGCTACCGACGTTTGGTATGTCTTTATCAAAAACATTACCAAGATTGATGGATTTGTTTATAGAAGAGTCTACAGAACATGCTGGCGCTTCGACATTCGCTTTAATGTTCAAATCCAGTAAATCCGTTGACTCTGCCTTCATAAGACTATGAAAATCAGAAGATACTAATCCAGAAGCTGCCATTTCTGAAATGGATGCAGTTTTAATTAGTTCAATCTTAATTGCCGCATTCGGATTTTGGTATGTGCTGACATTACCCTGACCAAGATGATAGGTGAAAGTTGTATACAGTACCATAGGTGTAGTGGGCTCTGATGCATAAGCAACAGCAGAGTAATAATATATTTTAACACCTAACCCTTGAATATTCGTTGAATATATTTCATCGGAAGTGGTCGTTTGATCGCCCGATATTTTCATGCTTTCGGAAATATTATACTGGGAATCTTGGCCGCAGGAAAACTTTGCCGGTATTCCGCCAAATGACTGCATTGTTCCCTGCTTCGTAGCAAGCACAGTTCCAACTGGAGCATCAGCATCGTTGGGGACGGTTATATGACCAAAATCAACAATAATACGTCCCGGCGCACTGCTTCCATTGAAATAATAACACGCTTGTGCGCTCATACAGAAAAACAGGCTAATAATAGAAAGCATTATGCTCATAACAGATCGATTAAATGTCATTCGTTACCTTCACATTCAAATAAAAATATTAATTAATGGAATTTCTTATGCCCCGTAATAGGTACATTCACTTAAAGGATTATAAGTAGTATTGGATTAGAAATCTAAAACTGTTCAGTCCGAAGTAAGACTACTTAAGCATAATTACCAACAAATATCACAGGCACTTTTTGACTCCCCTCCGTTACACGCCCCATACAGTGTTATTTTTCGAATTCGGGACCAGCTCATTGGTATAGGCCCGGGGAGTATCAGAAATATTCGCCTGATCATCATGGGCATGTGCCGCCCCGACTAATAACAGCATCAGCCTTTATGTCGTCCTGAAGTCATTAATGACTACTCACTGATAGGTTATATCAAAAAACATCACCGTCGAGGCGTCACCAGAAGTGACTGGATAGCGCGTGGATTTGTAGCGCACCAGAAACGAAAGAGTATTCGTTCCTTCTTCAAGGTCGAAGGTCTGTGGAGTCTCTGCATTAAACGGAATAGCTTTACCACCGTTGTCCAGCAGCTCTACGCCAATGCCCGTTGCCAAGGTTCCGCCTGACTCCGTATCCGTCACCGCCAGCAATGCAGGATTATCTGCATCAGCTACACCGGAAAATTTCACCTCGATCGAGGTCAATTTGTCATAGCAATGAGATAAGTTGATGTTCATCGCCTTAAACGCGGATGTACTACCCACTGACGGAAAATCCTTACCTGAGAAAGTACCGATATCCACTTTCTGGTTTATGCTACCGACATCGACCTCACAGCCGCTGGCTGTTATATTGCCGGAAATGTCCAGTGCCGTATCCGCCGCAAAAGCAGAAGTTGCTAACAGCAGTGAAATACCGACTAATAGTCCTGCACTCATCGTTGAAAGTACATGCTTCATATCATTTCCTCTCAACGGCAAATAATTGTCATCTGGGTTACGGCCGCATCTTCCGCATCCTGCTGCAACTGGTAATCTGCACTGCAGGTCTGATTGGAACCCTCGCCCCACTGCACCTTTAGCCTTCCCTGAGGCGCCAGGCCGGAAAGATAAACTTGCCCATCTTCACCCACAATACCGCTCGAGCCTTCTTCGTCACTCGTCACGGTAGCACCAAATGGGATCGGTTCGTTATTGTGCAACATGGTCAACAGCGCACGAATACCCACGTGAGCATTGAACGATGCTCTCACCAACGCGCCTTTGGTTGGCACCACATCCACAACCGTGTTGTCAATATCCACTTTGTCGCCCAGCGTGGTGGTATCTAGCGCGATACGGTTCTTACGGTAGGTATTCGCATACGGCATTACCGCGTAACCACGCCAGTCTGTTTTCACGCCAGTGGCATTTTCTACTGCCACCCGCTTCGCGCCAGGAGCTTCAATCAGCACGTTGGTTTCACCCAACGGCTGGCTGAGGGTGACACCATGACGATGGGCCACTACGCCGCCTGAAATACCGTAGTTAACCTGTTGGGAATTACCGTTATCGCTGTAGTTGTAGCTGATATTAGAGTTACCGTAGCCGCCCTGGTGCGCCAGACTGGCGTTGCCGCTATTGCCTACCCCCTGGTTGCCAAAGCCCTGTTGAACGCTGTAACTCAGGTTGTTATCTTCAAGCATCGTGCCGCTGACGCCTGTATTTTGCGTCACGCTGCCGTGGTTATCCTGGTTCATACTGTAGGTCGCAAACGCGTTGTTCGGCTTGATGCTGTCTTTTGGTGACAACCACTTTCCAATAGGAAGCGACATATTAAGGGCAATCATTTTATCCGCCTCCGGCTGACCAGATGATTTATTGTAGTTATAACTCAGACCCATATTGATATCGTGCCAGGTGGTGTTGTATCCCACCTGTGCAAGAGTATCTTTTCCTTCAGTGTGCCAGTAAGTCTGTTGGCTGCCGCTTACGTACACCGAACCCAACGTTCCTAACTGCTGAGAGATATTGACCTGCATCTTCCCGCGTTTGGTGTAAGAAAGATCGTAGTGGTTATACCAACTCGGGTGATCATTGTCCGGGTCGTTGTCTTCGTTATCCGGATCGCTGTTGTAACCATCCATATGTTTATAGGTGGTGTCGGCAAAGGTGTAGTATCCCGACGTCGAGTAGCGGTAGCCCAACAGCTGAAAGTTGGTGCCAATATCATTGAGCGATTTAGCATAGAGCACGCGCAGTGACTGGCCAGTATGCTGGGTATCATCATTAAGCGTACTCTTTGCTGTAGTCAAATCGCCTGAAAACGCGCCCCAGACTCCCATATTGACCCCAGCGCCCAGTGCAACGGCTTTATAGCTGCTGGAAAATTGCGTGCCACCGTATAGGGTAAAACCATGCGGCAGCCCCCAGATTAGGGTGCCTTGACCAAAGGGAGTCTGTTCCTGCTGCTCGTTACTTGTACGATATTTCGCCGCCGTCAGGGAGTATTTCACCCGCCCTTCACGCTGAAGCAACGGCACCGCAGAGTAAGGAATGCTGTAGGATTGAATATTACCGTCCTGCTCCTTCACTTCTACGACCAGGTCACCGCTTGATGAGGTTGGGAATAAATCATTAATGGCGAATGCTCCTGGCGCCACATAGGTCTGGTATACGATATAGCCGTTCTGGCGGATGGTCACTTGGGCATTACTTTTGGCGATACCGCGGACCGTTGGTGCAAAGCCTTTCAGGCTGTCCGGCAACATATTGTCGTCAGAGGCAAGCTGCACACCGCGAAAACTAATACTGTCAAACACGTCTCCGGACGTGTAGCTATCCCCAACTATCAGCCCGCTTTTCATCGCAAGAATGGTGCGCTCAATAAAACCGTTTACGTGTTCCCACTGAGCAGTACTTTGCCCGTTACTGCTTGTGTTTTGATTGAAGGTAGAATAATCCCGATACCGCCACGGTCCGATGTTAACCCCGCCGTTAAGGCCCAGAAAATTGCTGCTGCTTGTGCCGCTTGAATCTTTACTCCTGGAACCATTAAAGCTGTAGCTCATCAAAAGAGCGTTAATGCCCTGATCCCATTTCTCGGACGCGATATAACCACGCGCCGTATTTTTGAGTGCCACCTGCGGAACACTAATATCGAGACGCTGATGACCAAAGTCAAAGCTGGCAGTCGCACCGTTTATCAACGAACTGATGTTGATACACTGTCCGTCTCTTGCCTGTTTTTTTTCTTCCGGAATGCTGAGATCAACACCCATATCGGCGAGCGTTTGTGCCGACAGGCAGGCCACCAAGCCCGTGTCATCAGCACCGTTCTGCACATTCGGGTCAATCGTTTTTTGTGATTTAAACTCAACATCACGGCTGAGAATAAAGTCGTTATTCAAATAAACATCAACACGATAGATGCCTGGAGCCTGGCCACCACCAGCCTCGAAGCTAGACAAATCAGCAACCTGTCCTTTTCCGTCTGATAAAAAAGCCGGATTAAAATACTCATCCGCTAACGTACAACCGGAAAACAGACTGGCACCAATCAACAGAACCAGCGGCGAAATGCTCCAACGCATAGCGGATGAAATGCGTAATTTTTTTCGGATACCCATCATATTTACCACCGTTAAGCTTTACAGTTCAGTGCAGCGGTTACCGCACCGTAGTCATTTAACGTTTGATAAGAAACCGCGCCTGTCGCCCTGATTATCTGGCGACCTTTTGGTGGCACCATCGTGTTTGGCTGTTTTTTACCTGCAACAGTAAAATTGACCAGGGTGACGAAATACGGTGATGGGTTGGATACAGTGATCTCTCCGCCTGTTGCCTGGCAGCGCAGCGTGGCGGCAGCATCGGAGGGCTTCATAGTGAGGTTTGCAGGCCGGACGAAGAGTTTAATGACCGCCTGGGTGGCGATCTGTAATGAGTTTCCCTGAGGCATATTGTTACTCAGTGAAGGGATCGCTTTATTATTCAGGTAAAAAACAGATTCTCTATCAGCAGGCAACGCTGAACCACTGTATATAATGCGCAGGATATTGCTTTTACCCGGTTTAATAACAAAAAGCGGAGGCGTGACGGTGAAATCGGTCACCTTCGTACCCTGTACATCCGACACCCATGATTGCACTAAAAAAGAATCATGCTGATCGCGGTTCGTCACATTAATGGTGGCTTGCTTAGCTTCCCGTGGGTAGATCACACGGGTTGAGCTTAACGATACGCCAGCTGCAACGGCGCTATTAGATATAACGAGTGAAAGAAGAGCGACCAATAGGCAAACAGAGGCTATCGTTACGCATACAGAATTTTTAGACATCAAAATAGATTTCATTGTTAGATTCCAAAATAAAAATAAAGTAATCCCTTATTCTTTTCCCTATATTGCTTACTGATATATCACCGAAAAATTCACAGCAGTACCGGTATCACCTGTCTCCACGATTGCAGAAACTGAACGGTATATTGCGGTAAAATATAAAACCGACCTGCTGTCGAGAACCGGATATTGGGAAAGAGATTCAGAATTCGTAACAATAAAATCTTCGTTATCATCAAAGATACCGATTCCCAAAGCTTTTGCAAAATCAGCGCTAAATCCAGCCTTAAATACCTACGGGTCGCTTGCATCTACTGAACCCGTAAATCTCGTTTGATCGCCTCCCGAAGGAAGCTTGCTACGCGAACATGAATCATTATGAGGCTCTGGTGAATACCTGGCGCTTCCACCGCACAGGAAGCATTAACCACCGAGTCATAAAATAGCTATTTCCCCGCTTCCCCGCGTCAAATTATTAACACCACTGGCACTCGAGAAAATAACTACCCCACCACCAGATAATTATCATTAAAAAACAGAAGAAGCATTTACATTGCTCAATACGGATAATTATATGGCGCAAAATGATGCGCTCTCGGTATTTATGAAAGAGCGTCTTTATATCAAGAGTAGGTAATCTGGAATGTTGCCACAGATTCAACCGCACCAGCTGTTGCTGCATCAGAAATAGTCACGTAGTCAACGCTCATAGAGATGACGTTGGTGCCATTAGACAGAATCTGTTTAGAAGATTCCTTTTCTACATCCAGCTTATTACCATCTGGCCCAAACATCTGAAGTGCAACACCCGTTGCCGCACCGGAACCTGCGGTGTTAGCCAGTACGCCAGCCTGATCTGCATTAGACTGACCATGAAAAGTTACGGTCGCATTTGTATAGGTCGTAACATCGCAATCTTCCAGACTTATGTTGAACGCTTTCGCCTGACCAGAGGTTTCACCTTTGGTGGCCATACTCTTGAGGCTTACCTGATCCAGCATCACGATACCATGTTCAGAGTCAGCGCTGACGGAGCAAGGCGCATCCACAACAGAACCCATAAAGTGAATGGTGCCACTGCCAATACTCGTTGTGCTTGCTGCCTGAGCACTTAAAGCCGTGCCTACAATGAGGGACCCCGCGATTATAGCTAAGATATCTTTCTTCATTTTCAATACTCTGTATTTGTTGAAGTAATAATGCTAAATGAACTCCATGCCATTCAGATGAAAGAGTCATTAATACGATTTATTACCGGCATTGCTATTTTCAACACTTTACCATTTTTAAACAATTACTATTTAATCCCTTCTAGGATTTTATCCCCAGGATGACTATTGCAGCATTCCAACATCGTTAAACAACAGGTATTTAATCCTTTCCAGGACTCTAAATCCTAAATAGGGCAAACTGAACATATACAAAGATAAATATCGTGGCGTAAAATACCCCCACAGTATGAGATTCTCTTCATGCAGTATTATGATTCATTTTCCTTTACCCTGAGGTTTGATTTTGAAAATAATATTATCTACTTTATTTAGCTGTGCAATGGCGCTCACAAGTTATAGCGCTGATGCGACGGTTACCATCGGCGGTACCCGAGTGTTATATGACGGAGCCAGGAAAGAGGCATCATTAAGCGTTCATAATCCCGACAAATCCCCCTATCTGATCCAATCGGTAGTGAACAACCTGGACAATAATACGCAAAAGACCCCATTCGTTATTACACCTCCCTTATATCGACTGAATGGCGGAAAAGAAAATTTAATGCGTATAATTATGTCTGGCAGTCTGCCGCAAAATAAGGAGTCAATGTTCTGGTTGCGCGTAAAAGCAATCCCATCAGCACCGCGTGAGAAAAATACTCTTCAAATTGCCGTAGCAACAAGTATTAAATTAATCTACCGACCAGAAGTGCTTAAAGATATTAATGTAGAAAGAGAAAGCACAAAACTCACCTGGCGAGTAGCGGGTAATAAATTAGAGATAACCAACCCTACACCTTGTTTTATCAATTTCAACGAAATCATTGTGGCTGGGAAAAAATTGGCAAATGTGTCCTATATCGCACCGGGGATAACGACTACCGTTGTGCTTCCTGCTGGGATTAGCAGCGGAAAACTGCAATATAGTGTTATTAACGACTTTGGTGCAGTCACTTCACTCCATTCTTTATCTATATAACAAGGTATTTTTTTATGAATAATTCTAGGAATTTTTTGCTTCCGGCTGCAGCTATGCTTTTTCTCGCTGTAGGAATGCCACAATTTGCTCACGCCGCCGCAGGTGACCCTATTCAGTTAAATATTACTGGTAATGTTTTGGCATCGCCATGTGAGTTGGCGGCCGATAATAAGACAGATTACAATCTGGGTGATCTTCAATCCGCCGATCTGCAAGCTGCAGGCAGTAGTTCTGCGTGGGTCCCTATTACCATAGCACTGGCAAACTGCCCGGCCGGCACCTCGACCGTTACGGCAACATTTACTGGTACATCGGATCCTGACGATCCTGACACCCTCTATAGCAACACCGGAACAGCAACTCATGTTGCCGTTCAACTGGAAGGCATGTCTGCAGAGCCTTACGGTAATGCTAAAACCTCTGAACTCACGATCGCTGACGCACAAGACGGTAAACCGACCTGGAAACTGCAGACTCGTGCATTCAGTAAAGCAGGCGGCGTCTCGCCAGGCAGCATCAGCTCCGTCATCACCATGTCATTTGCTTATAATTAATTCGCTAAGACGTAAGCCTAAAAGAAACGATCTTCAACTGATTGTTTCTTTTAGGTTTTAATCGTTTTGTCTTTGAAATAAACGATCCGCCCCCTTCTCAATGTTTCTTAAATTCCACTCTTTGATATACTTGGTTACATATGCCTCTTTGCGGATTTTATGTAACATGAAACCAGAACAAGACATCCTTAAAGTCATAGCAGCAGCGTCTGACCCTGTAAAAATTCGCACCGGACGTTTAAGACAAAATGTTGAGCTTAATAATCATCCCGAATTGATGACTATAATACTCCATGAAGGCATGATAGCTATTTATCGCAGTAAAGATCATCTGTTGATGCGCTATTCTCAAGGCCCGATGATTTTGGGTATGAATGATTTAATCAATATAAATGAAAACATGTACATAAAATCCTTAGGAGATATACGCTACGAAATTATCCCGATGGCACAGTTTAATGAGATTATCGACCGTGAAAACCTCTGGAAAGAAGTAGCTCATATCCTCATGTATGGTATTAAACGTCTGGTTCAGGCTCATCAAACTACCGCAGGGCTTACCACTTATGAGCTCATAAAAAATAATCTTTTTAACCTTATGCAAGAAAGCAATGAAATTCGTTTAAATATTTCTGCGAGTGACTACATCCGGGAAAAAACACACCTTTCACGCAGTCGCGTGATGAAAATTCTCGGCGAGCTTAAAATCGGTGGATATATTGAAATTAAGCGAGGCACTTTAATGAAAGTCAATAAATTGCCGCAGGAGTTCTAATCATAAAGATGGACCGGGGCATTACTGAATGATTCCCCCCTTGAGCGGTAACAAAGTACTTTAAAATAATAATTCACTTCTGCGCATGGCCATCAGTCATCCCTGCCATGTTCAATAATCCCCCGACATTCAAAAAAGCATGTGGCACCAGGCAGCTTAACCACCCTTTTATTAAGGTCGATGCAATGTTCTAAAGGATCTATTTCTTTAAATTGACCTTGATACTGGCATCTCTGTAGAAATTACAATATGATTTCGTTTTGAACATCAGCTTTTGTGTGAGGTGTTAAATGGATATATCACTTGAACGTTTTACGGAAATGCATTTTCTGGAATATTTTAAGCTTGTGGGAAATATAGAGGTGATGGCGATGATCACCGAGTGCGCTACCCCTTATAATGATGCAAGTCGTGATTTTAAAAAGATGCTTGAAGATAACGCACAGAATTTAGCGTTAGGTTGTTTTCGAATTGTAGACAGTCAGCAAGGTCACTTCATCGGCCTCGCCAAACTGGTATCAGTTACAGAACAGCCACAGACCGCCGAGCTTGGCTATATGCTGTTGCCAGAGTTCTGGGGACGCGGTATCGGTAGCCTGGTTGCGAAATTACTCATTGAGAAAGCAAGCAACAATTCAGAAATTTCGACCCTAATTGCTATTATCGATCCTGCAAATTTAGCATCGCGCAAGATTCTGACGAGCAACGGTTTCTTTTCTGTCGAGTTCAGGGACTTTGATGGTCTGCCCGGTGAAATACTGCAGCGAGCAGTTTAGTCAACTCTGAAACTGCTGTTATAAGCAGGTGCATTAATGACTCAAGCTGATTAATGCACGACTCACCCAATTGTTATTCACTTCAGAAATATTCTGTTTCGTGATTAGTTATCCAGATGAGGAGCGAGCCATGATAGTCCTCATTAGAGGAGCTTATTAACGAGCATTTGTCTGCATTACCGTCGGCAGTGTAAGCACAACTTTGCTTCACCCGGAAAGTTGACTTCCCACTTTTCGATACTATTTCTGAGTCAAGAAATTGTGCACTCCCAAAAGGATAATATATGCGGTCATCACTCCGCTCTTTGTAGTTTCTTATGCGTACAGGGAATGAGTTGCTGCCATATTCATATCGCTCAACGACTTCACCCGTGTCTTTTTCTACGATACTCTCAAGCAATCCACGCACATTATAGTTGAGTAAAAATTTACCTTTCTCACGCTCAAGTTCAGTAATTTCGCAACGCTCATTGATTTTCCCGGTAATACGCTCACCTTTAAAAGAGGTGAGTAAGCCCTCTTTGTTTACTAAATGAAACTCTCGGCCATTCGCTTTATCAACCATATTAATATTAGTAAAGCATCCGCTGCGATCATATTTAATGTCAGTCATAGCCTGAAGTTTACCGTAAACATCTCGGATCCACTGCAGGCTGTGTTTGACGTTCCCGGTCGTGGCATCATGACTGAACAAAAGAGCAGCATTTAAGACCGCCGGTTTGAATTGAGTTAACGCAGAGGCATTAAATGACGTTGCCAAAAATAATAGGCTTAAAAGGACTTTTCCTTTCATGAGTTATTCCATTAACAGTAGGCTCACACACTAAGGTGCCGGGAACACTTAATTTATCAAATTCCTTGCGAGAAGGCATACATAATTGGGATGCTTTCATGCTGCAAGTTCCGCGTCTGTTCTTCCTCACTGAACTCAGCAGGAATGTCAGTATCCCGCATAATCGTGCCAGTTACGGGTACGTTTAAAAGCTAAGCAATTGTTTTCATGTATACATTTCTTCTTATTTTCACTCTATTTCGCACCCTACCGCACCTAAATGCGACATCGTCATACGAAGCCTGTCCGTCAGCCATATCTCCGTGGATTTCAAATGACTTTTGGGCGATTACAACTGTGAATCACAATAACGATTGATTAGCGCTTGACCAAGGAGAACGATCGTTCTACCCTTATTCTATGAACAAAAACACAACTCACACCCGAGAAAAAATCCTCGTGACTGCTGAAGAACTTATCTATCAGAACGGTATTCATGCCACCGGTATGGATCTTCTGGTGAAGACTTCAGGTGTAGCCCGGAAAAGTATTTATCGCTATTTCGCCAACAAAGACGAAGTGGCAGCGGCGGCGCTGAATGCGCGTGATGTACGCTGGATGGAATGGTTCAGGGCTGAATGCGACAAAGCGGATACACCGCAAGGCCGCATCCTGAATATCTTCACCGTGCTGAAGAGCTGGTTTGAATCAGAGGGTTATCGCGGATGCGCGTTCATCAATACTGCTGGTGAAGTCGGTGACAGTGCCGATCCTGTTCGCCAGATCGCCAAACTGCATAAACAGAAATTACTGGATTACACGCTTGAACTTACCGGGCAACTGAATATTGAGCAGTCTTCCTCCCTGGCAAGGCAATTGCTGATACTGATTGAAGGTGCCATCACCCTGTCACGAGTCATGGGCGATCACAGTGCCGCCGATGATGCACGAGACATCGCTCAGCTCTTACTAAAACAGGTCTCGCAATAGAGATCTGAGCTCCACAGACGAAATACTCACTGAAATATCCAATTTTACTGGAGGCACCCTCATGTCTGAATCACACATTCGCCCGCCACTTCCCCCGTTCACTCACGAATCAGCGATTGAAAAGGTAAGACTGGCTGAAGATGGCTGGAATAGTCGCGATGCTGAAAAAGTGTCGCTGGCCTACTCTCTGGACACTAAATGGCGTAACCGCGCAGAGTTTGCAAATAATCGTGAAGAAGCCAAAGGGTTTCTTGAACGTAAGTGGAAAAAAGAACTTGAGTATCGTCTCATCAAAGAATTGTGGGCTTTTGGCGGAAATCGCATCGCTGTCCGGTACGCTTATGAATGGCGCGATGATTCGGGTAACTGGTTCCGCTCTTATGGAAACGAAAACTGGGAATTTGGAGAAGATGGCCTGATGCAGCATCGTTTCGCGTGTATCAATGACATGCCTATTAAGGAAAGCGAACGTAAGTTCCACTGGCCTCTCGGACGACGTCCGGATGATCATCCAGGCCTGTCAGACCTGGGGCTGTAATTCAGTCAGCGGTCTCCCGATATGCCCACGGCATCTGTTTTGACCGGGGCCTTTCTTAGCCAGGTGATGGAACGCCGAAAATTCCTGGCTATTCTGAGAATGCGATGTCCGCTAATCGCTGTGAGTTATAGATACAACACACTTATTGAACCGCTCTGCAGGTGATTCATAGTCTAGCGTTTTTCTGAGCATCTAAAGCGGACAAGAATGAGATGGCTTGTACTACCGGCGCGAACTATAGAGACAATCCAGACTCAGTAATAAAATCGATAAAGCAGCGCACTCTCGGTGAGAGGTAACGGCTTGCGGGCCACACGGCTGAGAAATGCCCCTGCTTTTCGCATGAACCGCGCATAACTTCTTTCAATTGGCCCCCCTCCACCGCTTCGCGCACGACAAAATCGGGTAAATAGCTGATGCCCATTCCCGATAAGCTTAAGCGAATAGACGCTTCAATATTATTCACTGTCAGAACAGACGCGGCTCCGGGTTCGAACCCTTGTCGCATACCGCGCAGTTCCCAGGGCTGGAGCAGACCTGTCGCGGGAAAACGAAAAAATATGCATTTGTGCCCTGCCAGGTCTTCTGGTGACGCGGGCACACCGTAATCGTTCAAATAGGCAGGACTGGCACAGAGAACAAAATGGAAGCCACCAAGCTTTTTTGACGTCAGCCTGGAGTCCGCTAATTCACCGCTTCGTATGGCGACATCAAACCCTTCATCAATGATATTCACCAGGCGGTCGCTGAAATCCAGGTCCAGTTCGACCTCGGGATAACGGCGGGTAAAAGCGGGAAGCGCGGGAAGCAGTAATCGGTAGCCAATGACAGGCAGGGAAACGCGGAGCTTCCCGGCGGGTTGTGCGGCACTGCTCGTCAACTCTGACTCAGCTTCCTGTATCTGCTCAAGGATATGTTTGCAGCGGATCAGTAATGCCGCGCCCTCCGCTGTCAGACTCACACTTCTTGTGCTGCGGTTAAAAAGCCTTACGCCCAGCTTATGCTCAAGTCTGGCCACGTTCTTACCCACCGCTGAGGCTGAAACGCCCAGCAATCTAGCAGCCTGCACAAAGCTCAGCGTCTCGGCTGTCCGCACAAAAGAAGTTAGAGAAGTCAGGCTGTCCATAGATTGTGAACTTTATGTCTATTAAGAAGGTATTTTCAGTCTATTTATTTATTCATTTGTCCGCAATAACATCGCTGCAGTATTTCACTCAACAGCTGTTTGGATAAAGAAGGCCACACCATGTCATTTGCAGCCAGCACGCTCTACCGCGAGCCCAGAACCGCAGCGGCCCTTACCATTTTTTTGGCCGCCATGCTGTTGCCGTTAAGTTTTACCGGAGGCGTCGTCACCACCCCTGCAATACAACACATGCTGGGTGGCACTCCCGCAGAGCTGGCGTGGCTCACGAATGGGTTTATGCTGACGTTTGGAAGTTTTCTGCTGGCAGCAGGCATTGCGGCAGATGCCACCGGTAGAAAGCGTATTTTTATCACCGGTGCAGCGCTATTTTGTCTTAGCAGTGCCATAACGTGCTTCACGAACAACCTGGTGATGTCAGGCGTGCTCAGGTCGATGCAGGGGTTGGCAGCAGCCATGCTATTAGCCAGCGGTAGCGCTCTGCTGGCCCGGCTCTATACGGGCGGTGACCGGACCCGGATGTTCAGCATACTGGGTACCGTATTTGGTGCTGGCTTAGCGTTCGGTCCGCTGGTGATGGGGTTCATCACGGATACGCTGGGCTGGCGCTGGATTTACGCTCTGTTTGCTGTGCTTTCGGGGTGTGTGCTACTCGCAGGTTTGACGTTTTTGCCTCTCTCAGAGCAAAAAAAACCTCACTCAGTAGACAAAACAGGCTTAACGTTGTTTACGGCAGCCCTGGTGATGTTCACCTCTGCGGTGATGCTATTACCCACATACGGTTTTTTATCATTCATCACACTCTCCTTGTTCACTGGCGCAGTCCTGCTTTTCAGCGGGTTTATCGCCCGATGCCTGCGTGTGAATACTCCTGTTCTGGATATGTCTCTGCTGCGCAATCAACGCTTTAGCGGCGTTCTGCTGCTTCCGATAGCAACCTGTTATTGCTACGTTGTTTTGTTGATCATCGTTCCACTGCATTTAATGGGTGGAGAAGGGCTTAGCGAATCTCAGAGTGCTCTTTATCTTATTGCCCTCACCTCGCCGATGCTGGTTTTCCCATCATTTGCCGCCCTGCTGACACGGTGGTTTTCGCCGGGAAGTGTTTCAGCTTCAGGGCTGCTGATTTCGTCAGTGGGATTACTTTTTCTGGGCCACGCGTTACAGAGCAACAGCAGTATTCTTACCGTGCTCGCGCTGATCATTATCGGTGTGGCAGCCGCACTCCCCTGGGGTCTGATGGATGGGCTGGCCATTTCCGCCGTGCCAGTCGAAAAGGCGGGGATGGCTGCTGGCCTGTTCAATACCGTCCGTGTTGCAGGGGAAGGGATCGCTCTGGCAGCGGTTTTAGCTTTTCTCACTGGAATGAATGATGTGTACCTGAATAAAACCGTGCACGGGAATGTGCCAGAGGTGATCCATCGCGCTGCCGCCTGGCTGGGAGGCGGCAATATTGAGCAGGCCAGAGCGATTTTACCCGCCGTTTCCCGAGCATTAATCCAGGAGAGTTATGACAATGCGTATACGTTGCTGTTTCGAGTCCTGGCGGCAGTCACGCTTGTTTGCGCGCTAGTTGTCTGGAGGATGCTGGGCCGTACGATCCAAAATTAACATTCCAGATGTTAACTAACGGGGTATGAATGAGCGATCGCTCATTCATCGAGTAAACTATCAGCGTGTTGGTGTGAAGCGAGATGGGCGGTAATGCGGTGGGATTTCATCGCCCTGCCCGTCGCGTAATTCTTCAGAGACCAACCTGCCAATCGTCGCTGCGCACGTCACCGCAGGATGCATAGACGCGACATAAACGCGCTTGCTCTCATCCGTAAAACCAAGAACGGGATACCCATCCTGAGGGACAGGGCGTTCTCCTACTGAGTATTGGATAAGAGAAGATGACTCTGCTCCTCTGAGCCTGTTTCTTACAGAGAACTGTGCCGCAAGAGCAGTTTCTTTTACGTTGCCGCTTGCAGGGTAATCTTCGGCGGCTAATAAATCCCCGTTGCGGGCATGGCGAACCTCAATATCATCACCTGAGATGAGCGTCCTGACGACGCACTGGGGCACCGCAAAACGCAGTAATATGGCCGGTGAAGACAAAATCGGAATAGAAGTGCCAGTCCGCTCAGTCAGCAATGGAATGCCTGTTCCACATGCCAACACAACACAATCTGCATCCCGTTTACCCCGAGAGGTCATGACCCCTGTTACCTTCCCCTCAGTCATGCACAGACCCGTAACGGTTGTTTGGGTCTGCAGCACAGCCCCCTTCTCACAGGCTTTTTCTACTAAGATACGTGTCGCCTCAAGGGCATCGACAGCACCGTCTTTTACCGCATAGCGGGCTTGTTCGGGGGGATTGACCAATGCAGGTTCAAGACTGGCTATTTCAGGCTGTTCAAGAAGGTTTTCATCCTCCATGGAGAACCCGGCTATTGCGCCGTATTTCAACGAACCATTCCAGTTAATCTGAAGTTCCGGTATTTGTTCTTCCAGCCTGTGCCAGTCCGCCAGTGCTGCTCGCCGGAGAAACACATCAGGCGCATGGTTATTCACCGCGCCTGTTAGCCAGCCAAACGCGCTACCCGTTGCGCCTGATGCAGGCACATTTTGTTCGATAACCGTGACGTCAAATTCAAGGTGAGCAAGATGCCATGCAATTGATGCGCCCGTAATCCCTGCCCCCACGACAACGATCCTTCTTTTGATACTGCTCATTGTGAGCGTCCCCTGGAAGAGAAACATGTGCCTGCCATGATGCAAAAGTCATCCGTTTCGGGCAACCTGTCAGGATTCGTAGCGACAGCACCTCAGGGCGGCCGTTACGTGCCAGGAGAGAACGTTGCTAATCCCCTGACACGCTATCGAACAGTTTGCTTTGCAGGTTATTCATATCCCTCATCTATGAATGGCACTCTCTGAAAGATGTCACTCTCCCTCCCATGCTATATCTCCATCAACACATACTCATCAAGAAAAGGAGGCAAGAAAATGCTGAGAGGTAAAAGAGCGGTTATTACAGGTGGAGGCGGAGGATTTGGTCAGGCGCTGTGCGTGTGGTTGGCGCGAGAAGGCGTGGAGGTGGAGTTTTGCGCGCGGCGGGCGGATGATATTCAAAAAACTTGCAGCATCATCACTGCGGAAGGCGGCATTGCTAAAGGGTATATCTGTGATTTAACCCAGCCTGAATCCCTTTCTCAGTTTTCTTCACAGCTGTTAACCTCAGACAAACCCATAGACATTTTAATCCTCAATGCGGCTCAGTGGTTATCAGGTACGCTAGATGATCAACCAGATACAGAGATTATCAATACCGTCAGTTCTGGCCTGACAGGCTCGATTCTACTGACTCAGGCATTGCTGCCTGAGTTAAGACGTTCAGACAGCGCTGATGTCGTCTCAATTATTTCCTCATGTGGAATCCCGAATTTTACCGATTCAATCGCGCACCCCGCCTTTTTCGCCAGTAAACATGGGCTTAGCGGATTTACAACTAAACTTTCCCAGCAATTGTCCGAAGAAAACATACGTGTTACCGGGCTGTACCCACCCGATTTCGAACTCACTGGGTTAGATACATTTGTCGATAATCACTCCAGAATGGGGGAACGTCTGATGAATGGCCGATCGATCTGGGAAACGATTCGTTTTGTACTGGTTCAACCTCGTAGTTGCCATATAAGCAGCATCTACTTTCAAGGACCAACGCGCGAAAATCTGAATGTGAGTGGCTGAATCTGGTGACGTTGAATTCACAGCTCAACGCTGCCCTTTAGACCTTATAAACGGCAGCTCAGTGCTAGCAGCGGACTTTAGCGGTTCTAGAAATATCTCATGTCCTGCCAAATTTTGTTGACCACTACGATACGATCAACTGGAACAAAGTGATGCGTTAAGTTGCCATAGGTGTTTTCATAGGAAAGCTGGCAGTTTCTGCAGCGAAGGCCTTACTCACGGGAATATATTCAAAAGTCCCCTTGCGCCTCGAACTTGGAATAAACAACGCAAATGAGTTCAGTCATTCGAAGTTTTGCGGGGTTTTACTTTTCTATTTCTTCGCTGATTAAGCTCTAGTTTGCCATCTCCCAGAATATACCGCCCAGAATGTATCGCGATCCAAAACTGTATGGTTATAATATAATGATTGATCAAAAGCTTGCACAGGTTTTTGCGTAATATGCCATGCCAGGGAAGAGACTCGCGCCCAGCGATGTAAAGGGAAAAGTATTTAAATTCTCCCAACCGCCAACGCCAGTAATGTTTCATTTCAGTTTTCGCATGCTCAATGGCATTACAGTTCCATAACTCTTCCCAGCGTCGTACCCATTTGTCATTAAGCAACCAGTTGTGCGTTAGGTAAGACCTTATTGAATCAAAGGGCTGCTGTTGGTGACCTCCGGATATCGTAATGACGCATTGAATGAACTGTATTTCAGTAATCGAAAAGAATATACCGCGCTCAGAAGCCTCCAGAAGCTCCTGCTCAGGAATTTGATCTAAGTAAACAATCAGCACAGATTGGTCCAGATTTACCAACTCAATTTTCTGTTGGTAACGAATACCATGCCCAGATGCTTCAAAATAAAGAGTGACATTATCTACCAAAACTTCTTTTGCCCGAAAAGCTACACGGGATTTCACAGTTTCATGATCGGCAGGACTAGAAAGTCGCAACGAGTACTCTAGGTATTCACCAAGTGCTTCCCAACGTGCACCTAACCGATGGCGACTAGCTTCGTATTCGTGAGATTTTTGATAGGTCTTTAGTAACCATAACCGAGTAATTTTTCCCCATATCCACTTAAAAAGGCGGCCGGCTAGACTCCAAGGCATTGATACATTCATATACATCTCCGTATTTTCATCCTATGCTTTCACCTTTCCACTAGGAGAAATAAAGGTTTTACATATTTTTACTTATTGTAAATGACCTCCACCTCATTGATTAATATACCGTGATGTTAGTAATACCCTCATCAGCTGTGAAAATAATTGCCAACTTCCGCTTCTCGCTCATACCCGCCTGTCAGATATTTCATAGAGATCACCAACTCATCGGTGGATTTAACCAGGCAAGGCGACAGATATTCCGACTGATGACCCTGCAAACGCCCTGCCCAGCCAAACAATCATGTCTGAAATGCACTATCACGTCGATATTGAGAGGGCGTGAATTTCCTGTGTCGCTATCACGCCCTCTCTGAGGTTTACTGCTATGCCGTGGATTTTACCTCTTCAGGCGTCGGTTGTTCGGGGCGAATTTTGAACCAGATCGCGTACATCGCGGGCAGGAACACCAGCGTAATGATGGTGCCGCCAAACGTACCGCCAATCAGGGTATAAGCCAGCGTGCCCCAGAACACCGAATGCGTCAGCGGGATAAACGCCAGAATAGCGGCCATCGCGGTGAGCAGCACAGGCCGTGCGCGCTGAACCGTCGCCTCCACGACCGCGTGGAACGGATCCATCCCTTCCTGCTCGTTGTGATGAATCTGCCCGATCAAAATCAAAGTGTTACGCATCAGAATCCCCGACAGCGCGATCAGTCCCACCAACGCATTGATACCAAACGGCTGGTTGAAGAGCAGCAGCGTGGGCACCACCCCAATCAGCCCCAGTGGCGCGGTGAGGAAAACCATCACCATCGCCGACATCGACCGCACCTGCAGGATAATAATCAACAGCGTCATGGCAATCATGACAGGGAACAGCGGGGCCATGGCCTGGGTGGCTTTCCCGGATTCTTCAATCGACCCCGCCTGCTCGATACGGTATCCGGCTGGAAGCGTATCCATAACTGGCTTTAACGCCTTCATGATGGCTGTCGAGACATCCGGCGGCTGCAGATTTTCAGCAATGTCTCCCCGTACGGTAATGGTCGGGGTGCGATCGCGACGACGCAGAACAGGGTCTTCCATTTGCACCTCAACTTCCCCTATCTGAGACAGCGGTATGCGCTGGCCGGAAGATCCTACCAGGGTAAACCCGGCGATTTTTTCGGGGTCGAGTCGAATATTCCCCGCCGCGCGCCCCATGACCTGCACAGAGCGGATATCTTCACGCACCGACGTTATGGGAACGCCAGACAGCAGGAACTGAAGCTGCTGCGCGACCGCATTCGATGTCAGCCCCACAGCCTGAAGGCGATCCTGATTGAGCGTGAAATGCAGCGCCGGTACCCGCGGCCCCCAGTCCGTATTGACGGTCCTCATCATCGGGCTGGACTGCATCACTTTTTCAACCTTGTCTGCAATGTTGCGCAGTTGGGCTGCATCCGGTCCCATGACACGGTAAGCCACTGGATAAGGTGAATACGGACCAAATACCAGCTGAGTCACGCGCACCCGCGCCTCGGGAGCCAGGTCGTCGGCAACGGCTTCACGAAGACGGAACTTCAACGCCTCACGCGCTTCCGGGTTGTCGGTCAGCACGACAATTTTCGCAAACGACGGATCGGGCAGTTCCGGGGCCATAGCCAGAAAGAAACGGGGTGAGCCTTGCCCGATATAAGACGTCACAATTTTTGTCTCTTTCTGCTTTCTCAGCCAGGCTTCAACCTTCGCGGTTGCCGCACTGGTTTGCTCGATCGACGTTCCATACGGCATCTGCACTTCGACAAGCACTTCAGGGCGATCGGAGGTCGGGAAAAATTGTTTTTTCACCAGCCCCATGCCGAGTATCGCTACCGTAAAGACCGCAATCACCGTGCCCGCCACTAGCCACTTACGGGCGATAACGCGCGTGAGTACCTGGCGAAAGCGGTTGTAATGACGGGTGTTGTAGATAGCCGCGTGTCCACCCTCGACCTTTTTGATATCGGGCAGCATTTTCACGCCGAGATAAGGCGTGAACACCACCGCCACGATCCAGGAAGCAATCAGCGCGATACCCACTATCCAGAACATGTTGCTGGTATATTCCCCGGCGGTGGATTGGGCAAAACCGTTAGGCATAAAACCGACGGCAGTGACCAGCGTACCGGCCAGCATCGGAGCCGCCGTGTGACTCCAGGCATAGGCCGAGGCTTTGATGCGGTCATAGCCCTCTTCCATTTTCACTACCATCATTTCGATAGCAATGATGGCGTCATCCACCAGCAACCCCAGCGCCAGGATCAATGAGCCCAGGGTTATGCGGTCAAAGTTTTTACCGGAGGCCTCCATCACCACGAAAACAATCGCCAGCGTTAGCGGCACGGCGGCCGCAACCACGACACCCACGCGCCATCCCATACTGACGAAGCACACCACCATCACCACCAGCAGCGCGACAAAGAACTTGATCATGAATTCATCAACGGAGGAGCTGATGTTGACGGACTGATCGGTGACCTTCGCAAACGTCATACCCAGCGGCATGTCCTCATTGATTTTGGCCGTTTCCGCATCCAGAGCCTTGCCCAAATCCAGACCATTCCAGCCGTCCCGCATGACGATGCCCAGCAGCAGCGTCGGTTCACCCTGATTACGGATCAGGAAGGTCGCCGGATCTTCGTAGCCCCGTTCAACGGTTGCCACGTCAGAAAGCTGCAACGTTCTGCCCTGTACGACGATGGGCGTTTCACGGATTTTCTCCAATTTGTCAAAGGCACCATCAAGGCGGATAAAGACCTGCGGCCCTTGAGTGTCAATCGATCCGGCGGGTGTCAGGACGTTCTGGCTGTTAAGGGCGGAGAAAATATCCTGAGGCGAAATGCCAAGCGTGGCCAGACGGTCATGCGAGAACGAGACGAAAATGCGTTCTGTCTGTTCACCGATAATATTGACCTTTTTGACCCCCGGCACATGCAAAATCCGCTGGCGTAATGATTCCGCATCGCGAACCAGCAACCGCTGCGGCTCCCCTTTCGCCTTCAGCGCAAAGAGCGCAAAAGTGACATCGGAGAATTCATCATTGACCATCGGCCCGATGACGCCAGCAGGAAGGTTTTTGGTTTCATCACCGAGCTTCTTGCGCGCCTGATAAAATTCTTCCTGCACCTGCGAAGGCGGGGTGCTGTCCTTCAGTGACAGCATGGTAAACGCCAGGCCGGGGCGCGTGTAGGTCTCGCTGCGATCGTACCACTTGAGTTCCTGCATACGCTTTTCAAGCGGTTCGGCCACCTGATCCTGCATTTCCTGTGCGGTGGCGCCAGGCCAGGCAGAGATAATCGTCATCTGCTTAACGGTAAAGGGAGGATCTTCAGCCCGCCCCAATTCGAAAAACGACAGAATACCGGCCACGGTGATCAGAATAATAAGAAACAGTGTGATTGAGCGCTCACGAACGGCCAGCGCGGAAAGATTGAATCGCCCCCCGCTCATGGCTGACTCCCGGCGATGCTGGCACTGCTCTGTGCCACCATGCGTACGGCCTCGCCGTCATGCAGCAGATGTGCGCCAAGAGCAACCACCTGCTCACCTGGTTTGAGGCTACCGGTAATCCTGGCAGCATCGTCACCTAATCCCAGCACCTGAACGGATTGCCACGACACTTTGGCGGGTTTGCCTGAAATGCGCCAGACACCCGGCCCTTTTCCCGGGTCATAGAGGGCGGCTAAAGGTACCTGCATCACCGCGTCGGCGGCGCGATCGTCTGCAATGTGGAGCGTAACGGTCGATCCGAGCGGTGCGCTTGCCAGCGTTCCTTCAAGCACATATCTCGCTTCAAAGGTGCGCGTCACCGGATCCGCGGCGTCGGAAAGCAGTCGTAGTTTTGCAGGAGAGGATTGTTTTCCCGTACCGTACAGAGTGGCCTCGGCCTCGCTTCCGGGAGCCGGACGTAACGTCTCGGGTAACTGCACGATAGCCTCGCGCTGCCCAGCTCTTGCCAGACGAACTACCGCCTGACCCGCACTGACCACCTGACCCGGTTCCGCCAGCGTCTCCATCACCACGCCATCGGCGTCGGCCAACAGCACGGCGTAGCCCGTCGCGTTTTGCGCCACATTCGCCTGTGCCTGAGCCGCACTCAGTTCAGCTTTAGCCGTATTGGCGGCGGCCTTAATCTGATCATAGGCCGAGGCCGACACCGCCCCTGCAGAGACCAGTCCGCGGTAACGCGCCTCGTCATCAATCGCTTGTTTTGCACGGGCGCGTGCAGCCGCGACAGCCTGCTGCTGGGCTAGCGCTTGCAGGCCCAGGTCCACAGGATCCAGGCGCATCAGCGGCTGGCCGCGTTTAACGGTCTGGCCGGTCTCGACCATACGTTCAATGATTTTGCCTTGCACCCTGAAACCGAGGTCGCTTTGAATCCGGGCGACCACAACGCCGGTGAAGGCGCGGGAGGAATCGACAGCGCTCACGACGGTCGCAGACCTCACCAGAGGCGGCTGCGTACGGGGATCGTCGGTGCTGGAAGCATCACCGCAGGCCACGAGGGCAAGCGGCAACAGGCAAACAGCAAAAGTGGCGGGTTTGAGCCGGAGCATGGGGTTCCTTAATGATTTAACAGGACAGTACCCGCATACTCTTTCAAGTGACCAATTAAGTCAATAGTCACAACTACGGTGACAAACTTCTCAGTATCAATGATGACAACAGGACGGCGGCTGCCGGTGCGGAATCGAGGTTGTATTGCAGCTGTAATGGGCAAATGTAGGGACGCATGACCAGATAAATGGCCTCGGCAGCCTCATCGAGCGGCGTTTTTCGCTCAAACTCCCCGGCCTGACGCCCTTCCTGGATGATGTCCTGTATCAGTTGACGAAGACGCGCCTGATGCTCCACAGCAGAAGGCCAGTTATCGCGGGAAGCAACGGCGGCAATGTCATACAGCATGCGATCGTGAAAAAACAGATCCGTTCCGGCTTCAGTCAACGTCCTCAATAAACGGCGCAACTTTTCAGACGCCGTCGGTACATCTGCGAGTGCGTTACTAACAATTTCAGCAATTTGCGACAACCTGTTGGCGCAAATCACTTCGCCAATAGCCTGCTTGGAATCGAAAAATTTATAAATGTACGCTTTGGAAAAGCCTATCGCTTTTGCCAAATCAGAAACGGTTGTTTTTTCGTAGCCGAAATGCCCGAAATGAGCGGTAGCCGCCTCCACAACCTGGTCACGGACGCTGTGGTCCGAAGGACCCCGCGTAAGAAGATCATTTGTCTGTTTAGTCATTTTTTCAGCTTAGCTCAATGAGCCACAATTGACAACGAGTGACCATTTGGTAATCTGGTCACAACTTAAAATTGCCTCAAGAGACATCAATGTTACCCCTACGTACTCTTACACTCATGGTGAGCGCCGGTTTACTGGCGGGTTGTGCCGTCGGACCGGATTATCAGCGCCCGGATGCGCCGCTTGCGGAACGCTATCAGGCGCAGTCTGCCGTCCAGCAAAGAACCGCTTCCAGACCCGCCAGTTTTGCCGTGTGGTGGGATGGCTTCGGCGATCCCCTGTTAAGTCAGTTCGTTACGGACGCTCTGGCGCAGAATCTTGATCTCGCCCAGGCAACCGCGCGTATGGCCCAGAGCCGTGCCGGACTGGGTAACGCCACCGCCGCCCTGCTGCCAACGGGTAACCTCAGCGGGCAAGCAGCACGTGCGCATCAGTCCGTAGAGACCCCACTGGGTCAAGTTCTTAGCTCGACGCCGGATTATAGTCGCTACGGCAATAGCTATGAAACCGATCTGAACGCAACCTGGGAAATTGATGTTTTCGGCGGGCTGAGACGCGGCCGCCAGGCGGCGCTGGCTGATTATCAGGCCTCTGAAGCGGGCGTCGTCGCCACTCGCCTGGCCGTCGCCGCGCAGACTGCCGATATCTATATCACCCTGCGCGGATTGCAGGCCCGGCTGGCAATTGCTGAGAAACAGATCAGGACGCAACAAGCGCTGCTGGAAAAAATCCAGCTCCTCCACCGCAAAGGGCTGGCTCCCGCGTATCAGGTTCGCCAGACTGAAGGGGAACTGGCGCAAGTGCAGGCTACCGTCCCGGCGCTGCAAACGGGGCTTGATGGTGCGATGAATGCCTTAGACGTCATGCTCGGCACGCCTCCCGGCACGCATCGCGCTCAGTTAGAATCGCCTGGCGTCATTCCGCAGGCGCCGAAAATAACCTCAACAGGCACACCAGCCGACCTGTTGCGTCGCAGGCCCGATATTATCGTCGCGGAGCGCCATCTCGCCGCCTCAAGTGCACGCATCGGCGTCGCCGTCAGCGCGTATTATCCAACGTTTTCACTCAGTGCGTTGCTCGGCAGCGCAACGGCCATATCGAGCAACAACCTGTTCTCCGGCAGTGCCAGCCAGGCTGCGGGCGTGCTGGGATTGCGCTGGCGGCTTTTCGATTTCGGCCGTATCAACGCCGAGATCGATCAGGCAAAAGGCCAGGAAGCTGAAGCACTCGCCGCCTACCGCTTGTCGGTATTACGCGCCACTGAAGATGTCGAAAATGCCTTCTCTGCCCTGATCAACAGTGAATCACAAACCGCCACTCTGACCAACGGTGAATCCGCCCTTGCCAGCGCCCGCCAGTCATCTTTTGTCGCCTTCGAGCAAGGAACGGCAAGCCTGATTGACGTCCTGCACAACGATGAAACCCTCCTGCAAGCTTCCGACGCCAGAGCGCAAGCCCAGACAGACTCTGCCCGTGCCGCTGTCGCGACATTCAGGGCGCTTGGAGGCGGCTGGCAGCCGCCAGAAGCCGACAAAAAAACGCTATAAAGCGCAGTACACCTGACCACACCAGATCAACGCCTTATACCGTTGAAAACATAACGAAATGGAACTGATACCGGGGGGGACGGATGCAAAGAATAGGTATTCTGAATGTGGATGCGTTCACTGAAAAACTGGTGCGGGGATTGTTTCGTGCCGTTCCAGAGTCCCAGGTGTTTCTTTTTTGCGCTAATAACGAACGTGCGCGAAAACTAGCAATTGATCTGCCTTGCTGGACGCCGGACAGTTATCAGAATGTCGTCGATGAAGTTGATGTCATTTTTATCGGCGGAGATTCTGATTCCCTGCATGACATTGCGCCTCAGGTACGGTTGCGCGGCACACAAACCTTGGTTTCTCTTGTGCCTGGCATCTCCATTCAGCGTCTGCGTGATGTATTCGGGCATGCGGATTGCGTCAGGCTGATGCTAACGTTCGCCGCGGAAATGAATAAATCGACGGTGATCCTGACGGCTGCCGAGAATCCTATTCAGCAGCTGTTTGCGCGAGTCGGCGAGCTAATGGTGTTTACCAACGAATCAGAATTTGAGTTAGCTACGGTGAGTATGGGTATGAACAGCGGGTTCTATTATCTCGCCGAAGGGTTGCAGCGCTGGTTTGTACAGAAAGGCCTGACAGAAGATGTTGCCCGCCGACTGGTGCTCAATGGGTTAAAGGACGTCGTGCAGTATGCAGAATACAAAGAGTCTGTGCGACTGGATGATCTGGGTAAAGAGATGGCACTCTCCGGGCATTTTACGCTGGAAGGGCTTGAAATTCTTAGCCAGATGCAGGCGCTAAAACCCTGGATTATTGCCTCTGAGAGGGCTTTATCGGCAATACATGAACACTCCAAAAAAACGCTTACCTGAAAATCAAGCCAATGGTTATGTTGGCTTTTTCACCTCTTTACCCACTGGGCTGAGAAAGCCGCACGACACACGCTCCAGCAAAAGAAGTCTCTTCATGATGATGTTAAGGGCGCGCCAAAAAGATGACTGATCATTGCTTAACAGCCACTAACTGTATATAAATACAGTTATCCGATTTTGCCGAACAGATCGTGCCGATGGTGATTCGATAAAATGAATCCTGTGAAGCCACACAGATTTTAAATGAGCAACGTCCCGCCCAATCAACCGGGGCCCGTTAAGGAACTAACATGCTAAAAGTGATTGCCGAAGATTTTATGCAGCCGGAGGCCGTTGAGATCGTGCTTCCGCTTTATCGCGAACTGGTTGAGGCGACGAGGCGAGAGCCGCTGTGCATAGCGTATGACTTGTATGTGGATGAGAACGATGCCGGGCATTTTATTTTCGTTGAAGAGTGGCCTGACCGCGCGGCGCTGGATGCACATTGTGCGAGTGAACACTTCAGACGCCTTGTGCCCCTGATAAATCAGTACGAGCGCAAGAAAGCGACCTTTATTTTTATGAACAGCGTTGCGTAAATCGTCTGCGGTATGAGCAATCCTGATGCCACGGTGCGCAGCGTTCTGGCTGCGACACCGGTGCGGAATCAGGCGGGGAATTTGACGTTAAAATCCGTGATGAATTGTTCACCGGCCTCAGCGATCGTTTTAGACAGATACTGGTAATAGCGCTCAATCCCGTAGGATTCAATTTGCTGGATCTTCTGGCGAACAGGCGCACAGAAAAGCGCCGAGTTTCCTGCCCCCACTCTTTTACTGTTTGGCGGCAGCTCAGAAGAGATGGCTTTAAACCAGGTGCGTGCGGCGTTCTTGAGCGTGGCAGGCACTTTAGCGACGTCATCAATACCGGTTAAAACCTGCACGGTTGGGAAGATATCAGCATCAACAGCACTCTTCAGGCGCGCAAAAAACTGACTGAACAGCTCGTACGATCCCAAATCCACGATCTTCGGTTTGGTACTATTGCGGGTTTTGTTGCCCGGTTTGCCGGTCGTTAACAGCGTTTTACTCCGCGAATTAACGTCATCCAGTTGCAGGTTAAACAGGATGTTGCAGTGCTCCCGACGCTTTTTCACATCAGGGAACATCTCGATAAAGGTGGAGATAAATTGCGGTGTTGCCAGGTCGTGGAGTTCATGATTAACCAGCCACTGCGAACGTGCGAACGCTCCCGGAGTGATAAACCAGTCTGGCTGTTCCGTGTAGATTTTAGACTTTCCTTTACTGTCGAACTCAACAAACTCAGCCCCGCCCTCAAAGGCGAAACGGCAGTTTTTGAGGCTGATAATGGTAGGGTTCATGATCAGTGCATCTTTGATAAAGCGCGCGACAACAGCGCTCATGACGAAGGCTGTCTGCTTTTCATCACGAATAACATACTTCAGGTCTTCAACTGACTTCACGCCAGGTTCAAGCTCGGTAAATTCTAAGAAAATATGATGCATGTAATTCACTTCCCGCCAGTTGCAACCCGGTAATGATAACACAAGAAACTAAACGGCTAGTCATCGCCAACACTTTTCCATCACTAGTGCGAAACGAGTTTATGCAATCTCGAAATAAAAAATAATCCCCATCACACATGCGGCTCACTCCCAAAAAGATACAACATTAACATTTTATGGGATTCTGTAAGTGTCGCTACGATGCACTCACCTCTTTCGCATCGCGGAACACTTCACTAGTGTGATTGGCATTCTCATCTTCACCATTTTTCAAAAATCCCGGCTAATGGCTACGCTACATCTTAGACAACATAACTCACGCCACGTACAAACAATCGCAATCCCCGCATGTTGCAATGCTTAAAACCAAAAAACGACAATCAAACTAAACGCTCACTTCAATAACACTTAAGAAAAGAAGCGAAAAGCATGAAATGAATACATTAAAATCACTTATAAAAATAAAGTACATCACTTCAAAACTGACATTTATCAAACTAAATGAACATTTCGTGCTTATTTTAACGTTAGTTTCATCACTCTTTTTTGCACAAATGTTACGGATAAAACATAAAGTAAACAGGACGCCTCGGATTCACTTGCGCTTTAAATTTGCAGTAAAATGCATAAATACTCACCCACCTGCATAAATCGCTTTATTTCATAATTATTTTCGTACTGTTTTAAAAATCCTAATTCATTGTAGATACGAAAGATTCGCTATCGAAAGTGAAACGCCGGTTTAAACCGTTCGTGAAATCGTTTACATGCTATGCAAAACAAAATGATTACTGCGATTCATTTTTGTGATTTTTCCGTATTTAACCCCCTCACCTTTCACACGAAGCATTGCTTCAGAATGGTGCGCTTTATTAACCAACTAGAAACGAATTTCCAACGTTTTAGCGAAAGTTGACTTGATTTCATTGCCCTCGCATATTTCACAGCACGAATTAACAAGACAACCTTTGGAGAGTGTTTTTATGCCATCCCGTGATTATCCCGACAAAAGATTGCCGCGGGGAACTGCAAAGGATGCAGACCTGAAAATGTTAAGCGCAAGGATTGAAGCGAGTCTCGTTGAATACGTGAGAGAGACCGCGTTTGAGACGCGGCAGAGCAAGCAGGAAATTATTGCAGAAGCTTTAGCGCTTCATAGAAAAAGCCGCCAGACAGAGCCAGCGGCTGAATAAAAACGTTAACCCATCCGCGACCAAACGAACCGGGTTAGCACCTTTACATGTTAATGATACAAGCTTTCACATGACAAAAACGAGACCTTTGGGGTCACAGTGACGGCTATATCGCGACGAGAAAAATAAGCGAGACTAAACATGAAAAAAACGCTCATCGCACTTATGAGCCTGGCAGCCGTTATTACCGCGCCAGCACACGCTATTGACGCAAAATACCGCGCAAAGCTGGAACGTTCAGGTTGTACCCAGTTAACCGAAGCCGATGGCACGTGCGACATCAATAAAACCAAAGCCCAAAACCAGGCCGTACACCCGCAGAGTCAGATGGATGTGACGCCTTTTATCGGAACGTGGCAAATGTTCAACGCTAACGGTCAGCGTTTACCAAAACTGGTGGTACGCGAAAAGGGTTATCTTTTTGATGGCAACCCGATCGAAACCGCTAACGTCCCGTTGATGACCGATAAGGGCGAATTATACCTGGTGTTCACAACGCGCAGCATCACTCTCAAGTCAGATGGCAACGGCGAATGGCATAGCCCAGCGGGTCAAGGATATTTGAAGCGCCAGTAAAATGGCTACTCGATACATAAAGCCCCGCAAATGCGGGGCGTTTGTTTTAATTGACCGGATAAGAGAAGAATAGTGTTAGCAAATACTGGGGTGGTTTGCGCGAGAAGCGAAAATTGTATTTGGCATCTATAGGTTCTCTTCATTGCAAAAACAATAACTGTTAGTCGACAAAATGTATTTAGAGGATTAAGACTTTATTGCGCTAATTTCTATAGGTAGCGTGCCATTTATTTACGGCGGAAAAGCACCATACCTGCGTGATGAAGTTCGTCATTACTGACAAAAGTCCCATTAGTTGTAAAACAGGTATCGTCCCGATAGTAGATCCTGATGTCATGTATGCGTGTTAGCGATAAATTGTTGTATTAGCATTTGAAATCACGACACATTTTAGCAATACCGGTCAAGAGAAACCCCTGCGGATATGAGAGCGTTATTTTTTATTAATAGGGATAACTCTGCTGTCATATAAACCCTGTTTTTAAAAAAGCCCCCAAGGATTTCATATGATTCTCCCTCTTTCGTTGCCTGTTTGGTTTCTGTAATAATAACGGCGTCACTGTCAATTGAGAATGACGCAATGTATTAACCATTGTCATGTAAATAATCAGTTCATCAACAGCTCTTACCCGAGAGGCAGTAAATAATAATTTTAAATATTGACTTCATCCTCTGTTATACGTTTCAGTTTGCTGATGCTGTCGGTCTGATGGTTATTTCTGTTGTATCAACGCCTTCCGGAGCCTCAATGACATGTCGAACGGCACGGGCAATATCAGCGGGTTTAAGTGCAACAGAACGGTATGCATCCATCACCGCCATGGTTTCCGGATGGGTGATGGTTGAGGCAAGTTCACTTTCCACAACCCCAGGGTTGACGCAGGTGACGCGGATTTTCGAGCTTTCCTGACGTAAACCATCAGAAATAGCCCGTACAGCAAACTTAGAAGCGCAATAGACGGCGGCTGTTGGCACAACAGAAAGGGCACCGATAGAGCCAAGGTTAATTATCTGGCCAGAACCCTGAGCTTCCATCACTGGAAGCACAGCCCCAATGCCCCACAGCACGCCTTTGATGTTAACGTCAATCGTACGTTCCCATTCATCGTGTTTGCCGGCTGCAAGCGGTGAAAGTGGCATAATGCCCGCATTGTTAATCAGAACGTCAACACGCCCCCAGTGATTAAGTGCTGTCTCCACAAACTGAGCCATGGACAATCGGTTTGTGACATCCAGCTCCCGCGCTTCAGCAATACCGCCCGCGCTGCAGATTTCTGCTGCGATGGTTTCAATACGATCCAGTCTGCGCGCACCCAATAGCAGTTTTGCGCCTGTACGTCCAAGCTCTCTGGCAATGCCTTCTCCAATACCACTTGATGCGCCGGTAATTAATATCACTTTATCCATGATGTGCTCCTTCAGTTGAGTTCAGAGAGAGGATAGAACTTTATGATTAGTTCCAGTATCCTGCTTTTACTGGACTCAGTGGTTAGCAGAGCTAAACAATGAAAGTTGATCTCAATCTTTTACCTATTTTTATCGCGGTTGCTGAAGAGCGTAATTTCACCCTAGCTGCAGCTCGACTGGGAGTGACGCGCTCGGCGGTTAGTCAGGGAATTAGGCGGCTTGAGGATAATTTCGGCACAATGCTGGTCATGCGGACAACACGTTCAGTAAACCTGACTGAAGCAGGAGAACAACTGCGTACATCCCTGTCATTACCTTTATCCAGCATTGAAGCTGCGTTCGAAAATATTGCTTCCGACAGCTCGCCACGTGGACTTCTGAGGATCGCAGTGACCTCCATAGCTGAAGAGTTTCTTTCAGGTCCGTTGCTCGCCTCGTTTGCGGCGGCTCATCCAGCCGTGGCGATCGATATTGTCGTCACAGATGAGGAATTTGATATTGTGGCCGCTGGTTATGATGCTGGCGTAAGGCTCGGAGATGTCATCGAGAAGGATATGATTGCCGTCCCGCTTACAGAAAAGCAACGTGAAATGGTGGTTGCGTCCCCTTCCTATCTCACCGCTCATAGCGCCCCTCTTCATCCGCGTGAGCTTGTGCATTATCAGTGTATCGGCTGGCGCCCTTCCCCGGATGTGGCTCCTTATCGCTGGGAATTTGAGGAGAACGGGAGATCTTTCGACGTGGCGGTAGAACCGCGAATAACAACTAATGACCTGCATCTCATGCTGAGGCTGGCTCTTGCCGGTGGAGGTATAACATTTGCCCCTCAGGAAACATTCAGGCCGTATATTGAAAATGGTCAACTTGTTTCAATGCTTGATGATTTTCTTCCCCATTTTCCTGGCTTCTATCTGTATTTTCCTCAACGCCGGAATATAGCGCCAAAACTACGCGCCTTAATCGACCATGTCAGGCGATGGCGGCAACCGTATGCTTAAGGGTAAGCGCTGAATACTGTGTAACGTAAAACCGTTTTCTGAGAACTGGCTCATTGAGTTAAATACTATGTCCGCTTCTGACACCAGGCGAATACCCTTCTGGAACTAAAGGTTTGGTATGAGCGAATAGCAGACATTCTGCCTTCTGAAAAGGTTCACAGTAATGACATTCCTGACAAAATTGAGGTCGCGAGTATTTACATGCGATTTCTGCCTACCAGCCAGATATTCCGTCACCTGCTGGCGTTGGGGAGCCGTCTTCATGTCCCCACGTTATTGATATAAGCCTGTAAGCCTGCTGCGAGAATATCGAACACCGTTTTACAGGCCTTACTGTGCCGCAAATCCTCATGCATCACTAGCCAGGTGTCGAGATGAAATGCAAAGAAATCAGGCATTAATCTCTCTAACGGAACAGGGAAATCGGCCAGTTGGACCTGACACATCCCTATGCCTGAGCCCGCGCGGATAAGGTTCAATTGCGCTACATCACTGTCAGTGCGCACGGTAAAGCGCTCACGATTTAACTGAGGAAAGTGTTTCAGTGCCTGTAAAATAAAGGGCGTCGTTTTATCAAAGCCCACAAGCGTATGGGTAAACAACTCATCAATACTTCCCGGTGCGGCGTGACGTGCCAGATAGGACGGCGAGGCATGCAGACCAATTTCAATACTGCCCAACCGACGCGCAATCAATTGTTCCTGCACCGGTGTGCTCATGCGTACCGCAATATCTGCTTCCCGGTTCAATACATCCTGTATTCGGTTAGACAACACCAGTTCAAGAGTAAGTTGCGGATAATCTTCTTTAATTCGTGCAATCAGAGGTGGCAACACTTCAGTGCCGATAATTTCGCTCGCAGATACGCGAACCACGCCATGTAACCCGGCGGAGTGGGCACTGAAGCTGGCCGCCGAACGCTCAATCATACTGGCCGTGTTTTCCATTGCTTGCGCATGGCCCTGAATCGCTACCGCCGCATCCGTGGCCTGCAGGCCAGTCTGTGAACGTGTAAACAAAACCAGACCAAGGGCGGATTCCAGTGCCGCCACGTGACGCCCCGCTGTGGGCTGGGTGATGGCCAGCATGCGTGCCGCTCCCGACAGGGAACCTTCTTTCATCACCGCCAGGAAGGTTCGATACCATTCCCATGGAATATTTAGCTTCATACAAAAATGCATACCTGTTGTCTGATGTCATGCAATTACATTTAGCTCGTACAGGCACTACGATGTCAACAGACATCCGGCAAAGGTAAGACAATGAACAGTAATAACAAGGTACTCATATTGGGCGCAACAGGCGGAATCGGTGGCGAAATCGCCCGTAAACTCATCCGAGAAAAATGGGACGTTCATGCGTTACGCCGCAACGCCCCGCAGAATGAAGGCCACAAGAGTATGACGTGGATAAATGGTGATGCGCTGAGTGCTGAGCAGGTCGCGACTGCCGCGTCAGAGTGTAATGTGATTGTTCATGCTGTTAATCCGCCAGGTTATCGAAACTGGGAACAACTGGTTTTGCCAATGTTACAGAACACCATCAACGCCGCAGAGCGAAATGGTGCACTCATTGTTCTCCCGGGCACCATTTACAATTATGGTCCGGACGCCTTTCCACTTTTACGGGAAGACTCTCCCCAAAACCCTGTCACCCGAAAAGGAGCAATACGGGTGCAAATGGAGAAGGCTCTGTTCGCTTACGCGCAGCGTGGTGGAAAGGTGCTAATTCTGCGGGCCGGTGACTTCTTCGGCCCTGACGCCGGCAACAACTGGTTTTCGCAGGGATTGATAAAACCGGGGCAACCCCCGCGTATAATTAAAAACCCAGGCAAAGTGCGGACTGGCCATCAGTGGTCCTACCTACCGGATGTCGCCGAAACTCTGGTAGCGCTGTTGGCGCGTCGGGATCAACTAGACCCTTTTGCCTGCTTTCATATGCGAGGACACTGGGACGCCGATGGTACGGCGATGGCCGGAGCCATACAGCGTGTCGCAAAGCTGGCGGGGGGTAACGCGAAAGTAAAATCATTCCCTTGGTGGCTCATTACGGCGATGGCACCTTTCAATACCACACTGCATGAAATGTTGGAGATGCGTTACTTATGGGAACAGTCAATACAGATGGACAATGCAAAACTGATCGCTTTCTTAGGCCACGAACCGCATACCCCGCTAATTGAGGCTGTGCGTACCACTTTAATCGGCCAGGGCTGCTTTAATCATGCGTTATTCACGCATTCGTGAGTGGATCTGAGTATCGTTTCTGACACGAAGCGGCAAACCAAGGCATAGCCATGTCTGCTCCGAGCCAAGAGCAGACATGGGTTGCCTGCTCAATGAAGGGTCTATTAGCCTCAGTATTGCAACTGAATGAAAGCTCCATCCAGACCATCATGTGTTGAATGAGTCATCTGCGACAGATATGCCAGCCCTCTGTATCTTTCCTGAAGATAACTGGCGGGAGGGCTGTGATCAGAATTAAACAGTCTTTCCGATGTATTGCGGTGCAGGCAGAGCAAAGCGTTTTTTCAGGACATGGGCAATATCGTCTTCCGTCAGTTGCTGCTTCTCTACGCCCTCTGCGGTGATCGTCTTTAGCATATTTCCTAGCAAAATCAGACGGCCCTCAGGGCCGTGCTGCACAATCAGTAACTTCTGCACAAAGATGGCATCAGGATGGGTGGAGTTGAGGTAGTTAGCCGGGACGAAATCAATCCACTCCTGGGGTGACAGATCAAAACTGTATTGATTGGCCCATTCACCCTCCACCTTCGCTTGTAGCAGGTACTCGCTATTCACGTCACGGATAAGTCGGAAAGTGTCGAAATCCTGTTCGATATCGGTATCGGGCGTGTCTATGGCGATCGGTGCGCGAATACCATAGCTGCCGAATCCTAGATCGCAAAGCCACAGGCGGTCATCGACTTCTGCAATTAATGCCATATGCGTTTTCGGTCGGCGTGCTGGGTAAAACATCGGACGAGCCGCAACGAAACGGTAGGTAATACCTAAAGCACCCAGCGCCATTGCAAATATCCCATTGACCTCATAGCAGTATCCGCCACGACCACGTTGTAGCAGCTTGTCTGCAATATCTTCGGGTACCAGGGAGACGACTTTGCCAGCCTGTACATCCAGATTCTCGAAGGGCACCGAAAAGAGCTGATGACGCATGAGCGCGTGCAGCGTAGCAGTATCGGCGGTTGCATGTCCGGTGTAGTTTATACGACGGAAATAAGTAGAAAGATCAAAGTTGTCGCTATGCATAATGCCTCCTTGATTGATCGGGTTCGGCACTACTATAGAAGGGCCACATCATTGTCTGTATAGTCAGATCTATCGAAAATCAGACTGTACAGTTCGCAATGTCTATCCCACGTCTGTTGTCCCCACATTACCGCCGGATTGCTGAAATGCTGCGCTTTACCCTTGCATCGGGTGTATTGCGGGTCGGCGACAGGATGATCTCCGCGCGTAAACTGGCCGAACGCGAGCAAGTTAGCCTCCCAACGGCACTGGAAGCACTCCGTTGTCTTGAGGCTGAAGGCCTGATTGTTGCGCGGCCGCGCTCGGGCTACTTCGTTTGCCAGATAAACACACCTCAGAACTTGCAGTCTTCCCATCAGTTACCTGGCCCCGTCCCCGTGACAATGTCAGCTGTAGCCCGTTCACTATTCAGTAGCGCAGAAACTCGTCTGGTGCCGCTTGGCGCAGCGCTGCCCGATCCAATATGGCTACCAACGGATACGCTTCAGCGGGCGTTGCAGACTGCAGGTCGTCGCCTGGACGCACACGGGCAGAGCTACAGTCTTCCGCCCGGAAGGGCAGACCTGCGCAGAAATATAGCCGTACGCGCTGCACAGTGGGGTGCCCGTTTTGGTCCGGATGATCTCATCATCACGGCCGGAGCGACGCAGGCACTGCGTTTGGCTCTGCGGGCTGTATGTCAGCCAGGTGACGTCGTGGCGATTGAGCAACCCGCCTACTTCGGTACGCTTCTGCTGCTGGAGGACTTAGGTCTCAAGGCATTGCAAATCCCCACGGATCCCGCAGAAGGCTTGTTGCTGGCACCTCTGGGTGAAGCTATTCAGCGCCACCGCCCCGCAGCCGTGCTAGCTTCGCCCACGGTGCAAAACCCACTCGGTGCCAGTATGCCCGTCACTCGCAAGCAGGAACTTGTTGCGCTGATTGAACGTGCCGGCATCCCTTTAATTGAGGACGATGTGTATGGTGACCTGGCCGGTGAGGGGCAGCGTCCTCCAGCCTGCAAGGCATTCGACCAGAGTGGGAGTGTGATTTACTGCAGTTCGTTATCCAAAACCCTTGCCCCAGGCTGGAGAATCGGTTGGATTGCGGCAGGACGCTACCACACGCAGGTGTTGCAGGCTCGCATGGCCGGGGATTGGGCAGGCGCCCCGCTGCTTGAAGCAGCCGCGAGCGATATACTGGCAAGTGGAGATTACGAGCGTCACCTGCGGCGCCTGAAGCTCCGGGTCGCGGAGGGGGTAAAAGCCGTTTTCGCTCGGGTCAAAGCAAGCTTCCCTACAGGCACTCGTGTTACCGTGCCGACAGCCGGTTTCTTGTTGTGGATAGAACTTCCGCCTCCGCTGAATGCATTGGTGGTACATCGTCGCGCGTTGGCGCGGGGCATTGGTGTGTGTCCTGGCCTCCTGTTTTCCCCGGAGGCGGAATTTCAGAACTTCCTGCGGTTAAATTGTGCGAATGAACCCTCACCCACGTTGTTAAATGCAGTGGAACAGGTCGGTGCGCTTTGTCATGAATTGGTTGGTCAGCGCTAACGAGTAATATGTCTAAGTCCAAACTCATCCCTCTTCTACCCCATGAAGACAAAAGTGGGTTTGTCTGCTCTCATGAGATGAATTCAGTATGATGTGAGCCACATCCCCTTGTGACACGGAGCGGACGTGTTAACGAAGCTGAAGGTCCGCTATGAGCGAGGAGCGGTAGCTGAACAATAATATGCCAACATAAAAGTTAGCTATCTAAGTTGTAGCGTTCAAAACTGATACTCTTGTATGAACCATCGAAACCAAATCAACAATATTGATTAATGAAAAAATATCTTACACATACAAATATTATAATTGAATTTCAAAAGACGCCTCTCTTATTTAATGTTTTAATTTACATGAGGACTTTGATATGAGTGATGTGGCTAGAGTCGACAATAAAGATATTAATATCGACAAATCAATTATGATGCTGATAGACCAAAATCTTTTGTATAGTCACCTTTCTTGGTGCTTTTGGCACGAGGGAGTTCGGTTGTTTGACGATTCATTTCCAGGCTTAATGAGAGACGTTGGTAAATTAAGAGATGAGTGTGTTGTAAAGCAAGACGATAATGGTGGTGCAAAGACGCTGATATGTTCAGCTTCGAATAATGAGCTTAGATACGCACTAAGTCTTATTGAAGCAAGAGTCGAAACTGAACACCAACTTTCAATTCATTTTCGTTGAGTTGCATATCATGAATATCAACGTGATATTTTTTTGGATGCGCTTAAAATAGGCGATTATTCAAAGATAAGAAGTGTATATCATAATTATCAAAATCATAATAGTAACGCGGTGAATTTGTCATCATGTGTTAGTAACGCAACCATTAAGGATTTAGTGGATGCTCTTTAAATAATTTTAGTGTTACCGATGTCCGCTCCTGGCCACGGAGCGGACATACCAACTGAGCTGAATATCCACTGCGAGCGAGAAGATGAAGCTGGTTACCGAAGCCGTGGCGACTCACCTTTCTATTTTTTTGAATTAACAATCACTGGTTGTTCACTAAAAAAACTCCTATTTAAAGTAAATCTATAGCACTCATTGTTGTTTCTTCGTAGATACATCACCCGCCATTGCTTTACTCCGCAATCAGATAAGAATGACGCATCCGACAAGATAGCTATCTTTGCGACATAATCTGAAGATATAGCGGCAAGAAAGAAAGGAATTGCTACAACAATCACCAGAGATTGAAGTATGGTAACAAACCTGACAATAATTGACTGCTCATAATAAACTTTTACCCGTTCGGGGAGGAAGCCAACAACGTTACCAGTAATCATGCCTACTACACTGGATATACCGGCGACAAGCACCAAGAAGAAGTACAGAACACAAATAGAAATAGGAATAGCAACAACGGCAGGGGAAAATTTCAAATACTCCTCATCAACACCATAAATCACACTAAGCATTTTTAGCGTCAATACATATGAAATAAACCATACCACTACGTTGTAAAACTTAATAGCAAATGCACTTTTTATTATTTTTGCCAGCAGATATCTTTCTGGGTATAACTTATACAAGCTGTAGATGAACAAAACTGAAAATGCGATAAAAACATGTTTGAACTTCAGAAGCAGCAGCCCAACCGCGACAGCTCCTAACAATAGCAAAAAATTCTTTGTTTTCTCTCTCATGGCATCACCCAAATCATTCATAGTAAATTTCCATCAGGACTTTATGAAAAAACAGACATTTAAAATTAAAAATTACGCTTCCAATTGTATATCCTCCCATTTTATTGTTTGGTTTTAAATTATTATGTGGCGAAGAGTTTGGTTTGAAATGTTCATATAACCGTTCACCCTTTGTATAGGAATGTTAACAATGTCCGGTCATGGCACGAAGCAGAAGAGTTGATGTCAATCGCCCACTATGAGCGAAGTGCAGAAGTTAGCAATTGCTCTCACAGCTGTTGGCGGATGCACAAATGGCAAAATAATATGTGTTGACACTTAATTTTCCACAGGCACACCAATGTATATGTGTGAATGGTCAGTTTCGTTTTTCTAAGTCGGCCAATGCATATCTTCCACGCTCTGCCACTGATGGCGACTTATCAGAGGCCAATACATTTGCTAGCTCAAATGCTTCATCATCGATATTATTCAATTCTTTTATGAGCATTTCGCCAGCTATACGCCTCACCATTGGTGAGCGGTCGTTTGTTGCCATTCTTAAATTATCAATAAAGGGGCGAGTCGTAGGTATTATTCGCTCTTTTAAAGCAGGGATGCGTCGTTGTAAGCCATACACTTTGTCAATCCACTGCCATGTCAGCCCTTCAGCCCAAACAAATCTATTTTCAAACTGACAGCGATATGCTTTTGCCCGCAGTGAAGGTTGAACTGATTTTTCTGAAATTTCTGCTAAAAAATCATCTAGGGCAGTTGTGCGTCCTGCTTGCGCAAATATAGTAGCGACAGGCCCTGAAGAGGAGGTTAGAAGCCGTTTTTTTAAAGCGTTAGCTACTTTCTCCATCAAAACCACTTTCATGAGC
>Ga0308165_1001006_pt1 | contig 43042 bp, 31 predicted proteins | sample PhyWR2_FD_201032 | JGI IMG/M metagenome (GOLD analysis project Ga0308165, IMG submission 201032) | Phyllosphere microbial communities from UC Gill Tract Community Farm, Albany, California, United States - DLSLW.R2 | ecosystem: Host-associated > Plants > Phyllosphere > Unclassified | place: USA...
GACGGCGCCACCACCACGCCCGACGGCCCGACCGGGAGCTCCGGCGGCTCACGGCGGGGCGCATGACCACCTCAACGCCACGCCGCGACACCTCGATGCTCTCCGTGGCTGTCGGCCTCGGGATCTTCGGGCTCGCCAACTTCGCCTTCCTGGGCCTCGCAGGGCGTGACCTCACGCCAGCAGGCAGCGCACCCGTCGCCGTCGCCTGGACCATCCTCAATGCTGTCGGCATCGGCCTCTTCCAGCCCCTCGAGCAGGAGACCAGCCGCCGACTGTCGGCCGCTCGGGCCCAGGGCCTCGCGGGAGCCAACCTGCGGTCCATGGTCCGGTACACCACCTTGGCCACGGCTCTCGTGCTCGTCATCGGGCTCCTCAGCCTCCCCTGGCTCGGCGACCTGCTCTTCTCAGGGTCTGACGAGCTCGTGCTCGTCACCGTCCTCGGGCTGCTCAGCCAGGCCCTCGCGTACTTCGCGCGCGGGCTGCTCTCGGGCCAGGGACGCTTCACGTCCTACGGTGCACAGCTCGCCGTCGACGGCGTCCTGCGGATCGCCGGGGCTGCCGCGCTGTTCCTCAACGGGGCCGGGACACGGTTCTCCTACGGGCTCGTGCTCGTCGTCGTCCCGGTCCTCGCAACTGTGCTCACAGTCCCCGTCAGCCGGCTCGTAGCCACCTGGAGAGACCGTGACGGAGCACCGTCACCGACGCCCATGGCACCCCTGGTCGCCAGCTCCAGCTCGAGCCAGATCCTCGCGAACTTCGGTCCCCTCGCCATGGCCGCCCTGGCCACAGCCTCGCAGCAGGACCTCAGCGGACGCTTCGTCGCCGCAGTGACGATCGCGCGGATCCCGCTCTTCGTCTTCGCCGCCGTCCAGGCGGTCTTCCTCCCGGCGCTGGCGGCGCACGCTGCGCAGGGCGCCGCAGCGAGCTTCGGCCGCGCGGTCCGCCGCGCGCTGCTGCTGACCGTCGCGCTCGGTGCCGCCGGTGTAGCCGGCGTCGCGCTGCTCGGTCATCTGCTCATGGAGCTGGTGTACGGACCAGACTTCGCGGTGCCCACCTCGGTCCTCGTGCTCATCGCCGTCTCTGCAGCCCTGTTCATGCTCGCGCAGGTGTTCGCGCAGGCGCTGCTCGCACTCGACCTGGAGCGTCTGTCGACCGTCGCCTGGACTGTCGGCGTCGTCGTCTCGGTCCTCACCCTGCTCCTCCCCTGGGAGCTCGCGACCCGTGTCTCGACCGCGCTGTGCACAGGAGCCGGGGCCGCCCTCGTGCTGCTCGTCCTCGCCCTGCTGACCAGCACCCGGCGGTGGCACGCGCGGCTCGCGTCGGCCGTGCCCGGGAGCGCTCCAGCGGCGAGCACCACCACAGCACCCGACGCACCGACCCTGGACGACGCGCCCCACCCGGTCAGCGCGGTCCCCGACGATCCCGAGGCACACCTATGACCGACACGCCCGTGAGCGCTGTGATGCTCGCCTACGGCGCCGAGCCCTACCTGCGCGAGGCGGTCGACGCAGTCCTCGCCTCGGCCGGTGTCGAGGTCGAGCTCGTCCTCGTCGACAACGGTGCGTCCCGGGAGTCCATGGCTCGTGTCCCCGACGACCCACGCCTGACGGTGGTGACGCCAGGCACCAACCTCGGTTTCGCCGGGGGGATGAACCTCGCTGTCAGCCGCACCTCGCACCCGGTCGTCGTGCTCGTGAACTCCGACGCGCTCGTGGAGACCGACGCCCTGTCGGTGCTCGCCCGACGTCTCGAAGATCCCCAGGTCGGCATCGCCGGGGCCACGATCCTGCTCGCCGACGAGCCGGAGACCCTCAACTCTGCCGGCAACCCGCTCCACGTCCTCGGCCTCAGCTGGGCCGGCGACATGGGGCACCCCTCCTCCGAGGTGGACGCGGTCCGCGAGGTCGCCTCGGCGAGCGGCGCCTGCATGGCGCTGCGCCGAGAGCACTGGGACACCCTGGGTGGCTTCCCGGCAGAGTTCTTCGCCTACGTCGAAGACATGGAGCTCAGCTGGCGCACGTGGCAGCACGGGCTGAGGGTCGAGGTGCTCCCGGACGCCCGCGCCGTGCACCACTACGAGTTCTCCCGCAGCCCGCTGAAGATGTACCTCGTCGAGCGCAACAGGCTCCTGCTGCTGCTCACGGTCCACGAGCGACGCACCCTCGCGCTGCTCGCCCTCCCGCTGCTCGCCTTCGAGGCCGCGATCCTCGTCGTGTCCGTGGCGCAGGGCTGGGGCCGCCAGAAGCTCCGCGGCTGGCGCTGGGTCCTGACCCACCTGCGCTGGGTCCGGGCCCGCCGCCGTCTCGTCCAGAGCACCCGCAGCGTCGAGGACGCGTCGCTCGTGCGGCTCCTCACCGACACCTTCGACCCTGCTCAGACCCCCTTGCCCCCCGCAGCGGCTCCCCTGGAGTCGCTGCTGCGCACCTACTGGCGCGCCGTCCGCCGCCTGATCCGCCCGAGAGGCCGAGCATGACCCACACAGCCACCGACCTCACGAACGAACGCATGACCCCTCGCTGGGTCGAGCGGATCGTCACCGGGCGCGAGACGTCGACGCGCCGCGTGTTCTGGACGACCTTCGTCGCGCTCGCGCTCGTCAGCGGGATCTGGGCGCTGTCGAACCCGCTCATGGCGTCGGTCGACGAGCCTGCGCACGTCATCAAGGCTGTAGCGACCGTGGAGGGCGCCGAGAACACCCGGACAGGTGGCAGCGCCGACGGTATCGGCAAGGTCGAGATCCCTCACCTCTACTACCAGCTGAGCCGGTACCCCAACTGCTTCGCCTTCCAGCCCTGGGTGTCGGTGGCGTGCCAACCCTCGCTCGCGGGGGACATCGACGCCGTCGCGACGGTCCCGACCTCCGCGATCAACTACAACCCGCTCTACTACGCGGTCGTCGGCTGGCCTGCGCTGCTGCCGGACGGGGAGCACACCGTCTACCTCATGCGCATCGTCAACGCGCTCGTCGCCTCGGCGCTCGTCGCGGCGGCAGCCGCGATCGTCTCGACCTTCCCCGCACGACGGTGGATCGGGCTGGCGCTGCTCCTCGTGCTCACCCCCACGCTCGTCAACCTGCTGGGATCGGTCAACCCGCAGTCCTTCGAGGTCGGCGGAGCGATCCTGCTGTGGGTGAGCCTCCTCGCTCTCCTGAGACATCCCGACCCTCGGTATCAGACCAGCCGGCTGGTAGCCGTCGTGGCTGCCACGGTCCCGCTCGCCAATGCGCGGAGTCTCGGCCCGCTCATGGTCGTCGTGATCCTCGCCCTGTGCATCCTCAGCGCGCCGTGGGAGCGGACCGTCGACCTGCTCCGGGAACGCAGATCATGGGTGGCGCTCGGACTGAGCGTCGCCGCCTGCGCAGCATCTGTGCTGTGGACGCTCACCCAGGACGCCCTGCCTGAGGGAGCGAGCCACGGGAGCGCCCTCATCGACACCGTCAAGGGGACTCTCGGCCTCACGAGCGCCTACGTCCAGCAGATCTTCGTGGCGCTCGGTTGGCTCGACGTGCCTGCTCCGCAATGGGTGGTCTTCTCCTTCATCGCCTGCCTCGGCGCCGTGGTGATCATCGCGTGGGCTGCGGGCCGCACCCGGGACCGGCTCGTGACAGCGGCGGCGGCCGCAGTGGTCTTCGCGCTCCCGCTCGCGAGCCACATCACCCAGGCCGACAAGATCGGGTTCTTCTGGCAGGGACGTTATGCCTTCCCGATCGCCTTCGGCGTGGTCCTGCTGTCCGGGTTCGCCCTCGCCCACCGCGAACGGGTCATCCCCTCGTGGCTGACCACGAACATCGTCACGACCGTCGCGCTCGCCTTCGCGTCGCTCCAGGTGGTCATGTTCTACGGGATGCTCCGCCGGTACGCGAACGGCGAGACGGGCGGGTGGATCTTGCGGAGCCAGCTGCCGTGGCTGCCGCTGCCAGGGATCGTGGTGACCGCGTTGTACGCCGCGGCGTGGGTGGGGCTGGTCGTGGTGGTGCTCAGGTCGACCACGACACCGGTCGAGCCGGCTGCAGGGGCAGACTCACTTGCGGAGGACGAGGTCGCCTCGTCCTGACCCTGTCGAGAGACGCTGGTCGCGTGGCGGCGAACCGCCACGCGACCAGCCCGCAGACCAGGTGCGGTCAGGTGACAGTCACTGCGCGGCACGCGATCTTCGGGTTCGTCCCGCCGTTGTTGATCGCGAAGACGCAGACGGTCCGAGCACCCCGAGCCGCTGGGATCACGGCGTCGTAGCCGTGGTTGTCCCCCAGGCCGTAGATCCGACCGACGTCAGGACGAGACCCCGAGGCCAGCAGCCCGCGGACGACCACGCCGTCGACGGTCACGTGGACCATGATCGGGTCACGTGTGTCGGGGTCGAGGGCCCAGCCACCGATGCGGAAGGCTCCCGAGGTCCCGGTCACGCTGTCGACCCGGCCGACGGGTGTCGCGTTCACCACCGACACCGAGGCGCACCCGATGGTGGGGTTGGACCCCTGCGGCAGATTGATGCCGAACACGCACACCTGATGGGCTCCGGCGGACGCCCTGAGGGTCGTCGAGTATCCGTGAGCATCTCCCAGACCGTAGATCCGGCCGACATCGGTCCGGGTGTTCTCAGCACGGACGCTCTTCGAGAACACACCGTCGACGTAGACGTGCACGTCGATGGATGCCGAGGTGTCAGGGTCGAGCGCCCAGCCCACGACGGAGATCTCCCCGGGCGACGGCGAGCTGACGGTGTCGACGCGCCCGATGGGGACCGGGTTGGTCACCACGACCTCCCGGCACCCGACCTGGGCGTTGGAACCCGCTCCGACGTTGATGCCGAACACGCAGACGGTGTGCCGGCCGGCCGAGGCGCTCACGGTCCCTGTGTAGCCGTGCGCCGGACCAGCCTGCCCGGGAGCCGACGCCTGGACGTCGGGGCGGGGCTGGTTGGCGTTCAGAGCAGTCGTCGGCTTCCCGTCGATGTAGACGTGCACCATGATCGGTGAGGTCGAGTCCGGGTCGCGAGCCCAGCCCTTGACCGTGATCGACGTCGAGGCAGCCGTCACGCTCTCGAGGACCCCCGTCGGGCTCGACGCCGTCGCCGTGACGGTGCGACAGCTTGCTGAGACATCTCCCCCTCCACCGATGTTGACGTAGCGCAGGCAGACCACGTGGCGCCCGGCGGACACCGCGACGTTCGCGTCGAACCCGTGGTTCCCCACGTCAGAGCGCGGGATCCCAGCCGGCACGGACGCGGCGAGCACGCCGTCGACGAACACCCTGACCGTGACGGCCGCCGAGGTGTTGCTCGGGTCTCGGACCCAGCCCGCGACGCGCACCGAGTTGCCTCCTCCTGTCGCCTTGTCCCAGCCGCCGACCGGGGACTCCGCGATCACCGGGTTGGCCAGCGCCGCGACGCGGTTACGGATGTCTCCGAAGGCGGCATAGAGGAACTTCCCGGGGCAGCTCGTGAGCTGGGCGTCCCGATGGCCGAACACCGTGTTGAAGGTGACCGGGGTGCCCGCGGGGTACTTCGACGCCCCACCGCCCGAGACGAGCGTCACAGCGGTGTTGCCGTTGGCCCGGTGCTGGGCCAGCTTCCAGGCGATGACCCTGCTGAGCGACTCGTTGAGAGCTGCGCTCGGGACCGCCTCCTCGTAGTTGCCGATCGCGGCGACGCCGACGATCCGCGAGTTGAAGCCTCCGGTGTGCACGCCGACCACGGGAAGGTCGGTACCACCGCCGCGACCCTCGTAGACCGTGCCGAACTTGTCGACGAGGAAGTTGTAGCCGAGGTCGCACCAGCCGCGGCCACCCGCTGCCTCAGGGCGCATGTGGTACTCGGCGAAGCCACGGAGCAGACCCGGGACCTGGGCCTGCGTGTAGCTGTTCGTGGAGGCTGTGTGGTGGATGGCCGCCGCTCGGAGCTCCTGGCCGTAGTCCACCTGGCACACCGGAGCAGCCGCACCCCACTGGGCTCGGCTCACCATCGCGGGCATGGCGATCGAAGCCGCCGGCAGGGCGAGCGCGGAGACTGCCCCACCCCCACCCGCGGTCTCACCAGCATCGGCGTCAGAGCCGCTCGGGGTCGGTGCCGGAACCGGTGCCTCGGCGCCGGTGGGCGTCTCCGTAGGCTCCTCGGACTGACCCGGATCGCCCGGTTCCGGGCTCGGGGGACCTGTGGGATCGCTCGGGGTCGGGCTCTCCGGGGGAGCGCTCGGGTCCGGTGTCGGCGGCGGTGTCGGGGCCGGGGAGACCGGGTCCTGGTCTGCCGTCGGCGACGGTGTCGGTGTCGGTGTCGGTGCAGGCGCTGCGGTCCCGGTGTCGGTGGGCTCGCCCGAGCTCTGGCTCGCTCCTGTCCCGTCAGGACCGGCACCCGGGTCGATGAGCACGACCTTGACCCCGGAGGGTGCAACCGTGGACGAGGAGACGACCAGCTGCACGCCTGTGGAGTCGGGGACGAAGATCGGGTCCGTCGCGCCGCGACTCGCCTGCGAGCCGTCGGCGGTCTCGGCGTACTCCTCGGTCGCCCCCACCCAGCCCCAGTCGGTCCATGCTCCGCCTTGGAAGGTCCGGTACTGCACGACCACGTCCTCGAGAGCGCTGTCGAGGTCCCAGGTGATCCCCATGACGCTGAAGGGCTCGGCCGACATCTTCTCGGTGATGATCTCCGGCGCGACCTCGTCCGGGAGCGCACCGAGAGGGTTCTCGACCTCCAGGCCGGGCTCGGTCTCGGGGTCGGCTGTGGCCGGGACGCTCTCCGCGGAGGTCGCATCGACGTCGACGAGCTCTGACTCGGCAGCAGCGTCGACACCGGACAGATCGATCTCTGTCGTCTCGACCGGCGTGTCGGCCCCACCGGCAGGGGCCGAGGCGAGCGCGGGTACCGCCGGAGCCGCGGGCGCCACCGTCGTCGACAGGTCGGCGGCAGCCGCAACCGAGGATGCGACCGCAGGCACGCTGACCAGCGAGAGCGCCGCAGCCAGAGCGACCATGGAGCGGCGCCGCGCTAATGAGACCCGAGAACCTGCCGATGTGTACATCTGGTCATGCTATCTACGGAAGCGTCCTCGGAGTCGACACACGACCTTCACCTCCGACGCGCGCATCGCCACCGTTGCTACTGTCCAAGCACCCCACCCCCGTACGTCTTGAGGATCATGCGCCGCCGTAGAACAGCACTCGTCATCTCGCTCTCCGTGATCCTCCTGGTCGGGATCGCCACCGGCGTCGCGGCCCTGGCAGGGTGGGGGCCCTTCGACCACGGCACGCCCCGGCCGGTCCCCTCGCCGACGATCTCGGCGACGTCCCCAGCACCCGAGGCGACAAGCACCATGCAGCCTCCGGCGCCGAGCGAGGAACCCTCGGGAGCCGCGACGGAGACTGCGCCCGCGGAGCCGGTCGGTCCCTCCCCAGAGCCGACGGACGACCCCGCCCCGCCCGCAGGGACCGACACCGCCACCGTGCTCATCACCTACGCCTCGTGGGAGGACACGAGCTCGAGCGTCGAGGTCGGCGCCTACGCGGCCCTCGTCGAGCCCGCAGCCACCTGCACCCTCACGCTCACGCAGGGCTCCGAGACGAGGTCCCAGACGATCGACGCGCTCACCGACGTGAGCACGATGAGCTGCGGCGGGTTCGAGGTCGCGCGGTCTGAGCTCGCCCCGGGCACCTGGACCGCCGTCGTGACCTACGGCTCGGCGACGTCCGCCGGGACCTCGGCACCGGTCGAGGTGACCGTCCCGTGAGCGCGCGTCGCGCCGTCCGAGGCGGCACCGGACTCATCGCCCGTGTCCTCGTGGTCGCCGTCTGCCTCGGCCTGCTCAGCGCCGTCCAGGTCGTGTCGACCGCGCCACCAGCCGCGGCCGCACCCGTCACCGACTTCAAGCCGGGCAACATCATCAGCGACGCCGTCATGCGCGACTCGTCGACCATGAGCGCCGCAGCCGTCCAGACCTTCCTCGATGCGCGCGGCTCGGGCTGCAAGCCTGCGTCGGGGAGCATCTGCGTCAAGGACTACCGGGAGAGCACGCCGAGCCGGTCAGCCGACGCGCTCTGCACCCGGGCGTACACCGGCGCGGCGAACGAGTCCGCTGCCACGATCATCGCGAAGGTCGCGACTGCTTGCGGCATCAACCCGCAAGTCCTCATCGTCACGCTCCAGAAGGAGCAGGGACTCATCACCGCGACCGCGGGCAAGACCCCACGTACGTACGCGCGCGCCCTCGGTTTCGGCTGCCCGGACAACGTGGGCGGCTGGTGCGACCCCCAGTACGCCGGCTTCGCCAACCAGGTGTACTCGGCAGCCAAGCAGCTCCGACGCTACGAGTCGAACCCGAACGGCTACTCCTACAGGGCCGGGCGGACGAACACCGTCCTCTGGCACCCCAACGCCTCCTGCGGGACGACCCAGGTCTACATCGAGAACCAGGCCACGGCGAGCCTGTACAACTACACGCCGTACGCTCCCAACGCCGCAGCTCTCGCCGCCGGATACGGGTCCGGCGACGCCTGCTCCTCCTACGGGAACCGCAACTTCCACCTCTACTTCCAGTCATGGTTCGGCGGACCGACCAACCAGCTCCCGATCGGACGTGTCGAGTCCGTCACCTCCCAGGTCGGCAGCGGCACGATCCGGGTCCAGGGGTGGGCCCTCGACCCTGACACCACGGCCTCTGTCAACGTCCACGTCTACCTCGACGGGAAGGTCGTGACGGGCACGCTCGCCGGCATGGCGCGTCCTGACGTCGACAAGGCCTACGGCAAGGGCGCCGCTCACGGGTACGACCTCTCCATCTCGGCGACCAGCGGCCCGCACACCGTCTGCGTGTACGCGATCGACTCCACAGGCGGGCCGAACCCGGCGATCGGCTGCTCGACAGTCCAGGTCACAGGGAACCAAGCCCCCAAGGGCGAGGTCGAGGACGTCACCTCGACCTCGAGCACCATCCGGATCCACGGCTGGGCTCTCGACCCGGACACGACGGCGTCCATCAACGTGCACGTCTACGTCGACGGGAAGCTCGCCACAGGCGCCACGGCCTCCGGCCTGCGGCCCGACATCGGCCGGCTCCACGGCCTGGGGGACGCGCACGGGTACGACATCACGGTCCCGGCAGCGGGGGGCAGGCGCTCGGTCTGCGTCTTCGCGATCAACGCGACCCCGGGGACCAACCCCACCCTGGGGTGCCGCACGGTCACAGTGACGAACCAGGCACCCACGGGTGCCTTCGACAGCGCTACCCCGTCGCCCGGCTCGGTCCGTCTGCGTGGCTGGGCTCTCGACCCTGACACCTCGGCGTCGATCGCGATCCACGTCTACGTCGACGGAAAGCTCGTCACCGGCGCGTCGGCCTCGAGCCACCGTGCCGACATCGGCAGGATCTTCGGGCTCGGCGAGTCCCACGGTTTCGACGTGACGATCCCTGCCTCGAACGGGACCCAGACAGTCTGCGTCTTCGCGATCAACGCCACGCCCGGGACGAACCCTCGCCTGGGGTGCAAGACGGTCACCGTCATCAACAACCCCCCACGCGCTGCCTTCGACGGAGCTACGTCTCCGGCCCCAGGGACCGTGGCCGTCCGAGGGTGGGCCTTCGACCCCGACGTCGAGAGCCCGATCCAGGTCCATGCCTACGTGGACGGTCGGCTCGCCGGTGGGCTGACCGCCAGCACCCCTCGACCTGACGTCGCCCGGGTGCACGGCGTCGGCGAGAACCACGGCTTCGACACGACGCTGTCCGTCACGGCCGGCAAGCACTCGGTCTGCCTCTTCGCCATCAACGTCCCGTCCGGCAGCAACCCCAGTCTGGGGTGCAAAGAGGTGGACGTCGCCAACACGGTCACGACCGGGGCCGTCGACACGGTCACGACGACCGCGTCAGCCACCGGGACGCCGACCGCGCCCGCGACGCGCAGCACGCTGACGGCGACCGGCTGGGCGTGGGACTTCGACACCACGACACCCGTGGCGGTCGAGCTCCTCGTCGACGACGTGGTGGTGGCGTCAGGACAGGCAGCACTCCGGCGGACCGACGTCGCGGCCGGGCGGCAGGATGTCGGGTACACCTTCACCGTGGCCGCGCCCCCGGGGGCGCACACGGTCTGCGTCCGGGCATCAGACTCTCCGGCAGCCGCTCCCGTGGTGCTGGGCTGCCAGGACGTCTCCGTCCCGAACATCCCGGCACGCGGAGCCTTCGACTCGGCCACGGTCCTGCCGTCCGGCGCCGGTATCCGCGTCGGGGGCTGGGCGATGGACGTCGACACCTCTGCCTCGATCCCCGTCCACGTCTGGATGGATGGCGCACTGGTCGCGAACGGCTCCGCGTCCGGGAACCGGCCCGATGTCCACACCGCCTTCGGCAACGGAGCAGCTCGAGGGTACGACCTCACCTTCCCGGCGGTCAGCGGTCAGCACCAGGTCTGCGTCTACGCGATCGGGTGGCCCATCGGGACGGGGAACCCGTCACTCGGGTGCCGGACCGTCACGGTCCCCTGACGTCGGCGCTCGAGGAGAGCCGGCGTCGGTCGACTAGGATGGCTCGGGCTCCTGGACCCTGCAGCCGCGTCCACGTGCCCGCCCGCCTCCCCGTCTGCCGAAGTGAGCCGCATGCGACCGCTCTTGCCTGTCGAGCACCCGTCCCGCCCGCCGTGGGTGGCCGTCGGGTCCCATGAGGACCGCGTGACGGCTGGGGTACGACCGTGATCCTCAGCTTCGGGACCTACGAGGCGGCGCGGCACCCTCGGGTGGGGATCCTGGTCGACGGTCTGCGCTCGCACGGGGTCGACGTCTCTGAGGTCAACCACCCGATCGGTCTGTCCACCTCGGAACGCGTCCGGATGCTCCAGCAGCCGTGGCGGCTCCCCCTCCTGCTCGTCCGGCTGCTGCGCGCGTGGACCCGGCTGTGGATCGGTTCGAGACCGTTCCGCCGCCGAGGGTCACGCCCCGAGGCCGTCCTGGTCGGCTACATGGGCCACTTCGACGTGATCCTGGCGCGCCTCCTGTTCCCCTCGGTGCCGATCGTCCTCGACCACCTGCTCTTCGCCGCCGACACCGCTCGGGACCGTGGGTCGGCGGGCGCGAAGGTGCGGCTTCTCAGCCTGCTCGACAGGCTCGCCCTGGCCTGCGCCTCGGTCGCGGTCGTCGACACCGAGGAGCACCGGCAGATGCTGCCTGTCCCCGGCCGAGGCGTCGTGGTACCGGTCGGCGCCCGGCAGGAGTGGTTCGAGGCGGCTGCCGCCACGACGCCAGCTGCGGAGCGACGTCCCGGAGCCCTGAGCGTCGTCTTCTTCGGACTCTTCACCCCGCTCCAGGGGACGACCGTGATCGCTGAGGCCGTCCGAGACGTCCTGGCCACACATCCCGGCGTCCACGTGACCATGATCGGCGACGGCCAGGACGCGCAGGCCGCTCGCACCGTGCTCGCCGACCTCTCGTCCGTGACGTGGCAGACCTGGGTCGCCCCTGAGGACCTCCCCGAGGTAGTCGCCGCGCACGACGTGTGCCTCGGCATCTTCGCCGACTCACCGAAGGGACGGCGGGTCGTCCCGAACAAGGTCTACGAGGGGCTCGCCGCAGGGTGCGCCGTGATCACGAGCGACACGCCCCCTCAGCGCCGTACCGTCGCCGACCTCGCCGTGCTCGTGCCGCCCCGCGACCCCGCAGCTCTCGCAGAGCAGCTACGCCGGTTCGCCGACGACCACGAGCTCCTCGAGCAGCGCCGAGAGCTCACCCGACGGGGGTCCCAGCGGTTCGCCGCGAAGGCCGTCGTAGGACCGCTGCTCGACGTTCTGGGGCTCTCGACCTCAGGTGCACCAGCATGAGGCGGCTCGCGAGCGCCCTGAGATCACCTGTGACCCGGTGGGTCTTCCTCGGGATCGCCGTGGCTCTCGCCGTCTACGCGGTGTGGGTGAACTGGGACTCCCTGGTCCAGGCCGCGCAGGACATCTCACCCGGCACGATCCTCGCTGCTGCCGCAGCGTCCGTGCTGTACGTCTGGCTGACGCTCCTCTCCTGGCGCCGCGTGCTCACGGATCTCGGCTCGCCGCTGTCCCTGCGTGCAGCCACATCGGTCTTCGGGGTGAGCCAGATCGGGAAGTACGTCCCCGGCGGCGTCTGGAACATCGTCGCGGCGGCGGAGATCGGGGCCGACCATCAGATCCCCCGCCGACGGTCGGTCACCGCGATGACCGTCGCAGTGCTCGTCTCGCTGGTCTCCGGCGCGGTGGTGGGGTGCGTGGGACTGCTCGTCGCGCCACCGGGAGCCCTCGGGTCGTGGCGCTGGGTCCTGTGGTGCGCTCCGGTCCTGGCCCTCCTGCTGGTCCCCCGGATCATGAACCGGCTCATCGCCACGGTCTTCTCGATCACCCGTCGGGAGCCGCTCGAGCACCCCCTCACCCGAGGTGGCCTCGCGGCATCTGTCGGCTGGGCCCTCGCTGCGTGGGTCGTCGCCGGCCTCCAGGTGTGGTTGCTCGCGACAGGCCTCGACATGCCGGTCACGCCGCGGACCTTCGCACTCGCCGTCGGCGGGTACGCGCTGGCGTGGATCGTCGGGTTCCTCGTCATCCTGGTGCCCGCAGGGGCCGGCGCTCGCGAGGCCGTCCTGCTGGTGGTCCTCGGCGGGGCTCTGTCCTCCGGGTCGGTCCTGCTGGTCGTGCTCGTCAGCCGGGCTCTGCTGACGGTCGTCGACCTCGGGATCGCAGCCGTAGGGATCGCGCTCCAGCGCAGCCGCCGAGACTCCGTGCAGCCCCCGCCAGCCGGCCTCGGCTGACAGCTGCCGCCTACACTTGACCCCGCTCCTCGCACCCATTCCCCGTGCACGAGCCCACCGACAACGAGGAGCGTCCCTGACGTGCTGACACCGATCGCCGAGTCGCCCGAGGAGACCCGACCTCGGACGGCCAGGTCCTGGTCTCCACGCCTCGACCCTCGTCGCGTCCGATGGGACCTCGTCACCTGGCTCCTCGTCGCCACGACAGCGGTGGGCTCGATCCTCCGCCTGGCCGGGCTGTCCTGGGGACTCCCGCTCACGCTCCACGCGGACGAGTGGGTCGTCGTGGACGGTGCGATCGACATGGCGTCGAGGAACTCCTTCGAACCGGGGTACTTCTTCCGGCCCGACCACCTCGAGATGCAGCTCAGCTACATCGCGTACCAGGCTTACTCCCACCTCGTGCACGGCGTGAGCCCGGAGGTCCAGTTCGCACAGGACGAGGCGACCTTCTACCTCATCTCGCGGTCGATCACGGCACTGTTCGGAATCGGCATGATCGTCCTCGCTGCACTGATCGGCCGACGGTTCAGCCGTGTGGTCGGCCTCCTGAGCGCGATGGCGGTGGCCTTCTTCCCGCCTTTCGTGGAGAACTCGCACTTCGCCACCCCCGACGTCCCGCTGACCTTCGCCTGCATGGTCGTGATCCTCGGCTGCATCCGGTATCTCGAGTCCCGCGGCTGGCCCGACCTCCTGCTGGCATGCCTCGGGGTGGCGCTCGCCTTCACGATCAAGTACCCGGGCGCCGCGAGCGCGCTGATGATCGCTCTCGTCGTCGTGGTCACGGCTGTGATCGACAGACGCTGGTCGCGAGTGATCACCCACGGAGCCGGTGCGATCGCCGCCGTCGTGCTGATGATCTTCCTCGTCTCTCCGGTGCTGTTCACGAACATCGACGCTGTGCTCGAGCAGGTCCGAGGTCAGAACTCGACAGGGCACCTGGGCGCCGACGGGCTCGGCTGGTCCGGGAACCTGGTCTTCTATGCTCAGGACTTCGCGTCCGAGGCTGGGCTGCTGGTCGTCGTGCTGGCGGCTGCTGGGGCTGCCTGGGCCGTCCGTGACCGCATGCTGGCTGCACTGCCGCTCATGACCGGTGCGATCCTCTGGGTGGTCCTCAGCAGCCTCGAGCTCCACTGGGACCGCTGGGGCCTCCCCATGTACCTGACGCCGCTGCTCCTCGCGCCGATCGGGCTCACGAGGTCCTGGGCTGCGCTGCGGGAGAGGTTCCCGACCGCGCGCCTGGTGCCGGTCGGCGCAGCCGTCGTCTCCGGGTTGGCGCTCCTGAACCTGGTCGTGGCGTCGACGGCGACCACCGCCCGGTTCTTGGCGACTGACACCCGCACGGAGTCCCTCGACTTCTCGACCGACAACGGCTTCTCCATGGACAACAGCATCGTGGAGGGGTACACGCCGCTCTCCCCTGGAGTTCCGCGCCTCTTCTTCGACAAGTTCTCGGTCGCTGACGGCGAGATCCGGGTCGCCGAGACCGGCGACGGTGCCACCGCACCGACTGTGGTGATGTCCAGCAGCGGGATGTCGGCCCGGTTCCAGGCAGAAGCGAAGTACGTCGACCAGCAGACTGTCTACAGGCTCCTCGACGAGCAGTTCCCCGTCCTCCAGCGGTGGACGAGCACACCCGAGCCGGAGGCGACCGCTCTCGAGCCGCTCAGCATCGTGCGGCACGTCGACTATCTCGGGTCGATGCTCCGCGGAGGGCTCGTGGGCCCCGACATCACGATCTACTCGGTGCCGGACGACCGCCGCTAGCGGTCATCACCCGGTCGCTCGTCGCTAGGGCCTCATCCGACGTCCGAGCACCGTGTAGGCCAACCGTCGCTGCAGCGCGAGGAGCCTGGCCCTGGCGTTGCCGAGCTTCACGTCGCCCGGGGAGATCAGGTCCGGCACGAGGTCCCGGGCCGATGAGTGGAATGCCGCCGCGGCGTCTGCCTGCTCGCGCATCAGGCGGACCGACCACTGCTGAGCACTCACCCTGAAGGATGCGAGAGACTCCGGCAGCGCGATCATGTCGCCCTGGACGAGCACAGGAGCATAGCTGCCTGCGTCGAGGTAGTAGCCCAGGTCCTGCCAGCCACCGGCCGCCTCGAGGGCAGACCGGCGCATGAGCACACAGGCAGGCTCGCCGAACAGGTTCCCCCCGGAGCGGACCGTGGCGCGCAGCGCCATCCGGCCGTCGACGACGCCCGAGAGACCTCCGAGACCGCGCGCCCTGACGAAGACGTCCCCTCGGGCGTCGACGAGGTCGCGACGTGAGGCGACGAGGACGACGTCCTGGGATCGTGCCCCGAGCGCGTCGACTGCCGCGAGCTGGCGCTCGAGCATGTCCGGGTAGATCAGGTCGTCGCCGCAGACCAGCTTGACGAACTCTCCCTGTGCGAGCCGGGTGACCCGGTTCCAGTTCGCGGGGGCCCCCCCACCGGTGGGCGTGCGGACCATGCGGAGGCGGGAGTCAGCGGCGAACTGCTCGACGGCCTCCCACGTGCCGTCCGTCGAGGAGTGGTCCGCGACGATGAGCTCGAAGTCGGTGAACGTCTGCGCCACGATGGACCGGAGAGTCTCGGCGACGAAGTCAGCGTTGTTGTAGGTGGGGACCACGACCGAGACGCGCGGGCTCACGACGCACCGTCCTGTCGGGTCTGACGCGCGACAGGTCCGGCCGTCGGAGCCATGCCTGGCGCGTCCCCTGCCGACGCAGCAGGGACGGTCCTGCGGAACGAGAAGTCCCTGTGCAGGAAGTACGTCCCGAGAGCGAGCACCGCGGTGACGAGCAGCTGGGCGGGGATCTTCGGCACTCCGAGGACCTCCACGACCAGGGGCAGCAGGACGAGGTTGAGCCCGAGCGAGGTGAGACTGACGCTGACGAACCTCACGAGGTCGAGCAACACCCTCCCCCGTACCCGGAAGACGAGATAGCGCTGCATGACGAAGGAGCAGAGGACAGACGCGGCATGCGCGCAGACCAGGCTGAGGATGTAGTCGAAGCGCCCGATCTCGATCCGCTCGAAGAAGAGCTGGAACGCGATGAACCACGCCGTCCCGAGCACCGTGTTGAACCCACCGACGAGGACGAAGGCGACGCGCTGGTCGCGGACCCACCGGGACAACGGTCCGGGGTCTCGCACTGTCTCGTCCACGTCCTGCACCGGCCTCTCCACAGAGCTCTTGACCTCCCAGGTCGTCAACCCGCCTAGACTACAGGCGTGACCCACGACGACGGCATCGACCACGTGCACCGCATCTCCATCGTGATCCCCGTCTACCAGGGGGCTCTCACGCTCGCTGCTGTGCTCGACGAGATCGCCCCCTTCACCCAGGACTTCACCACCCCGTCCGGCCACTCTGCCGTCGTCTCTGAGGTGCTCCTCGTGGACGACCACGGCCCCGACGGCTCGGCGGGTGTCATCCGCGAGCTCGCCGCGGCCCACGCCGTCGTCAGGCCGGTCTGGCTGAGCCGGAACTTCGGTCAGCACGCTGCGACGATCGCCGGCATGGCCTCCTCTGGGGGAGAGTGGATCGTGACGATGGACGAGGACGGCCAGCACGACCCTGCCGACATCGGGACGATGCTCGACGCGGCTCTGGCTGACCAGGCGACGCTCGTGTACTCCAAGGCGACCAACCCCGCCCCGCACGGGCTCGCGCGCAACTCCGCGTCGAAGCTGTCCAAATGGGTCGTCCGACTCGTCCTGGGCGACTCCAGGGCTACCCGCTACCAGAGCTTCCGTCTGATGCTCGGCGAGGTGGGACGATCTGTCGCCGCCTACGCCGGAGCGGGCGTGTACCTGGACGTCGCGCTCGGCTGGGTAGCGGGAGAGGTGACCACAGCGCCGGTCACGCTCCGTGCCGAGGGAGACCGGACCTCGGGCTACTCCCCCCGCAGGCTGCTCTCTCACTTCTGGCGCCTGGTGCTGTCGTCGGGTACCCGCGGGCTCCGGCTCGTCTCTGTCCTCGGAGCACTCACCGCCTGCTCAGGTGTCGTGTTCGCCCTCGTCGTCGTGATCAGCCGACTCGCCGGCGGAACCCTGCCGGCAGGCTGGACGTCGACGATGGTCGTCATCCTGCTGACCTCCGGCGTGACCCTTTTCTCTCTGGGTGTGGTGGCCGAGTACATCGGGGTCGCCGTGAACTCTGCGATCGGCAAACCCCCGTACCTCATCGTCAGCGACCCGCAGCTCGGCCCCCTGGGTCGCTCGTCCGCTGCTCGCCGCGCATCCGCGGCGCCCACCGAGCACGGTCGCTGACGCGTGACGGACCCGGCGACCCGGCCTGTCGTCCTCGTCCTCGGCGCGCGAGGACTCCTCGGCAGGGCTGTCGTCAAGGAGTACGCCCAGCGCGGCCACCCCGTCGTGCCAGCACAGGTCCGTTGGTACGACGACGAGGCGGCCACAGCCGACCTGCGTGCCGCGATCCGCGACCTGGTAGCCCGAGCCGACGGGGCCGGCTGGAGGGTGGTCTGGTCCGCGGGGGCAGGCGTCACCTCGTCCACCGTCGCTGAGCTCTCGAGAGAGCGCAACCGCCAGGAGACCCTCGTCGCAGAGCTGCTCTCACTGAGCGAGGACGAACGGCTCAAGGGCCGGGTGTTCTTCGCCTCGTCTGCGGGTGGCGTCTACTCGGGATCGGCGTACCCGCCGTTCACCGAGGACACCCGGCCCGTCGCACTCGCCCACTACGGACGGGCAAAGCTCGCCGGGGAGGCCCTGTTCACGACGCTTCACGCGGCTGGGATCGAGGTACGGATCGGTCGCCTGGCGAATCTCTACGGACCGGGCCAAGACCTTGCAAAACCTCAGGGGTTGATCTCCCAGCTGAGCCGGTCCCACCACACTGCCGTCCCGGTGAACATCTATGTCTCGCTCGACACGCTGAGGGACTATCTCTACGTCGACGACGCCGCCCGCTTGGTGGTCGACCTGGTCGAGCACGTCGACGACCAGGCCGAACCGGGCGCTGCGACTGCTGTGGTCAAGATCCTCGCGTCGGGCCGCTCCGTCTCGGTCGCGGCGCTCTTGGGCGAGATGAACCGGATCGTCAAGCGTCGCATCCCTGTGGTCCTCGCCGCGTCACCGCACTCCCGGCAGCAGGCGCGCGACCTCCGGCTCAGGTCCTGTGTCCTCACCGAGCTGGACGCGCGGCCGACGACGTCGCTCACCGTGGGAGTGGCAGCCACCAACGCCGATGTCGGCGCCCGATTCAGGTCACGAGACGTGTCGGGTCTGCGTCGGCTCGTCTGAGCCGAGGTCGAGGGGCGGGTGCACGAGAGTGACCGCCGGGCTGGTCGCCGCCCCGGGCCCGTACTGGATCTCTTTGACCCGCTCGAGCGTGTCTTCGAGGAGGACCCGGTTCGTGCGCTGGAGGTCGGCGATGATCAGCAGAGCGAAGGAGAGCAACGACCCGACGAGCATCCCCGTGCCGAAGATGAGCGACTGGACGTGCCCCGTCGTGTCGCCCTGGAACCAGAAGACCAGGAACCGCGCGAAGGGGATCACGGCGAGGACGCCGAAGACGACGCCCAGGGAGAGGAACACGGAGTGCGGTTTGAACATGATGTAGCTCCGGCTGATCGCCGAGGCCGACTTCATCATGTGCTGGCCGATGTTCTTGAAGAGACGGGACTCGCGCGTCTTAGGGTTCGTGGTGATCGGCACGCTCGCGATGCGCAGACGCTTGTTGCCCGCCTGGATGATGGTCTCCATGCAGTAGCTGAACTGCGTCACCACGTTGAGCCTGAAGAGCGAGGCTCGTGAGTACGCGCGGAAGCCGCTCGCGGCATCAGGGAGCTCGGTCCCGGCTGCCTTGTTGACCACCTGCGATCCCACGCGCTGCATGAGCTTCTTGAAGGGCGAGAAGTGCTGGATCGTCGCCGTCTGCCGGTCTCCGATCGCGATGTCGGCATCGCCCCGCAGCAAAGGCTGCACGAGCTCCGCGATGCTCTGCTGCGGGTACTGGTTGTCTCCGTCGGTGTTGACGACGATGTCGGCACCGTGGCGGATCGCGTAGTCCACCCCGTCGCGGAAGGACCGTGCCAGGCCCATGTTCCGGGTGTGGAACACGAAGTGGTGCACCCCGAAGGCGCGCGCCACCTCGACGGTGCGGTCGGTCGAGCCGTCGTCGATGATGAGGATCTCGATCTCGTCGATCCCGTCGATCTCCGTCGGGATGGTCTCGAGCACCGACAGCAGGGTCCCCTCCTCGTTGAGGCAGGGCACTTGGACGAACAGTTTCATGTCACTCACAGGTCTCGGGGGGTTCTCTCCATCGTAGCGGCCCCCGAATCTGCGGCGGTCCCGCCGTCGGTAGGGTGTGGGGGTGACTGCGAACACCTCCCCGATGAGCGTCGCCCTGACCGTCGAGCAGCTGTGGCAGCCCGTGCCCGGCGGATCCGGGACCTACATACGTGCGCTGACCGACGCGCTGGCCTCTCGTGACGACGTGTCGGTGGTCGGCGTCCGTGCACGACCGCACGGTCTCTCCTTCCCCCAGGACAGCCTCCCTGTCGAGGTGGTGGCCTCGCGGCTCCCGCGCAAGGCGCTGTACGAGTCCTGGGGTCGACTCCGACGGCCGGCACTGCCGCGCCCAGCAGGCATGCGCGCCCTCCACCGCGGGTACGACGTCCTGCACGCCACCACCTGGGCCGTCCCGCCACGGACTGCACCGCTCGTCGTGACTGTCCACGACGTCGCCTTCCTGCGCTCCCCCGAGCACTTCACGAGGCGTGGCGTCGCGTTCTTCGAGCGTGCCCTCGCCACCGTCCGGCGCGAGGCCGACCTCGTGATCGTCCCCTCGGAGGTGACCCGCGCTGACTGCGTCGACGCCGGGATCGACGCGGACCGCCTCCGGGTGGTCCACCACGGCACGCTGCCGTGGACCGTCACCGCGGCCCAGGTGGCAGCCTTCCGCCAGGCGCACGGCATCGGGCGCGACTTCGTCCTGTGGTGCGGCACCTTCGAGCCGCGGAAGAATGTCACGGCCGTCCTCGGCGCCTACGAGCGGCTGCTGGCCGAGGGCAGCGACCTGGACCTGGTCCTCGTGGGTCCCTCCGGGTGGGGCGGCACCTCGGAGCAGGTCCGACGCACGGTCGACGCCCTGCCCCCGGACCGGGTCCACCTGCTCGGGCGCCTGGACGACACCGACCTGCAGCGCGCCTATGCCGCTGCGAGCGCCTTCTGCTTCCCGTCGTTGTGGGAGGGTTTCGGCATGCCTGTCCTGGAAGCCATGAACCACGGCACCCCTGTCGTGACATCGCAGGGCACGTCGATGGCTGAGGTCAGCGGGGCGGGGGCGCTGCTCGTCGACCCGCTCGACGTCGACGCGATCGCCAGCGCGCTGCTGCGCGCCACCGGCCCCGACGCCCCGGCCCTCGGTGCAGCAGGGCGCGCCAACGCGGCGTCGTACACCTGGGAGGCCAGCGCCCGGGCGCACGTGGCCGTCTATCAGGAGGCTGTCGCCCTCGGCGCTGACCGTGCCGGACGGGGGCGGCTGTGAACCACCCAGGCCCGACCACCGACCCGGTACCGCTCCCGACGGTGCGGGCCGTCGTCGTCACGTGGAACGGACTCCACCTGATCCGGCCCTGCCTCGACTCCTTGCTGGCCCAAGACCTCGAGCGAGGGCTCGAGGTCGTCGTCGTCGACAACGCGTCGTCCGACGGCACTGCCGAGATGCTCGCCGAGCTCTACCCGCAGGTCGAGGTGCGTGTCACCGAGGAGAACCTCGGCTTCGCGGGAGGTGTCGAGGTCGGCCTCGCCGGCCTGAGCACCGACTATGCCGTGCTGCTCAACAACGACGCGACCTTCGAGCCCGACGCGATCCGGCGGCTCGTCGACCACCTCGAGGCACCCGGTCACGAGCGAGTCGGGGCGGTCACAGCGAAGATCGTGCTGACCGAGCACGACGCGGACGGACGCACCCTCGTCAACTCGACGGGGAACGTCCTCACCCGGGCCGGCGCTGCGACGGACCGCGACTGGTCGGCGCTCGACGGCTCGGAGTCGACCGACGTCGAGGTCTTCGGATTCTGCGGCGGGGCCGCGGCACTGCGGTCCACGGCGCTCGCTGAGGCAGGGGGCTTCGACGCCTCCCTCTTCCTCTACTACGAGGACACCGACCTCTCGTGGCGGATGCGCGCGGCCGGGTGGGACATCCACTATGTCGCCCGTGCGCTCGCGCGACACCAGCATGCAGCGAGCTCTGACGCCGCGAGCCCGCTCTTCCGGTACTACAACACGAGGAACTCACTCCTGGTCTTCGGGCGTCATGCACCCCTCGGGGCCGTGATCCTGTCGCACGCCCGTCAGACGGCTGCGCTGCTGCAGCACTCCCTCCGCAGGTCAGAACCGCCCACGCTGCTGCGGGCCCGCCTGCGCGCACTGCTCGACGTCGCCCGCCTGCTGCCCCGGACAGCACGACAGCGCCGCACGACCTGGACAGGTCGTGCGGCGCTGAGGCGGACCGTGTACCGGGACGGGCTACGCCCCTAGCCCGGAGTTCCTCGGACGAGACGCCGGAGCCGACCCCCGACCCTGTTGAGAAGCTCCTTCGGTCCCCCGGCTGCCAGGTAGCCCTTGACCAGGCGCAGGTCCGAGGCGAAGTTCCACGGGGGCTTCTCGTGCGCCCGTGCGACCTGGTCTGGGTCTCCGAGGCTCAGGGCGAGGTCAGGCGCCCTGCGCGGGAACCTGCAGAAGTCGACGAGCGGGGTGAGCACGTTCTTCCAGCGGTAGTCCTCCGCGAAGCGAGCGACCCCGCTCTTGACCTCGGCGATCGCCGCCTCGTCGAAGAGCATCTCCTCGAGGGCGACCTCGAGACCGTCGACGTCCTCGGGCTGGACGACACGTCCGAGGTTGTTCTCGAGGATCAGCGGACCGAAGGTGTCGCCGCCTGTCGCCACGATCGGCAGGCCGGACCACAGGTAGTCGAGGATGCGCGTGCGGAAGCTGAAGGCCGTCTCGATGTGGTGGAAGTGCGTCGAGACCCCGAGGTCGGCGTCCATGAGGTAGTCGGCGCGCTCGTTGTACGGCACCCAGCCGGTGTTGAAGAACACGTGCTTGCCGGTCAGGCCGAGCTTCTCGGAGAGCTGCTGCGTCTCCCACGCGATCTTCATGTCGGGCACGCCAGGGTTCGGGTGCTTGAGACCCATGAAGTACAGCTTCACCTCGGGGTGACGCTTCGCGAGGCGGTCGACCGCGTGGATGAGCGTCAACGGGTCGAACCAGTTGTAGACGCCACCGCCCCAGATGATGACCTTGTCGTCCTCACCGATGCCCGGGACCGTGCCCTTGATGGCGTGCTTCTTCTGCACAGGATTCTGGTCGGAGATGCCGAAGGGCACCACGGAGATGAGCGAGTCGAGGCTCTCGTCCTCGTCGTAGACGAGGGCGTTGACGCGTCCCTGGCCGGCCATCTGCCCGAGCCAGAAGTCGCGCTGCTTGTCCGAGGCGCAGAGCACGAAGTCAGCGCGCTTGAGCTGCTCGTTGAGGATCCGGCTCGTCTCGCGGATGGAACGGGCTCGCCCTTCCTCGCCGAGGTCGCGGGCCTGCTCGAGCTGCTCGAGGTGCATGGGGTCGTACACGTCGGCGACGAGGATCTTGCTGCTGTCCTTGAGCCACGGTGCACCCTCGAGGAGGAAACCCTGGAAGATGATGATGTCGGCCCAGTCGGTGATCTTCTTGAGCTTGGGACCCGCCTGGTAGAGGACCTCGAAGTCAGGGCTGGTGACGCGGGCGCCCGCCGTCGAGAGCAGCCTGACGTCGTGCTCGGAGGAGAGCGCCGTGGCGATCTCCCACGCGCGGATCGCCGGGCCGGCCATCCGCTCGAGCAGCGGCTCGCCGGTGACGACGAGCACGCGGCTCTTCGACGTGAAGTGCTTGGCGACGCCGAAGGCCTCGATGAGCACGTCGTGGGCGCTGTTGTAGCCCTCGATCGCGTACGCGGCCTCGATCGCGTGGCGGAACAGCGGGAAGACCTCACGGTCCGGGCGGCGCCTGATCTTCTGCAGGAACTCCCGCGACTTCATGAGGGTGTCGAGGTTGTCGGTGAAGTAGTCGATCGCGTACGGACCCGTGAGCGCCATCTTCTGGATCTCGAGGGTGCCGACGTCGTCGCCGCCCGGCGAGCGCTGGAGGTCGAGGGCCGTCGCGTCGGTCTTCGTACGGGCGAGCGAGCGGCGGACGGCCAGGGCCATCGCGGCGGGGAGCGCCTTGGCGAGCGACTCGTCGTCGAGGTTCTTGTACATCGACATGAGCGCGTTGCGCTCGAGGAGGTACGACTCGCGGAAGTTGCCGAACTTCTTCATCGTCACGTGGTGCTTGTGGAAGGCCAGCGACGTCGGGACGTAGCGCATGCGCCACCCGAGGATGTTAAGGCGCCACCCGAGGTCGACGTCCTCGTAGAACATGAAGAAGCGCTCGTCGAAGCCCCCGACCTCGCGGTACAGGTCCGCGCGCACGAACATCGCCGCACCGGTGCCGAAGAGCACGTCCTTGGGGACGTCGAACTCAGCAGAGTTCGGCTTCTCGGCCTCGCGTTTGTAGCCCATGCCGTACCAGGTGAGCGAGCCGTCGGCGTAGTCAATGAGCTCACCCGACCAGTCGAGGACCTTGCTCGCCACGGCGCCGACCTGCGCGTCCGCCTCGAAGGCCTCGACAGCTGCGCGGATCCAGCCCGCGTCGGGGCGCGCGTCGTTGTTGATGAAGGCGACGTACTCGCCCTTGGCGTGCGAGACACCGAGGTTGCACCCGCCGGCGAAGCCTGTGTTCGAACCGGCGTCGACCACGACAGCGTGCGGGACGGCTGCGCGGATGGCCTCGACGCTGCCGTCCTGCGAGTCGTTGTCGACGACGATCAGCTCGAACTTGTCGCGCGGCCAGTCGATCTCGTCGAAGTACCGCAGGCACGTGATCGTGTCCTCAGCACCCTTGTAGTTGACGAGGATCACAGACACGACGCCCGGCTGGACGGCATCCTTGGGCAGGGCGATCGCCTCAGGGTTAGCAGACACGCATCCTCCGGGGAGTGGTTAGGGTGCCGACCTGCGTCGGCGTAGCCTGGCGGGCAGACCACTCATCGTAACCGGGGCGACCGCCCTCCAGACCCGTTCTGTATTGTGACTCTGGCTGTCCACGCCCCCTCGGACAGCACCGAGAGCGAAGGACACCATGACAAGCACTCCAGCGGACCGCGCGGCGACGCTCGCAGAACAGCCTCTGCGCACCGCGGGCCCCAGGCTCGGCTTCGCCTCCGGGACCTTCTCGTCGATCAAGGACATCGTCGCCCAGCGTGAGCTGCTCGGGATGCTCGTCCGTCGTGAGCTCAAGGCTCGGTACAAGGACAGCTCGCTCGGCTTCCTCTGGACGCTGATGCGTCCGATCGCGATGCTCCTCATCTACTACATCGCTCTGGGCAAGTTCCTGGGTGCGGCCCGCAACATCCCTGACTTCGCGATCTTCATCTACACGGGACTCACCGCGTGGGGTTTCTTCGCGGAAGCAGTGACGGCAGGTACTGGGTCGGTCATCGCCAACTCAGGTCTCGTCAAGAAGGTCTACCTCCCGCGAGAGGTCTTCCCCCTGAGCGCGATCGGCTCCGCCCTGTTCAACTTCGGGGTCCAGCTCATGATCCTGCTCGCTGCGACGGCTGTCGTCGGTCGCTTCCCGACAGGTACGCGCTGGGGTTACTTCTTCATGGCCACAGCCATCCTCGTCCTCTTCGGGACAGCCCTGGCGCTCCTCTTGAGCGCCTGGAACGTCTATCTCCGAGACATCCAGTACCTCGTCGAGATCTTCGTCCTCATCTTCTTCTGGGTCTCCCCGATCGTGTACTCGTGGGAGCTCTTCGCGAACCAGGTCGCCAACGAGACGCTCCGAGAGCTCTACCTGTCCAACCCCATCACCCTCGCCGTGCTCGGGTTCCAGAAGGCCTTCTGGGTCGCCGGTGACGGCAAGCCGTTCCCAGACCATCTCTACTCACGGATGGGCATCGCCCTCGTCGTAGGGATCGTGCTGCTCTGGCTCTGCCAGCGTGTCTTCGCCCGTCTGCAGGCCAACTTCGCCCAGGAGCTGTGATGACCACCGTCGTTCAGATCGAAGGTCTCTCGAAGCACTTCGTCCTCCGCAAGGAGAAGTCGCTCAAGGAGCGAGTCGTCAACTTCGGGCGGTCGCGCAAGCACCGCGAGGACTTCTGGGCGCTGCGGGACATCGATCTCCAGATCGAGTCCGGGACGACGCTCGGGCTCATCGGCCCCAACGGCTCGGGGAAGAGCACGTTGCTGAAGATGGTCGGGGGGATCCTGCAGCCCGACAGCGGTTCCGTGAAGATCCGCGGTCGGCTCGCCGCCCTCCTCGAGCTCGGCGCAGGCTTCCACCCCGACCTCACCGGCCGCGAGAACGTCTACCTCAACGCCTCGATCCTGGGCCTCTCACGGGTCCAGATCGACCGGTACTTCGACGCGATCGTCGACTTCTCCGGGATCGAGGCCTTCATCGACACCCAGGTGAAGTTCTACTCCTCAGGGATGTACGTCAGGCTCGCCTTCGCCGTCGCCGTGCACGTCGACCCTGACATCCTCCTCGTCGACGAGGTCCTCGCTGTCGGCGACGAACCGTTCCAGCGGAAGTGCCTCGAGCGCATCAGAGAGTTTCAGGCCGAGGGTCGCACGATCGTCATGGTCACGCACGGCCTCGACCAGGTTGCCGAGTTCTGCGACCGTGCAGTGGTCCTCGAGAAGGGTCGCATCGTCACAGACGGGACCCCTCGGGAGGCCCTGCGTACGCTCCGAGCGGACTTCGAGGAGGTCCGCCAGGAGGAGGTCGAGCGCAGGCAGCTCGCCGAAGAGCACACGCTGAACCGGGCGATCGCCCGCTTCACGGGCATCTCCCTCGCCACCTCCTCGGGTGTCACCAGCTCGGCCGAGATCGCGCCGGGTGAACAGCTCACCGTCCTCATGGAGACCTTCACCTCGGGTGAGGTCACCGACTTCAAGATCGGCGTGGGGATCGCAACCCCCCTGGGCACCGTCCTGTGGAGCACGACGACCGAGCTGCTCGGAGACGAGGTCCCCCCGATGCGTGGCACAGGGATGTACCAGTTCGCCCTGCGGGACATCCCGCTCACGGCAGGCGAGTACACCATCCAGACGACGCTCAGCGGGCTCGACGGGCGCGAGATCCACCATGTGCCGGCAGCTGCTCAGTTCTCGGTCGACGACACTCTCTCCAGCATCGGCCCAGTCCGGCTCGCCGCCTCGTTCGACGTCCGGGTCTAGAGCGGGCGCACCACGCACGAGACCGCTCCGGTGTCCCCGGCGCCGAGGATCCCGAACCCGACGAGCCCCGTGCAGCCAGACTGGCTGCACGGGGCTCGTCGGTACTGCGGGCGGCGTCGTGTCCCTACTCGACCTGACGCGGGTCCTTGACCCACTCGTTAGGGATGATCGTGTCCTGGGCGAAGGAGCTGAGGTCCAGCACGAGCTTCGCGGGTCGACCCTCCGGGTGGCTGACCCAGGTGTCGTCGATGCTCCAGAGGTAGCTCGACATCCCCCCGCCCTGGGTCCCGAGGAGTGCGATGCACCCGACCGAGAAGAGCTTCATGGCGGTGCCGCTCCTGGCAGACGTCAGGGTGAAGATCTTCGCCACCCCAAGACCTGCCAGCACGACGAAGACCGGGAGCACGACCAAGAGGTACCGGCCGCTCACGGCGAGCGGGATACCCAGCGTCCGGAAGTCGGAGTAGTTCTGCACGAAGAGCACGACGATGTAGAGCATGCAGGTGGACAGCAGGAGGAGCGCCCCGCGGTGCCGCCGGAGCACACCCAGCGACACGAAGATCGCCACGAGCACCGCCGCGATACCGACGTAGAGGATCAACCCGGTGATGTGAGGTCCTCGGGACTGCACGATCGAGTCCTCGAACACCACGCCGTACCAGGTGGAGTTCTTCAGCATGAGCGGGATCCAGTGCGCAGTGAGGTACGCGAGTCCTCCCAGCACAGAGGGAGCAGCGTCGGGGAACGCAGCGTCGAGCTCGTAGTTCCGCGCCCACGGAGCGTGCATCGAGCAGATGGACAGCGGGTGCACGTCGAGGCAGTCCGGCATGATCGACCTGTACAGCAGCACGTTGCCGACGTAGCGCTCGACGACGAGGGCGACAGCGAGCACGGCACCGAGCAGGAGGGCGATGTTGGCCACCCGTCGGCGTCTCTCTCCGTCACCGCTGAGGAACGCTCGCAGGCTCCCGGGTGGGGTCTGCCCACGCACGGAGATCTGCCGGACGAGGACTGCGATCCCGGCGATCGGCAAGAACGGCAAGAACGTGTACTTGGTGACGGCCCCGAGCCCCGCCCAGAGCAGGACGAGAGCCCATTCGCGCGGTGCCAGCTGGTCCGCCTTGTAGAGACGGACCACGCTGCGCAAGAACAACGGCGTGATGAGGAAGATGAGGTTGTCATAGTTGACGAAGGCTGCGAGGAAGACGATGAGCGGGGTCGCAGCGACCACCGCCATGCAGACGTTCGCCAGGGCGCGGCTCGCACCCAGCTCCCGGAAGAGCCACCGCCACGCGAGGAGACCCAGCGACACCATGGTCACGGAGACGAGCCGCAGGACGAGGAGCTGGCGTCCGTCGTTGAGCCCGACCAGCTCGGTCACCCGCCACGGAAAGCTCAGCAGGTAGTGGTAGAGGTAGGACCCGTACCGCTCAGCATCTCCGAGCGGGCCGTCGGCTGCGACCTGCGTGATGAACGGGGTCCACCGCCGGCTGAAGGCCTCGACCGCGGCAAGATGGTAGGACTCGTCGTAGATGACCTTGGACGATGCAGCGGCGATGATTGCTGCCTGCGCAGCGAACCAGAGGACGACGACCACGGCGAACACACGGCTCCCGAGGCCTCTGACGACAGCCTCGGCTGCCCTCCTGCCCCGTCCCACGACTCCCGAAGGTGTGCCGGTCGCAGCGACTGCCAGCGACCGCCGAGACGGTGGAGCCTCTACCACAGGGGGTACTCCTTGAGCCCGTCAGGAGTGAAGAGGTCGCGGTCCGGGGTCGGCCACCGCTTGAACAGGAAGTCGACCTCGTACTCCTTCACCCGGGGGTCGCGGGTCTGGGACTCGAAGTGGAACATCGTCGCCTCCCACATCCACAGGAGCCGGTACCCCACGTGGCGCAGCTTTCTCGAGAAGTCGACGTCGTTGAAGCTCAGCGGGAGAGCCTCCGACATCCCTCCGACGAGCTCGTAGTCCTCCCGACGCAGTGCGATGCACGCACCGGTGAGCCCAGAGGCCTCGCGGTTGAGCCGGAGGTCGGAGAACTCGCCGAAGGCGTCGTGCGGCCACCCGAAGTACGAGTGGAAGACCACGTCCTTGAAGTAGATGTGCCCGCCGTGCTGGAGGGTCTTGTCGGGGAACCAGAGCCGTCCGCCGGTGAGGCCGACGTCGGGCTCCTCGAGCGGGGCGACGAGAGTCTCGACGAACTGGTCGCTGACCGCCTCGACGTCGTCGTTCATGAGGATGATGATCTCTCCCGACGACGAGAGGAACCCCTCGTTGCACTTCTTGCTGAAGTTGAACTCGCCCGCGAAGGGCACGAGGACCAGCTTGTCACCGGCGATGACCTTGAGCTGCTCGAGCACGACGTCGGGCGTCGCCAGGTCGTAGACGACGACGATCTCGAGCAGGGGCATCTCCGTGTGCGCGAGGAGAGACCGGACGGCCTCGAGCACGAAGCACCGACGGTCGCCCCAGACGAGTCCGTCACCACCACGCGTCGGGATGATCACGCTGACCGAGCGGTCGAGGTTCGCCTCCCGCACGATCCTGTAGAGGCCCGGTGCGTCACCGAACTCGGCGACCGCCCGGATGCCCACACGGTCGAGGTGCTCCTGGACAGCCTTGCGTCCCGCGACCCACGCGTAGGGCTTGGCATCGGGGTCACCGGCTGCCGAGCCCGGCACGACCCGCCAGTGGTAGAGGACCTTGGGGATGTGCACGACCTCACGCGCGCGCTCCGTCACCCGGAGGACGAGGTCGTGGTCCTGGGACCCCTCGAAGCCCTCGCGGAAGCCACCCACCTCGCGCACGAGCGCGGTCCGCAGGACAGAGAGGTGGCTCGTGTACATCTGGTGCCGCAACCGCTCGGGCGACCACGTCGGCTTCTTGAACCTGTCGTAGAAGACACCGTCGTCCCCGACCTTGTCCTCGTCGGAGTACACGTAGTCGACCTCGGGCGTGAGGACGTCGGAGACCTGCTGCAGCGCGTTCGAGGTCACGAGGTCGTCATGGTCGACCAAGACGACCCACTCGCCCCCCACCTCGGCGAGCGCAGTGTTCGAGGCTGCGACGATCCCACCGTTGACCTCGCGCTCGATCACGCGGATGCGGTGGTCCGAGGCGGCCTCGGAGCGCAGGAGCGACCGCACAGCACCATCGGGGGAGGCGTCGTCGACGAGGATGAGCTCCCAGTCGTCACACGTCTGGTCCTTGACCGACGCGATCATCTCTCGGAGTGCATCGAGGGGAGGAGCGTAGACAGGCGTGACGATCGAGAACAGCGGGGCGTCACCCGTACGAGGGCTCACCGGCCTCTCCGGATGATCCGCACCGGTGCCAGCGCCGCTCGGCCTATGCGCCACGTCGACGACCTGTAGATGGTCGCCCGGTCCTCTGCCACCCTCCCGAGCTCGGCGTTGAGCTTACGGATCTTCCTCTCGAGGGCCGGGACCCGTGCACGGCTCGCCGCGTTCTCGGCCTCGAGGCCGATGATGTGGTCCTTCATCGTCAAGAGGCTGTGGCGATCGGCCCGGATGACCGCGGCCTTCTGGGTGTACTCGTCGTCGACGGCCGGCAGGGTGGCGGCCGGACGCACCTGGACGTCAGGACGGGTGTCCTCTGGTGTCCTCAACCGCGCGGTCACCACGAACTGGTACGCGTCGGCGTACGGTCGGCTCCTCACCCAGTCGACGACCTCGGGCGAGAGCACTCCCGAGGGGATGTGGATCTCGGTGGCCAGAGCGTCGACCACGGTGCTCCGCGCAGACTCGAGGACGTAACCCGAGTCCCACAGCAGGTCCTGGAGCGTCTCGTACGTGAAGAAGCGGATGTGGGTGGCGTCGAGGAGACCGCGGTCAGCGTAGTTCCAGCGCCCGGCCAGCAGCGCGAGCCGCACGCTGCCGTGGGCCACGTTGGGGATCGACACCACGACCTTCCCGCCGGGAGCGAGGAGAGACGCGGCGGACCGCAGCGCAGCTGCGGGGTCGAGGAGGTGCTCGAGGACGTCGCCGAAGACGACGGTGTCGAAGGAACGCCCCGAGAACGCGTCGGCGAGCGTCACAGCGTTGAGGTCGGCTACCACCAGCTGGTCCAGGTGAGCACGGGCAGCCTCAGCAGCCTCGGTGGAGTACTCGATACCGCTCACGGTGCAGCCGTTGCGACCGAGCGCTTCTGCCAGGTAACCGGTCGCACACCCGACGTCGAGGACCGTCTTGTCGGACCCCACCTCTTCGACGATGAGTGTGTGACTGATGTTCGCGTCGGACGAGTCCACCACGGCTTCGTATACGGTCACGCTCAAGGCTCCCTGGGTCGAGGCACCGAGCGCAGATCACCCCCGGTCTGCCCACAGGATACCGTCTCGCGCCCCGCCGACCAGATGCGTCCGGTGGACCTACGTCAGAGAGGACGGAGCGCCTCTGCACGTCGTCGGCAGGAGATGCGGCCAGATGTCGACCGTTCTGTAGGCTTCCACTAGTCAATCCCGCCCAGGAGGAACCCACATGCGTCTGCTCGTCACCGGCGGAGCCGGCTTCATCGGCTCTAACTTCGTCCACCAGACCGTCCGCGAGCGTCCGGACGTGCAGGTCACGGTCCTGGATGCGCTCACCTACGCAGGTGACAAGACGTCCCTCGCGCCGGTCGCCGACAAGGTCACCCTCGTCGAGGGCGACATCACGGACGCCGAGCTCGTCGACCGCCTCGTGGGCGAGTCCGACCTCGTGGTCCACTTCGCGGCCGAGTCGCACAACGACAACTCGCTGTCGAACCCGTGGCCCTTCGTCCAGACGAACCTCATCGGCACCTACACGCTGCTCGAGGCCGTCCGCAAGCACGGTGTGCGCTACCACCACATCTCGACCGACGAGGTCTACGGCGACCTCGAGCTCGACGACCCTGCGAAGTTCACGGCCGACACCCCGTACAACCCGTCGAGCCCGTACTCCTCGACGAAGGCGGGCTCCGACCTGCTGGTCCGCGCGTGGGCCCGCTCCTTCGGCATCCAGGCGACGATCTCGAACTGCTCGAACAACTACGGGCCGTACCAGCACATCGAGAAGTTCATCCCGCGTCAGATCACCAACCTCATCGACGGCATCAAGCCGCGTCTCTACGGCAAGGGCGAGAACGTCCGCGACTGGATCCACGTCGAGGACCACAACTCGGCCGTGTGGGCGATCATCGAGAAGGGCCGCATCGGCGAGACGTACCTCATCGGTGCCGACGGCGAGAAGAACAACCTCGAGGTCGTCGAGACCCTCCTCGAGATCTTCGGCTTCGCCAAGGACGACTTCGACCACGTCAAGGACCGTCCGGGCCACGACATGCGCTACGCGATCGACTCCTCCAAGCTCCGCGACGAGCTCGGCTGGGAGCCGGCATACACCGACTTCCGCTCCGGCCTCGAGGCGACCGTCGAGTGGTACAAGGCCAACGAGGCCTGGTGGCGCCCGTCGAAGGACGCGACCGAGGCGAAGTACGCCGCAGCCGGTCACTGACCGCGCGGCCTCCCCCGCTCCCTGACGGGCGCGGCGAAGGCCGTCAGCTACGACGAAGGGCCCCGGTCACCCGGGGCCCTTCGTCGTAGCTCTAGACCCACCACGTCGTGGCGGACGGCGTCCGGGCCGTTCTCGGACCGGAGGACCGCTGTCCGCCGTTCAGGCGCCGGAGACCGTCGTCCCCTCGCCGATAACCACCCGCGGCACCCCTGCCCACACCGCTGGGTCGGTGATCCGTCGGCCGTCGACGATCAGCCGCAGCCCCGGCACCTGCGCAGGGGTCAGCGTCGAGTACTCCGCGTGGTCGGCCTGGACGATCGCCACGTCGGCGGACTCGCCGTAGGAGTACGCGTCGAAGCCGTGCGCGGCAAGCTCGTCGTCGCTGTACATCGGGTCGTGGACCACGACCCGGGCGCCCCGGGCACGCAGGGCGTCGACCGTCGCGAAGACCCCGGAGAACGCGGTCTCCTTCACTCCCCCGCGGTACGCCGCACCGAGCACGACGACGCGCAGCCCGTCGAGCGACCCGAGCAGGCTCTCGGCCTGGGCGACGACGCGCTCCGGCACCGCGGCGTTGACGGCGCGTGCCTCACGGACGATCGACGCGTCGGGGTCGACCGAGAGGTACAGCCGCGGGTACACCGGGATGCAGTGGCCGCCGACGGCGATGCCGGGACGGTGGATGTGGCTGAAGGGCTGGGAGTTGCACGCGTCGATGACGGAGTAGACGTCGATGCCGACCTTCTCGGCGAAGGCGCCGAACTGGTTGGCGAGGCCGATGTTCACGTCGCGGTACGTGGTCTCGGCGAGCTTGGCCATCTCGGCGGCCTCGGCCGACCCGAGGTCCCAGACGCCGTTGGCCCGAGGCAGGTCGGGGCGCTCGTCGAAGGTCAGCACAGACTCGTAGAACTCGCGGGCGCGGCGCGCACCCTCCTCGCTGAGCCCGCCGATGAGCTTGGGGTACTTGCGGAGGTCGGCGAAGACCCGGCCGGTCAGCACTCGCTCCGGCGAGAACACGAGGTGGAAGTCGGTGCCCTCGGTGAGCCCGGAGCCTTCTTCGAGCATCGGCTTCCAGCGTCCACGGGTCACCCCGACCGGCAGGGTGGTCTCGTAGGAGACGAGCGTCCCGGGGGTGAGGTGCTCGGCGAGCGAGCGGGTCGCGGCGTCCATCCAGCCGAAGTCTGGTGCGGCTGTGGCCTCGTCGACGAAGAGCGGCACGACAAGGACGACGGCGTCGGCTCCGGGGATCGCGCCGGCGTAGTCGGTGGTCGCACGCAGGCGTCCGGCGGGGACGAGCTCGGCGAGCTTCTCGGCGAGGTGCGCCTCGCCCGGGAACGGCTCGGTCCCGGCGTTGACCAGGTCGACCACGGTCTGGTTGACGTCGACGCCGACGACGTCGTGCCCCTGGTCGGCGAACTGGACGGCCAGCGGGAGACCGATCTTGCCCAGGGCGACTACGGCGATGCGCATGCAACATCCTCACGACGAGCGGCTTGGCCCCGCGCAGGACGGCAGCAGGGCTCCCAGCAGGATACTGCTGCACACCCTCCGGGCCTCATCGGGCCTGCGCACCCTCGGGGCTGCGAGGCTGCGCAGGGCTGCAGGAACCTCCTCCGGGCGTGGGCGTAGGCCACGACGGCCGCCGCGTCGCAGCGGCGGCTCCCCGGTCGCGACGGCCCCCGATCACTCCGGCTCAGACGAGGACTGACGCCGCCATGAGCCGGATCGGCGCCTCGCGCGCCGCGATCCTGCGCAGGTCCCGCGGGACGAGGGTCGCCGGACGGCCGTGGTGTCGCCGGGCCCGCCCGAGAGCGAGCATCTCGTCCACGGGGACCGACACGTCGACGACCGCGTCGAGGGCCGCCCTGTCGGCCCGCGACAGGACGGATTCGCACCCGGGGGCGGCGTCGAGGACAGCCGCCGCGACACGGCCCAGCGCTGCCCGCTCGGCATCGTCCCAGAACCCCGCCTCGCGGTTGCCGAGGACGCCGAACACGTGGATGCGCAGCATCTTGGTGCAGACCGCAGCCCGTTGCCGCGCCGTGTAGCCGTGGAACCAGTCGGCCTGCACGATCCGCAGCACGAACTCGAGCTCGTCTGCCACGGGCCGGGAGACGTAGGTGATCCGGTCACCGGCATCGTCCTGGACGACGTAGGCCGGGCCGCGCCTGTCGAAGGCGATCGGGGCGCCGCTGAACCAGAGCCGAGTCACGACCTCGACGTCCTCGCCGACCTCGAGCCCCGGCGTGAAGCGCAGGGCGAGGCGGTCGAGGGTCGCTCGCTCGATCAGCCCGAGCGGGGCAGACCTGTAGCTGAGGCGGTCCCGCACACCGTCGAGCCCCGTGCTGCGGAACGGTCTCGCCGGTGGCGTGGGGACGACAGCACCGGTCCCCGCCTCGTCGGCTCCGGCGTGGGCGAGCCGCGCGACGACGACAGCCGCTCCGGTGCGCCTCTGGAGGGCGACCCACGAGTCCAGGGCCCCCGGGGCGAGCCTGTCGTCCGACCCCATGACGGCCACGAAGGGTGCGGTCGCGGCGCCGAGCCCGAGGTTGAACGGCCCGGCCGGGCTCCGGGTGCCGTCGCTCAGCGCGAGCACCCGCACGCTCGACCAGGGCGGCACGACCACGGACTCCAGGTTCGCCTCGATGAGCGCTGGTTCCACGTGGTGAGCCACGACCGTGACCCGGACCGGCGTGCGGCAGTCGAGGACCGACGCCACGGCCCGGGCGACGGGTCGCTGTGCGGTGTGCACAGCGATCACGAGGTCGACCACTGGCTCTGTGCCGTCGGCTGCGCCCGCATCGTCCGGGCTCGAAGACCCTGTCGGGCTCATCGGCTGCACTCCTGGACCGCGAGCGCGTACGCGTCGGTGTAGCCGCGCTGGACGGCCTCGGCGGAGAACCTGTCGCCGATCGTCACGGCGATGTCCTCGGCGCTCAGACCAGCCGTCGCCGCGGCTACCCGCTGGACTGTCGAGGCGTAGGCGTCGACGGTCTGCTCCGCGACGAGCGCTCCGACGTGCGGCTCGATGTACTCGCCCTGGCCGCCCGTCGCTCCGACCACCACGGGGCGCCCGTGCACGAGCGCCTCCGCGGCCGAGACGCAGAAGTTGTCGGCCTTGGTGGGCAGGAAGAAGAGGTCTGCAGCATCGAGGGCTGCCCCGACGCCGGCTGTGTCGACCGACCCGAGGAGGGTCACCTCGTCGGAGACCCCGAGGCTGGCCGCGAGCGCCAGCACGTCGTCGTGCAGGGGTCCGCTGCCTGCCCAGGTGAGCCGCGAGGCGAGACCGCGGCGCCCGAGCTCCGCGACCACCTGGACGGCCAGCAGCGGGTCTTTGCGGTCGACGAGCCCGCCGACCCCGACGAGCTCGAGCGGTCGCCCCTCGAGCGGCCGGCGCGGTGCGAGGTCGTCGACGGGCGGGACGATGCAGGGTACGCGGGTCGTCGGTCCTCGCCGCACAGCGCGGACAGGTCGCGCGAGATAGTCGCAGACGGCGGTGACGACGTCGGGGCGGCGCAGCAGCTGCTTGAGCCCTGGGAGCGCGAGCCGCCAGGCGCGAGGCAGCGTGGAGGGGGTGGTCAGACCGGACCAGTGCTCGGTGTGCACCCAGGGGCGGTCTGGACGCCGGACCGTGAACGGCAGGAGCGTGGGGAACGCCATCGTGTGGACGAGGTCTGAGCGGTCGATCAACGGGTCGAGGGCGCGACGTGCGGCTGCCACCTGGTCGGGGCGCTGGGGCGACATGACGAACCTGCGGACGGTGATGCCGTCACGGTCGACGGTGTCGGCGCCTCCCGCCTCGACGGTCGACCTGTCGGCGAGGTGCGGGGCCACGAGGTGCACGACCTCGACGTCGTCGTGCCGGGCGATCGCCCGGACGTCCTTGTCGACGAAAGTGCCCATGGTCGAGGAGGCGTCGCTGGGGAACCAGGTCGTCACGGCGAGGATCTTCACGTCGGCGACGCTACCAGCGAGGGCGAGCGTCGAGGCCGGTCGTGCGCAGCTCGGCGCGGGACCGGGCCTGCTCCTTGCGTAGACTCGTCGACCGTGAAGATCCTCTCGGTCGTCGGCGCCCGTCCGCAGTTCGTCAAGCTCGCCCCGATCGCGCACGCTGCGGCCGCGCGCGGCGTGGAGCACGTGATCGTGCACACCGGCCAGCACTACGACCCCATGCTCTCGGACGTGTTCTTCACCGACCTCGGCATCCCGGCGCCTGACGTGCACCTAGGTGCCGGGTCCGGCTCGCACGGCCAGCAGACGGGTGCGATCCTCTCGGCGATGGACGCCGTGCTCGAGGAGGCACGTCCCGACTGGGTGCTCGTCTACGGAGACACCAACTCGACGCTCGCCGGGACGCTCTCGGCAGTGAAGATGCACCTGCCCGTCGCTCACCTCGAGGCCGGCCTGCGGTCTTTCAACCGCGCGATGCCCGAAGAGCACAACCGTGTGCTGACCGACCACGCCGCCGACGTGCTGCTGGCCCCGACGGAGGTCGCACGCCAGCACCTGGCCGCTGAAGGGCTCGCCCAGCGGACCGTCGTGGTCGGTGACGTGATGACCGACGTCCTGCACAGCGTGCGCGACTCGCTCACTGGCGCCCCGGCGTCGGTTCTCGCGAGCGCCGGGGTCGAGGCCGGCGAGTACTACGTGGCGACCATCCACCGTGCCGAGAGCACCGACGACCCTGAGCGTCTCGCGGAGATCGCCCGCAGCCTCAAGGCGCTCGACAAGCCTGTCGTGCTGCTCGCGCACCCGCGGCTCGTCGCCCGCTCCGAGTCCTTCGGCATCGACTGGTCGGGCGGGTCGGTGCGTCTGCACGCACCGCTCCCCTACCCCGAGCTGCTCGCCGCGACCATGTCGAGCGCGGGCGTCGTCACCGACTCGGGCGGCCTGCAGAAGGAGGCCTTCCTGCTGCGCGTCCCGTGCACGACCGTTCGCACCGAGACCGAGTGGGTCGAGACGGTCGACCTCGGGTGGAACGTGCTGGCGATCACCGCGGAGGAGATCCTCGCGGGCGTCCAGCGCCCGGCTCCGGCGCCCACCGACGCGACCCCGTACGGCGACGGTCACGCTGCCGAGCGTGTCGTGGACGAGCTCGTGCGCCGCGCGCGCGCCTGACACTCCACCTCTCTCCTCAGGGCGTGCCGCACAGCCCGACCTGGCCTCCAGTCACCACCTCGTAGACCTCGCGACCTGGTCGATGCCGTCGGCCGCACGATCTCGCAACCAGACGCCCCGCAGCCCACGCCGGCCGCGGGGCGTCCGTCGTCCCCGGACGAGCACCGGTTCCTGCAGGCACGGGTAGGGCCTCGGGTTTCGAACGCATGTTCGACATGATTCAGGAGTCAGAGCCGGTGGGACCACCACCGGCACCCACACCTGAAGGAGTGAGATGAACGATCTCCACAGAGCCGCGGCGACAGCCGTCCTCGCGGCAGCAGGACCCTGGGGCGGCCACAGCAACGGGAACATCCCGCTCTCGGCGCTCACCACGCTGAGCTGGGCACCAGGACACCGTCTGCGCAGCGACGCTGCCGCAGCGTTCGAGTCGCTCAACCAGGCCTACCGCGCCAGGTTCGGGACCAGCATCTCGATCACCGACTCGTACCGGACCCTCGCCGCGCAGCAGCACCTCTACGACACGAAGGGCCCAGGCCTGGCAGCCGTGCCCGGCACCTCCAACCACGGGTGGGCCCTCGCGGTCGACCTCGGCGGAGGCATCAACAGCTTCGGCACCGCCCAGCACGTCTGGATGGTCGCCAACGGCCCCGCCTACGGATGGATCCACCCCACCTGGGCCCGCCAGGGCGGCGGCCGCGAAGAAGCCTGGCACTTCGAGTACGAAGGCACCACAACCACCCCACCTACGTCCGAGGAGGACGACATGACCCCCGCACAGGCAGCACAGCTCACCACGATCCTCGACCTGCTCACCCCCGGCGTGGAGGGCGTCAAGTTCGACGGCGACATCTTCAAGCGACTCGTCCGCATCGAGGACACAGCAGTCCGGACCCGGGCGGATGTCGCCACGGTCCACGACTCGGTGCTCCGACAGAAGTAGTCACCACCGCCAGCCGGCAAGTGTCCGGCTGACCACAGCGGAGCGGTCCGGTCTCGAACCAGAGAGGCCGGACCGCTCCGCTCGTGCTGACACCGCTCACCCGGGCAGTCAGACAAGGCGAGCGACAGCCCTGGACCATCCGTCGGACTGGACCTCCGCAGACAGCTCTCGGGCGCTTGCGTCCGACGCAGAGCGCCATGCAGTCACGGCGTTCTCGTCACAGCGGTCGAGCACAGCAGCGAGACCCGCCGCGGTGAAGTCGGCCGTCACCGCACCGAAGCCTCGTGCCTCGACCTCGCGAGCCATCTCTGGGCTGGGCCCGACGATCACGCCGAGCCGGGCCTGGACGTAGTCGAAGAACTTGTTCGGCAGAGTCCACTCGTAGTTGACGTTGACCGGCGGGAGCACGAAGACCCCGACGTCGTAACCGTTGAGGGTCCGGACCAGGTCGCGGTACGGGACGGGGTCGAGCACCCGCACGCGCGTCGACCCCGCGCACCGCGCACGGAGCTCGTCGCGGTACGCCTCGTCGTTGGGCATGAGCAGCAGGTCGAGCGTCACGGGCGTCGTGGACTGCTCGACGCCGTCGATCATCACCTCGAGGTGCCTGTTGCGCTGCGCGTTGCCCGAGTGGACCAGCCTGATCGGCGAACCCACGGGTGCCGGGGCGAGGTCTGCGTAGGGCGCTGCGTTCGTCACCACGCCCACGGGGAACCCGAACTCCCTCGTGTACCGCTCCGCGATGCCCTGCCCGACAGTCGTCACCGACGCCGCCCTCGACACGAACCTCCGGCAGATCCACCGGATGTACGGCGCCACGAACCAGCGCCATCGCGGCAGCTCGCTGTTCTGCCCAGGGGCGTACTCGTGCAGGTCGGCGTGCACCCCGCGACGCGGCTGGAGGGACAGGGCGAGCGGGACCGTGTCGACGTCGTCGGCGAGGACAGCGTCGAACTCCCCCACGGGCAGCACGCTGCGTGCGTGGGCCACTGCGGCGTTGCCCCAGTACACGCGCAAGTACTGCCGGGCCAGCAACCACCTCGGGTCCTTGCGCCACGCGAGCAGGTCGGCCGGGACCTCGTAGTGCCTCACGACCCCCTCAGGAGCTGGACCGTAGCCGCAGGTCGTCACGTCGTAGCGGTCGGCGAAGAGCCGCACCTGCTTGAGCACGCGCGCGTCGTCGGCGATCGGCGAGAAGGACAGGATGAGCAGCGACGGGCGGCTCATGCGGCACCTCCCTCGACGAGCGCGTCGACAGCACGCTCCCACCCGGCGACCTCGATCTCGGCCGAGAGCTCCCGGGCGCGGGCGTGCGCCGCTGCCTTGAAACCTCGTACAGTGTCGCGGTCGAGGGAGGTGAGCACCTCCGCGAGCGACTCGACCGAGAAGTCGGGCGACACGACCCCCACCCCCCACTGCTCGACGCGCCCCGCCATCTCGGGCGACGGCCCCACGACCACCCCGAGCCGCGCCTGCACGTAGTCGAAGAGCTTGTTCGGCAGCGACCACCGGATGTTGAAGTTGACGAAGGGGAACACGGCGAGCCCCACGTCGTAGCGGTTGAGCGTCTCGACCAGCTGCGCATAGGCGACAGGCTCGTGGAACCTGACGCGCCCGCGAGGGTCGGCGGCGGCGCGCTCGCGCAGCTCGAGGAGGTGCGCGGGATCGTTCGGCATGAGGAACAGGTCGAGCGTCACGTCGGCGGGCGTCGTGTGCACAGCGTCGACCAGCAGGTCGAGCCGCCTCTTGCGCTGCGCGACACCGCTGTGCACGAGCCGGAGCGGGCCCTCCTCAGGTGCTGGCACAGCGCCCGGCCGGAGGTCGTGGAACGGTGCCGCGTTGGTCACGACCCCTGCCTCGATGCCGAAGACCCGCCGGTACTCGGCCGCGATCCCGTCGGCCACCGTGGTGACCGACGCTGCACGCGTGACGTACCGGCGGCAGATCCACGCCTTGTACGGCGCGATCCGCTTCTTCCACGCCGCGTTCTCGTCGTGCTGCGCGGGCGCGTACTCGTGCAGGTCCGCGTGCACGCCGAACCTCGGTTCCAGACCGACGGCGACGGGGACCGCCTCGACGTCGTTGGCCAGGACCACGTCGAAGCGCCTGCCGCGCAGCGACCGGCGTGCCCAGGCGACCGCAGACGTCGACCAGTACGCCCTGCTGTACCAGCGGACGGTGATGAGCCTGCCGTCGACGTCGGTCGCGGAGAGCCCGGCCGGCACCTCGACGTGGTCGACCACGCCCGCGGGCGCTGGCCCGAAGCCGCAGGTCGTCACGTCGTAGCGGTCCTTGAAGAGCTCGACCTGCTTGAGCACCCGGGCGTCCGCGACGATCGGCGAGAAGGACAGGACGAGCAGAGTGGCTCGGGTCATGGTGACTCCGTCCGAGATCGGCGGGTGAGGGAGGCGTAGCGCTCGGAGAGCTCGGCTGCGCTGCTGGCGATGCTGCGGTAGGCGACCGTGAAGTCGCGCGCGGCCTGGGACAGGTGCCGCCGAGCGGTCGGGTCGAGCCGGAGGATCTCCGCGATGGCCCCCGCGAGCGCCCGGGTGTCACCCTCGGGGACGAGCGTCCCGGTGGTCCCGTCGTCGAGCATCTCCGGCGCGCCGCCGCTCGCGTAGACCACGACAGGCACACCGCAGGCCTGGGCCTCGAGCGTCACCAGACCTGCTGCCTCGCGCCACTCGCCGTCCTGCTGCGTGGGCAGGACGAACACGTCCGCCCGGCGCATCGCGTCGCGGACGCCGGCGCGGTCTCGCATCCCCTCGAGGGCGATGTGCGGGTGCTCGGCGGCTGCTGTGCGCACGAGAGTCTCCTGAGACCCGGCGCCGACCACCCGGAGCGTGTGCGGGACGGTGCGTGCGAGGTCGACCGACGCCTCGAGCGCGTCGGCCACACCCTTGCGCCGCTCGAGAGCTCCGAGGAACAGCACCTCGGGGAGGTCGTCGCGCCCGCCGTGGCGCGGTTCGCCGCTCGGGGACAGCTCGTCGAGCAGCTCGTCGCTGGTCGCCCCGAGAGGCTCGGCGGCGTCGGGGCCGGCCGGGGTGAAGAAGTCGGTGTCGACGCCCTGGTAGTGGACCTCGATCTTCTCGGCCGGATAGCCGCGGCGCACCGCCTCCCCCGCGAGCCACCCGCTCACGGCCAGCAAGGTGGTGGCCCGCTCCCCGCAGGTGCGCAGGTTGCGGGCTGTGACCCAGGTCCAGAAGTCGCGCACCGCATCCGACCGGCGGAACACGTCATACCCGTGGAGCGTCGCGACAAAGGGCACCCCGAGGTCGCGGGCGGCGCCGGAACCCGCGAGACTCCACGTGCCGAAGTGCTGGTGCACGAGGTCCGGGGCGAAGTCGCGCACGGCCCGGCGTTGCCGTCGGACCGCGGCGAAGGCCGCCGCGCTCCCCCGCAGGCCCGGGACCCCATAGGGGGTCGACGTCTCCACGAGCGGCGCGACAGCAGGGTCGTCGACCTCCGCCGAGAGCGCGAACAGCCGCCCGTCGACGTCAGGCATGTGCAGCAGGTGGTTGACCACGAAATAGGTCGGTGGGATCCGCACGGGTCCCGTCGTGACCGCGACCCGCGTCATCGCCAGAACCTGTCCGCGACGTAGTAGCGCAGCGTGCTCTCACGGTCGAGAGCACCGAGCACCCCGGGCGGCAGCAGGCGCGCGACCCGACCCGCGCGTGTGCGGGCCGCCGCAGCGGCGACGAGGGACTGCGGGGTCGACGCCGGGTCGAGGCAGGCGTCGAGGACCAGCCGGTCCGCAGCCGAGAAGGGGCGCAGCACCCGCGGGGCGACGGCGACGAGGCTGCTCACGACGTCGCGCAGGTAGTCGGCCTCGCCGTCGGCCCAGAGGTCGACGGCGTCGCGCCGCCCGACGTTGTCGAGGACGTGGATGCGCAGCACCTTGATCGCGACAGCACGCTGGTACGCCCGTGGGAGCCTGGGGAACCAGTCACGGGCCAGCAGCGCCGTGTAGGGCGCCAACGACACCGCGAGCGGGCGGACCGTCGTGGTCACGCGCGTCTGGGCGTCGACGCCCACCACGTACGCCGGGTCGTCCCACGCGAGGTCGATACGCTCGGCGAGGTCCCACAGACGCACGGTGAACGCGATGTCTCCGCCCACCTTCATGCCCTCGTCGAGACGCAGCCCGAGGTCGCCGAGCGACTCCCGACGCATGAGCCCGAGCGGGGCCGTTCGGTAGGCCATCCGGTCCTTGACGGCGTCCAGCCGGGTCGTCCGGCGGGGACGGACCCGCGGGGTGTTGATGGGCGCCCCGCCCTGCATCGTCATCCGGGCGAGGACCATCTCGGCACCCGACTCCTCGGCGCGCGCGTGCCAGGCCAGCAGCGCACCGGGCTCGAAGAAGTCGTCCGAGCCGATGATCGTCACGTAGGGCGCCGTCGCCGCGTCGATCCCCGCGTTGTACGGACCCGACGGGCTGCCGAGACCGTCGCGCACCTCGAGCAGGCGGACGGACCCACGGAGGTCGTCGGGGAGCACGGCGGCGACCTCGGACGCGTCGAGCTCGTGGCACGCGACCGTGACGCGCAGACGCCCGTCCGCGACGACCTCGCCCCCGGGCAGCGCGAAGACCGACCGGACGGTCCGGGCCACGGGTCTGCTGAGGTCGTGCAGCGCGACGACGACGTCGACGAGCGGGGCCGGTGCTCCCGCAGCGTCGAAGCCTCCGGCCGCCACGAGCCGGGCGGTCACGACCGGCCCGGACGTTCGAGCGCCGCGACGGCCAGGCGGAGGAGCCCGTCGACCTCGTTCTGCCAGGTGAGGGTCCGGGCCGCAGCAGCCGAGGCCGCACGGTACGTGCCGGCGTCCGCGATGACGGCGGCGATCGCGTCGGCGGTGGTCCGAGCGTCGTCGATGTCGAAGACCTGACCTGCACCCGTCGCGCTCACCACCGAGGCGATGTCCGGCAGGTCCGACGCAGCGACGGGCAGCCCCGCGTGGATCGACTCGAAGAGCTTGTTGGGCAGGCTGAACCGCTGGTTGAGCGTCACGGGGCGGCTGAAGATCACGGAGGCGTCGGCGTCGCGCAAGGTCGCGGGGACCTCGTCCGACGGCACGATGCCGACGAAGTGCACCCTGTCTTCCAGTCCCGCCGCGGCCACGCGGGCGTCGAGCACCGCACGGTAGGCCTGAGATCCGCGCCCGAGGAGCACGAGGTGCGTCGAGGGGTCGAGCAGCTCGAGGGCGTCGAGGGTCTGCTCTATCCCGCGGTTGATCGTCACGGCACCGCAGTAGGCCACGACCCGCGTATCAGCACCGAGCCCGGCGAGCTCGCGCAGGTGGCCCGTCGCAGCGGGGTCCGAGACCACGGGCGCCGGTCCCACGGGGACGTTCCGCACGAGGGTCGGGGCTGCCGCGAGCCTGAGCTCACGGTGGAGCCAGTCGACGATGCTGCCCGACACCGTCGTCACCCCGGACGCACGCGGGGCGAGCCGCTTCTCGACCCAGGCCT
>Ga0308165_1001008_pt1 | contig 42989 bp, 43 predicted proteins | sample PhyWR2_FD_201032 | JGI IMG/M metagenome (GOLD analysis project Ga0308165, IMG submission 201032) | Phyllosphere microbial communities from UC Gill Tract Community Farm, Albany, California, United States - DLSLW.R2 | ecosystem: Host-associated > Plants > Phyllosphere > Unclassified | place: USA...
CAGTTGCTTGATAAGAAAATCGGTCATGTTCTTGGCTCACCTGCAGGGTGAACTGCACTTGGCGGACAAGTGCTTGATTTCAATAAGAAAATCAGAAAAATCTTACGACGAGGTCACGGATTCAGGTAAATGCTAAAAAAATAATAAAATGGATATTAAGTGAATTTAACGATTAAATATTATTTTTGTTTTTTTAAATATCAAACAACGAAAAATCATTAAATTCTTCACGGCGAGAAGGCCGGTCCATCGTGATGGTGCTGCCCGCTTGGCGGAGATGCGCTTCGGCCCGGCTGCTGCGTGTTTCCGTCCACCGCACGCTGGCGGCGCGGTGGCGCAAGTCCACCGTCCAGCGGAAAAGCAGCACAATCGCTCTATGACGCTGACCGAACTCAAATACATCGTCGCCGTGGCGCGCGAAAAGCACTTTGGCCGGGGCGCCGAGGCCTGCCATGTCTCGCAGCCCACGCTCAGCGTGGCGATCAAGAAGCTCGAAGAGGAACTGCAGGTCAAGCTGTTCGAGCGCAACGCCAACGAGATCACCGTCACGCCGCTGGGCGAGGAAATCGTGCGCCAGGCGCAAAGCGTGCTGGAGCAGGCCGACAACATCCGCGAGATCGCCCGGCGCGGCAAGGATCCGCTGGCCGGCAGCCTGCGCCTGGGAGTGATCTACACCATCGGCCCCTATCTGCTGCCCGACCTGGTGCGCCAGAACATCCAGAAAACGCCGCAGATGCCGCTGATGCTGCAGGAAAACTTCACCGTCAAGCTGCTGGAGGAACTGCGCACTGGCGAGATCGACTGCGCTATCCTGGCCGAGCCGTTTCCAGACACCAACCTGGCGATCGCGCCGCTCTACGACGAGCCCTTCATGGCCGCCGTGCCGAGCAGCCACGCGCTCGCCGCACGTACCAGCGTGACCGCCGAGGAACTGAAGCAGGAAACCCTGCTGCTGCTGGGCACCGGCCACTGCTTTCGCGACCATGTGCTGGAAGTCTGCCCGGAATTTGCCCGCTTTTCCAGCAGTGCCGAGGGCATCAGCAAGAGCTTCGAGGGCTCGTCGCTGGAGACCATCAAGCACATGGTGGCCGCCGGCATGGGCATCACGCTGGTGCCGCGCCTGGGTGTGCCCAAGGCGGCGCTGGCCATCACCGGCCAGGATGCGTCGGTGGACCAGCCTTCGTATATCCGCTACCTGCCGTTCGAGGGCCATGTGCCGACGCGGCGCGTGGTGCTGGCCTGGCGGCGCAGCTTCACCCGCTACGAAGCCATCGCCGCGCTGCGCAATGCCATCTATGCCTGCGAGCTGCCGGGCATCATCCGGCTGTCCTGAGCGTGCCCTGCGCCAGTGCCGACTATGGCGCGCATAGGCATTGGCTGTTGCCGACGCTGCATTCATTGCGTAAAGTTATCAGCCTCAAATCGTTTTTTTAAAGGGAAACATCATGGCGAAATCTGCTCTCAAATCCATTGCCAAGGCGGGCGCTTCCGGCGCGCCGGCGATCAACATCGGCATCAATGACAAGGACCGCGCGGCCATCGCCCAAGGCCTGAGCCGCCTGCTGGCCGACACCTACACGCTCTACCTGACGACGCACAACTTTCACTGGAACGTCACCGGGCCGATGTTCAACACGCTGCACACCATGTTCATGACGCAGTACACCGAGCTGTGGAACGCGGTCGATCCGGTGGCCGAGCGCATCCGCTCGCTGGGCCATCCGGCGCCGGGCTCGTATGCGCAGTTCAGCCTGCTGGCCACGGTGCCCGACGTGCCGGCGACGCCGCCCAAGGCGCTGGAGATGGTGCGCATCCTGGTGCAGGGCCATGAAGCGGTCGCCCGCACCGCGCGCGAACTCTTTCCGATGGCCGACAAGGCCAGCGACGAGCCCACCGCCGACCTGCTGACCCAGCGCATGACGGTGCATGAGCAGACGGCCTGGATGCTGCGCTCGCTGCTGGAGGAATAAGCGCGTTGTCGGCCTCTTCTTTTCCGGCGTCGGCCAGCGGCAAGCCCGGCAGGCTCTCGCTCTACCTGCAGCTGATCCGCTGGAACCGGCCAGCCGGCTGGCTGCTGCTGCTGTGGCCGACGCTGTCGGCGCTGTGGGTGGCCGCCGGGGGTTTTCCGGGCTGGCACCTGGTGGCCGTGTTCACGCTGGGCACGTTTTTGATGCGCAGCGCCGGCTGCTGCGTCAACGACGTGGCCGACCGCGACTTCGACCGGCATGTCAAGCGCACCGCGCAGCGCCCGGTGACCAGCGGGGCGATGTCCTCCAGGGAGGCGCTGCTGGTCGGCGCGGCGCTGGCGCTGCTGGCCTTTGGCCTGGTGCTCACGACCAGCGCCGCCGCCATCGCCTGGTCCTTCGCCGCGCTGGCGGTCACGCTGGCCTATCCATTTGCCAAGCGCTTTGTCTCGATGCCGCAGGCGGTGCTGGGCGTGGCCTTCAGCTTTGGCATTCCGATGGCTTTTGCCGCCGTGCAGTCGCGCGTGCCGCTTTTAGCCTGGGTGCTGCTGCTGGGCAACCTGTTCTGGGTGATCGCCTACGACACCGAATACGCCATGGTGGACCGGGACGACGACCTGAAAATCGGCATGAAAACGTCGGCCATCACGCTGGGACGCTTTGACGTGGCCGCCGTCATGCTGTGCTACCTGGCTTTCCTGGCCATCTGGTCGCTGGCGCTGGCCGACATTGCGCGGTCCGCCGCCTTTGGGATGGGCATCGGCGCGGCGGCGGCCCAGGCGCTCTGGCACGGCTGGATGATCCGAAAGCGCGCGCGCGACGACTGCTTCAAGGCGTTTCGCCTGAACCACTGGCTGGGGTTTGCGGTGTTCGCCGGCATTGCGCTGTCCTACGGGCTGCGCTGACCTTCAAGCCAAGCCGGGCGCGCGGGCCTGCCGGCTGCGCGCGGATGCGTTTTGCCGCTGGACGCACCCATGAAAAAAGCCCGCCGATAGCGGGCTTTTCAAGCGCATGAGCCGGCCGGTCGGAACCAGCCCTGCTTGCAAGGCGCGGCTTCAGGCTGCCTTATGCGCCATTTTGGCCTTGTGCGTCACCTTGGCCTTGGCATGCTTGGCTTTGTGCTTGACGGTGGTGTGTTTTGCCTTGGCGGCAGGCGCTGCTGCAGGAGCGGGAGCGGCGGCGGGTGCTGCTGCAGGCGCTTGCGCGGCGGCTGGGGTGGAGATCACGGCCAGGGGCATGGCAAGGACAGCGGCGCTGGCGAGGATGGACAGGAATTTTTTCATGGGGTGCTCCGGGGTGTTGTAAAAAAATATTTACGCTCATACTGCCGGGTCATCCACCGGAGGGTGGGTGGCGACAAGCCGCACGTTCGTGGAGTTTCAACGTACCTCGCCAAACTTCGGTTGACGCAATTTCCACAGTTTTTTTACAACCCCGCCAAATGGCCGGGCACGCTCGCCAATTCTGGAAGAGCGCTATTAAAAATATAGCTGAATGCGCAGGCGGGGCCTGCGCAAAGCCCCGGTTGGATGCCTGAAATGCCTCAGGCGGCGCCGAATTCGTCGCCCATCTGGCTGGCGCGCTGGCGGGCCGCCTGCATGGCCTCGATGAAAAGCGCCTTCATGCCGCCTGCCTCCATGCAGCTGAGCGCCGCGTGGGTCGTGCCGCCCTTGGAGGTGACGCGCTCGCGCAGCACCTCGGGCGGCTCGCTGGACGCCTTGGCCAGCGCGGAGGCGCCGGTGAAGGTGCCAATGGCCAGCTGCTGCGCCTGCGCGCGGCTCAGGCCCATGTCGGCGCCGGCCTGCACCATGGCTTCGATGAAATAAAACACATACGCCGGCCCCGAGCCCGACAGGGCCGTCACCGCGTCGAGCTGCGCTTCGGCGTCCAGCCACAGCAGCTCGCCGGTGGGCTGCACCACGCGCTCGACGGCCAGCCGGTCGGCGGCTGTGGCGGCGGGCCGGGCAAACAGGGCCGTCATGCCCTGGCCGATGAGTGCCGGCGTGTTGGGCATGGCGCGCACCACGCGCTCGGTGCCTAGCCAGCCGGCCAGCGTGTCCGAGCGGATGCCGGCGGCCACGCTCAAGTGCAGCGCGTTCTGCGTCTGGGCGCGGCTTTGCTGCGCCGCGTCGCGGAAGGTCTGCGGCTTGACGGCCCAGACCACCAGCGCGGCTTGGCGCAGCGACTCGCCCGCGGTTTCGCTCGTTTCGACCTGGAACTGCTGCGCCAGCCGGGCGCGCTGCTCGGCAACGGGCTCGACGACCTGGATCTGGCTGGCCGGCAGGCCGCGCCTGAGCAGGCCGCCGATGAGGGCGCTGGCCATGTTGCCGCCGCCGATGAAGGCGATGGGTTCGTTGTGACTGTCAGGGGTGGAAAGTGTCATGGTAGGGGGCGGATCACGCAGGAGGAAGGGATGGCGGGGCGGGAATTGTCGCGCAGCGCCGGCCGGCGCGGGCCAGCGCCAGTCGGCGCCATTGCCCCGGCCTTGAACAATGGCATGGCGGCAACCGGAAATTTTGCTATTGAATTCATAGCGCTCAGCGCAAGCTGTGCATTGGCTGCAGGCCTGTTCGATGCCGAAAAACGTGTGGGCGGGCTGCAAGGCATGCGCGAGCCGGCGCCAGGCTTTATGCCAGCACGGTCTGGCGCACCGCATGCTCCCAGCGCGTCATCAGGTCGGCCGCGTGCGCCGGGCTAAGCGTCGGGACAAACGTGCGCTCGGCGCGCCACAGCCCGGCCAGCTCGTCGGTGCTGCGGTACACGCCGCAGGACAGGCCAGCCAGCCAGGCCGCGCCCAGCGCCGTGGTTTCGGTCACCGCCGGGCGGATCACCGGAATGCCCAGCAGGTCGGCCTGGAACTGCATCAGGAGGTCGTTGACGCAGGCGCCGCCATCGACGCGCAGCTCGGCCAGCGGCGCCGCGCCGGCAGCCGCCGCATCGCGGCCCATGGCCAGCAGCAGCGCGGCGCTCTGGTAGGCGATGCTCTCCAGCGCCGCGCGCGCAATGTGCGCCAGCGTCGTGCCGCGCGTGAGGCCGGTGATGGTGCCGCGCGCCTCGGGCTTCCAGTAGGGCGCGCCCAGGCCGGTGAAGGCCGGCACCAGCATCACGCCGCCCGCGTCGGGCACGCTTTGCGCCAGCGCCTCGACCTCCGCGCTGCTGGGAATCGCGTTCAACCCGTCGCGCAGCCACTGCACCACGGCGCCGCCGACGAACACGCTGCCTTCCAGCGCGAATTCGGCCTGCGGCGTAGCCTGCGCCGCGCAGGTGGTGACCAGGCCGTTGCCCGACAGCTGGAACTGCCCGCCGGTGTGCATCAGCAGAAAGCAGCCCGTGCCGTAGGTGTTCTTGGCCATGCCCGCCTTGAAGCAGGCCTGGCCGAACAGCGCGCTTTGCTGGTCGCCGGCCACGCCGCCGATCGCGATGGCCTGGCCCAGCAGTTCGGGCCGCACCTGGCCGTAGTGGGCGCTGGACGGCTTGACCTCGGGCATCAGTGCGGCCGGAATGTCCAGCAGCGCCAGCAGTTCGGCATCCCACTGGCCGGTGTGCACATTGAACAGCAGCGTGCGCGAGGCATTGCTGACATCGGTGGCATGCACCGCGCCGCCGGTGAGCTGCCAGACCAGCCAGGTGTCGATGGTGCCGAAGGCGAGCTCGCCGCGCTCGGCCTGCGCGCGGGCGCCGGGAACGTGGTCGAGCAGCCATTTGAGCTTGCTGCCGGAAAAGTACGCGTCGATCCGCAGGCCGGTTTTGGCCTGGATGCGCGCCTCGTGGCCCTCGGCGCGCAGCTGCGCGCAGGCGGCTTCGGCGCGCCGGTCCTGCCAGACGATGGCGCGGTGGATGGGCTGGCCGGTGCGGCGGCTCCAGACCAGCGTGGTTTCGCGCTGGTTGGTGATGCCCAGCGCGCGGATGTCGCCGGCCGCAATGCCCGCCTCGGCCAGCGCCTGGCGCGCCGTGGCCAGCTGGCCGCGCCAGATCTCCATCGGGTCGTGCTCGACCCAGCCGGGCCGGGGATAGGCCTGCGCCAGCTCCTGCTGGGCCAGCGCCACCACGCGGCCGGTTTCGTCAAACACGATGCTGCGGGAACTGGAGGTTCCCTGGTCGAGCGCGAGAAGGTAGGCCATGGCGTTGCGGGGGAGGGCAGTTGAGGGCGTGCGGTTCGGTTCGCCAGTATTTCACAGCCGCAATTGCGCTGGCCAGGGTTTTCGCCCGGCTTGCCGCCGGCGGGCAAATCGCGCCCAAGGCGCGCGCAGGCGCTAGCTGCTGAGGTAAGCTTCCGCGGTTGTTTTCAACGTGAACTGTGGGTGGTTATGAATTCGGGAAATGAAAAGCCCATGGCGATCGACGCCTTGCCGGCGCGCACACGCCGCAAGGCGCTGATGGACCGGCTGGCCGAGCCGCATCGCTACGATGTCGCCGTCATCGGCGGTGGCGCCACCGGCCTGGGCGTGGCGCTGGACGCGGCGGCGCGCGGCTTTTCGGTCGCGCTCATCGAGTCGCACGATTTTGCCAAGGGCAGCTCCTCGCGCTCGACCAAGCTGGTGCATGGCGGCGTGCGCTACCTGGCGCAGGGCAACCTGGCGCTGGTGCGCCAGGGGCTGCATGAACGCTCGACGCTGCTGGCCAATGCGCCGCACCTGGCGCAGCCGCTGGCTTTCGTCATGCCGGCCTACAAATTCTGGGAAAAGCCGCTCTATGGCCTCGGGCTCAAGGCCTATGACGCGCTGGCCGGCAAGGACGCGCTGGGCGCAAGCCGGTCCCTTGATGCCGCCGCCACGCTGCAATGCCTGCCGACGCTGCGGGACCGCCATCTCAAGGGCGGCATCCAGTACTGGGACGGCCAGTTCGACGACGCGCGGCTGGCGCTGGCGCTGGCGCGCACGGCCGCGCGGCAGGGCGCGCTGCTGGTCAACTACTGCGCCGCCACGGGGCTGATCCACGAGGACGGCAAGGTGAGCGGCGTGCGCGTGAAGGACCGGGAAACCGGCCATGCGCTGGAGCTGCATGCCCAGTGCGTGGTGAACGCGACGGGCGTGTGGGTGGACGGGCTGCGCCTGCACGATGCGCAGGCCACCGGCGGCGAGGCCAAGCCGATGGTTGCGCCCAGCCAGGGTGTGCATGTCGTGGTGGAGCGCGATTTCCTGTCCGCCGACCAGGCCCTCCTGGTTCCCAGAACGAGCGACGGCCGCGTGCTGTTCGCGGTGCCGTGGCTGGGCAAGGTGATTCTGGGCACGACCGATACGCCCTGCCAGGGCCTGGCGCGCGAGCCGCTGGCGCTGCGCGCCGAGGTCGATTTCATCCTGCGCGAGTCGGCACGCTACCTGCGCCGCGCCCCCGGCCTGTCCGACATCAAGAGCCTCTGGGTGGGCTTGCGGCCGCTGCTCAAGCCGGCCGATGACGAAGCGAAAAACACCGCCTCGCTCTCGCGGGGGCATACGGTGCTCATCGGCAAAAGCGGGCTCGTCACGGTGACCGGCGGCAAGTGGACGACCTACCGCGCCATGGCCAGCGATGTGCTGGAAAAATGTGTGGCCGCCGGGCTGCTGGCGCAGCGTACCGGCATGCCGACGGACCACCTCCGGCTGGTGGGCGCCCAGGCCTCGTCGGTCGCGCTCAGCGCGCCGCCAGGGCTGCACCTGTATGGCAGCGAAGCCGCCGCCGTGCAGGCCCTGCCGGGTGCTGGCCGGGAACTGGCCCCCGGGCTGAGCGAAGCCATGGTGCGGTTTGCCGCCCGCCATGAATATGCGCGCACGGTGGAGGATGTGCTGGCCCGGCGTTCACGCCTGCTGTTCCTGGACGCGGCGCTGGCCCGCGCCGTCGCGCCTGCGGTGGCCGCGCTGCTGCAGCAGGAAAACGGCGTGGACGCACGGCTTGCCTCATTTTTGGCGCTGTGCGACCAGTACCTGAAAGTGCCGGACTGATCGGCTTTTAAAATTCGTTGGCAAAACGCCACAGGACAACGGGAAGAAAAGGGCGTCAATCCGTGTGTTGCTCTGTAATTGATAGCTGCAGGCAAAGGCAGGCATTGCGCAAAAGCCGTATTTCGTCCAATTGCTTGCGGTGCTTTCGAGGTGTGCAGGCGTGGCGCGCCCGCCTGCTTGTCAGGCCGCATGCGGCTTTTGAACAGCCGTGAGGATTATTTTTACAACATTCGTTGACATCAACTTTTCTATTTGTGATAATCGTGGGCTTCGCCATAAAAAGGCGAGGAACTTCTGCCCAGCGGAAGCATTGCAAGTGGTTTGCAGTGTGGACGACGGGCCCAAGACTGATTGGCAGGCGGTTCGCTTCAAGCGGGCCGCCAATGCTGGTGCAAGTTGGGAACCAATTTAAATGATTCAAACGCAATCCAAACTCGATGTTGCTGACAACACGGGTGCCAAATCCGTGATGTGCATCAAGGTGCTGGGCGGATCCAAGCGCCGGTACGCCAGCGTTGGTGACGTCATCAAGGTGAGCATCAAAGAAGCCGCTCCACGTGGCCGCGTCAAAAAAGGCGAGGTTTACAGTGCTGTGGTCGTTCGCACCGCCAAGGGCATCCGCCGCGGCGATGGCTCGCTCGTCAAATTCGACGGCAATGCAGCAGTGCTGCTCAATGCCAAGCTGGAGCCCATCGGCACCCGCATCTTCGGACCAGTGACGCGCGAGCTGCGCACTGAAAAGTTCATGAAGATCGTGTCCCTGGCTCCTGAAGTTCTGTAAGGACAAAAGGCAATGAACAAAATTCGCAAAGGCGACGAGGTCATCGTGATCACCGGTCGCGACAAGGGCAAGCGCGGCACGATTTCGTTGCGCGTCGATGACAGCCATGTGCTGGTGGACGGGATCAACCTGGTGAAAAAACACACCAAGCCCAATCCGCTCAAGGGCACCACCGGCGGCATCGTTGAAAAAAGCATGCCGATTCACCAGTCCAACGTCGCCATTTTCAATGCGGCCTCGGGCAAGGCGGATCGTGTGGGTATCAAGTTGTTGGCTGACGGCAAGAAAGTGCGCGTCTTCAAGTCCAGCGGCGAAGAAATTAAGGCTGCATAAACATGGCACGCTTGCAAGACCAATACCGCGAGAAAATCGCGCCCGCCCTGATTGAAAAATTCGGCTACACCTCGCCCATGCAGGTGCCGCGCATCACCAAGATCACGCTCAACATGGGTGTGAGCGAGGCGGTTGCCGACAAGAAGGTCATGGACAACGCCGTTGCCGACATGGCCAAGATCGCAGGCCAAAAGCCCGTGGTGACCAAGGCCAAGAAGGCCATCGCCGGATTCAAGATCCGCGAAGACCTGCCCATCGGCTGCATGGTCACGCTGCGCGGCGTGCAGATGTATGAATTCCTCGATCGTTTCGTGACGGTGGCGCTGCCCCGCGTGCGCGACTTCCGTGGTATTTCCGGTCGGGCTTTCGACGGCCGCGGCAACTACAACATCGGCGTCAAGGAACAGATCATTTTCCCTGAAATCGAGTACGACAAGGTCGATGCCTTGCGCGGGCTCAATATCAGCATCACCACAACGGCCAAGACCGATGAAGAGTGCAAAGCCCTCCTCACCGCCTTCCGTTTTCCGTTCAAGAACTGAAGGCGCAAGATGGCAAAACAAGCCCTACTGCAACGTGAACTCAAGCGCGACAAGCTCGTCGCCAAGTTCGCCAAGAAGCACGCTGAATTCAAGGCAATCGCCAATGACTTCAAACGCACCGACGACGAGCGCGCCCTGGCCCGTCAAGAGTTGCAAAAGTTGCCCCGCAATGCGAACCCGACACGCCAGCGTAACCGCTGCGCCCTCACGGGTCGCCCGCGCGGCACGTTCCGCCAATTCGGTTTGGCTCGTCACAAAATTCGCGAATTGGCTTTTGCCGGTGATATCCCCGGTATCACCAAGGCAAGCTGGTAAGCAATAGGAGAACCCAAGATGAGTATGAGTGATCCTATCGCCGACATGCTGACACGCATCCGCAATGCACAAATGGTTGAAAAAGCCGTTGTGCTGGTGCCGTCGTCAAAAGTCAAAGTCGCCATTGCGCAGGTTCTGAAGGACGAGGGCTATATCGATGGCTTCTCCGTCAAGACCAGTGATGGCAAGCCCCAACTGGAAATCGCCCTGAAGTACTACGCAGGCAAGCCCGTGATTGAGCGCATCGAGCGCGTCAGCCGCCCCGGTCTGCGCGTGTACAAAGGCCATGGCGCCATTCCCCAGGTCATGAATGGCTTGGGCGTGGCAATTGTCACGACGCCCCAGGGCGTCATGACTGATCGCAAAGCACGCGCTACCGGCACCGGTGGCGAAGTGCTGTGCTACGTGGCCTAACGGCGGCATTGAGGAGTAACTGAAATGTCTCGTGTAGCAAAAATGCCAGTCAGCGTCCCCCAGGGCGTGGACGTGGCGATCAATGACGCCCAGATCAATGTCAAGGGCGCATTGGGCGGCCTGGCGCTGGCCCAGAATGCCTTGGTCGTGGTCAAGAACGATGCTGGCAAGCTGAGCTTTGAGCCGGCGAACGAATCGCGTGAAGCCAACGCCATGAGCGGGACGATGCGTCAACTCGTGAACAACATGGTGACGGGCGTGACCAAGGGCTTCGAGAAGAAGCTCAGCCTGATCGGTGTGGGTTACAAGGCTCAGGCGCAAGGCGCCAAGCTGAACCTCACGGTGGGCTACTCGCACCCCGTGGTCATGGACATGCCTGCCGGCATCACGGTCGCCACCCCGACGCCCACCGAAGTGGTCATCAAGGGTTCCGATCGTCAACGTGTGGGCCAGATTGCCGCTGAAGTGCGTGCAGTTCGTCCTCCCGAGCCTTACAAGGGCAAGGGCATCCGTTATGCGGATGAAAAGATCACGATCAAAGAAACCAAGAAGAAATAAGGAGCTGCATCATGTTGACCAAAAAAGAGCAGCGCCTTCGTCGTTCACGCCAGACCCGCATCCGCATTGCCAACCAAGGCGTTGCCCGTCTGTCCGTCAACCGCACCAATCTGCACATCTACGCCAGTGTGGTTTCCGGCGACGGCACCAAGGTGCTGGCGTCCGCTTCCACGCTTGAAGCGGAAGTGCGCAGCGAAATCGGTGGCTCGGGCAAGGGTGGAAATGTTGCTGCTGCGCAGGCCATTGGCAAGCGTATTGCCGAAAAGGCAAAAGCAGCGGGTGTAGAAAAAGTGGCGTTCGATCGCGCCGGTTTTGCGTACCATGGCCGCGTCAAAGCGCTGGCTGATGCGGCTCGCGAAGCTGGTTTGCAGTTCTAAGCAGACTGGAATCAAAGATGGCTAAGTTTCAAGCTAAATCGCAAAACGACGCTCCAGACGACGGTCTGAAGGAAAAAATGATCGCGATCAACCGCGTGACCAAAGTGGTGAAGGGCGGCCGTATTCTCGGTTTCGCCGCACTCACCGTGGTCGGTGACGGTGATGGTCGCGTTGGCATGGGCAAGGGCAAGTCGAAAGAAGTGCCTGCAGCCGTGCAAAAAGCCATGGAAGAAGCGCGCCGCAACATGACCAAGGTGTCATTGAAAAACGGTACGCTGCACCACAACGTGTTCGGTCACCACGGTGCTGCCAACGTCATGATGGCGCCAGCCCCCAAGGGTACCGGCATCATTGCAGGTGGCCCGATGCGCGCAGTGTTTGAAGTTATGGGCATCACCGACATCGTGGCCAAAAGCCATGGTTCGAGCAACCCGTACAACATGGTGCGCGCCACCATGGACGCACTGAAAAACTCCACCACGGCCTCCGATATCGCGGCCAAGCGTGGCAAATCAGTCGAAGAAATCTTCGGCTAAGGCGGACAGTGAAATGACCCAAGAAACCAAATTGAAAGTCCAGCTGGTTCGCAGCCCGATTGGCACCCAGGAATCCCATCGCGCCACCGTGCGCGGTCTGGGCCTGCGTGGCGTCAACAGCGTCAGCGAATTGCAGGACACGCCCGCAGTGCGCGGCATGATCAACAAGATCAGTTATCTGGTCAAGATTATCTGAGCGGAGACTCATCATGGAATTGAACACAATCAAGCCTGGTGATGGCGCCAAGCACGCCAAGCGGCGTGTGGGTCGCGGCATTGGCTCCGGTTTGGGCAAGACAGCCGGTCGTGGTCACAAAGGCCAGAAATCCCGTTCAGGCGGTTACCACAAGGTTGGCTTTGAAGGCGGTCAAATGCCGATGCAACGCCGCTTGCCCAAGCGTGGCTTCAAGTCGCACCTGTTGAAATTCAATGCCGAGGTTACCCTCACCGCACTGGAACAACTCGGTTTGGCTGAAGTCGATCTCTCGACGCTGAAGCAAGCTGGACTGGTTGGCCAGATCGCCAAGAACGTTAAGGTCATCAATACCGGAACGCTGTCATTGGCCGTCAAACTGACGGGTATTTCTGCATCCGCATCTGCCAAGACCCTGATCGAAGCCGCCGGTGGCTCCGTCGCTTAATACCTGACGGAAGCAATCAGTGGCAACCAACTCGGCTCAAATTGCAAAAACCGGCAAGTTCGGCGACTTGCGCAACAGGCTTGTGTTTTTGCTGCTGGCGCTGGTTGTGTACCGGATCGGTGCGCATATTCCAGTTCCAGGGATTGACCCAGGTCAGTTAAAGGAACTGTTCAAGGGTCAACAAGGTGGCATATTGAATTTGTTCAATATGTTTTCCGGTGGCGCCTTGTCAAGATTCACGGTGTTTGCCCTTGGCATCATGCCCTACATCTCGGCATCCATCATCATGCAGTTGCTCACCTATGTGGTTCCCACGTTTGAGCAAATGAAGAAGGAAGGCGAGGGCGGACGGCGCAAAATCACACAATACACGCGGTATGGAACTTTGGGCTTGGCTCTTTTCCAATCGATGGGTATTGCTGTAGCGCTGGAAAGTTCGCCAGGCCTGGTGCTGATGCCTGGTTTTGGATTCCGGATGACGGCTGTGTTCAGTCTTACAGCGGGAACAATGTTCCTGATGTGGCTGGGTGAGCAGATTACCGAACGCGGCCTGGGCAATGGCATTTCGATACTGATCTTTGCCGGCATTGCAGCGGGTTTGCCAAGTGCGCTTGGAGGATTGCTGGAACTGGTGCGCACGGGAGCCATGAGTATTCTTGTAGCTATCGTAATAGTCGCGGTAATCGTACTGGTCACGTATTTCGTGGTATTTGTTGAACGTGGCCAGCGCAAGATTCTTGTGAACTACGCTAGGCGCCAGGTCGGCAACAAGGTTTACGGCGGGCAATCGTCACATTTGCCTTTGAAGCTGAACATGGCGGGCGTTATTCCTCCCATCTTTGCCTCATCGATTATCTTGCTGCCTGCAACAGTGGTCGGATGGTTCAGCACAGGCGAGAGCATGCGTTGGCTGAAAGATATTGCCAGTACGCTGACGCCCGGCCAACCGATCTACGTCTTGTTGTATGCGAGTGCGATTATCTTTTTCTGTTTCTTTTACACGGCACTGGTGTTTAACAGTCGTGAAACTGCAGACAACCTGAAAAAGAGCGGTGCATTCATTCCGGGAATTCGCCCCGGCGATCAGACGGCACGTTATATCGACAAGATTTTGCTTCGTCTGACATTGGCTGGTGCGGTTTACATCACATTTGTGTGTTTGCTGCCTGAATTTCTGATTTTGAAATACAACGTTCCGTTTTATTTTGGTGGAACGTCGCTGATGATTATTGTTGTGGTTACCATGGATTTCATGGCTCAGGTTCAGAATTACATGATGTCGCAGCAGTATGAATCGTTGCTGAAAAAAGCCAATTTCAAAACATGATGCTTTGATGAACATGACGATTTGTCGCGAGCACATGGTGTGTTCCGTTCCCAGTAAACACAGAGTAAAAGTTTAGGAGAATTAAAATGAGAGTTTCAGCTTCGGTCAAGAAAATTTGCCGCAACTGCAAAGTCATCCGTCGTAAAGGCGTTGTTCGCGTGATCTGCACAGATCCACGTCATAAACAGCGCCAAGGCTGATTTTTAAGAGATTTAGAGGACGCACATGGCACGTATCGCTGGTATCAACATTCCGCCGCAGAAGCACGCCGAAATCGGCTTGACTGCAATCTTTGGCATCGGTCGCACGCGCGCTCGCAAAATTTGCGAGGCTTGCGACATCGACTACGCCAAGAAAATCAAAGACTTGACCGACAGCGATCTGGAAAAAATCCGTGATCAGATCGCTCAGTTCACTATCGAAGGCGATTTGCGTCGTGAAACCACGATGAACATCAAACGCCTGATGGATATCGGTTGCTACCGTGGTTTTCGCCATCGTCGTGGGCTTCCTATGCGTGGTCAGCGTACCCGGACAAACGCCCGCACCCGCAAGGGGCCGCGCAAGGCTGCTCAGTCTTTGAAGAAATAATTAAGAGGTCGTCATGGCAAAATCACCCAATAACAGCGCCGCACAGCGCGTTCGCAAGAAAGTTCGCAAGAACGTGGCCGACGGCATTGCCCACGTCCACGCCTCTTTCAACAACACCATCATCACGATCACCGATCGCCAAGGCAACGCCTTGTCATGGGCATCGTCGGGTGGCCAGGGTTTCAAGGGCTCGCGCAAATCGACGCCTTTCGCTGCACAGGTTGCTTCGGAAGTCGCCGGTCGCGCTGCCATCGAGCAGGGTATCAAGAACCTTGATGTCGAAATCAAGGGACCTGGTCCTGGACGCGAGTCTTCTGTTCGTGCGCTCGGCGCGTTGGGCATTCGGATCAATTCGATTGCCGATGTGACACCGGTCCCGCACAACGGCTGCCGCCCGCAAAAGCGCCGCCGCATCTAATTTGTGCTGTTTCGCCCGGCCGCTTGCTCAGCAGGCGGTCGGGCGTCAGCATTTTCACCAAGCCCACCGCCATCAGGCTCGCGCCGAAGGCTCCTGCAGCAATGCAGCAGATGACAAAAGGATATTCAAGTGGCACGTTACCTCGGCCCCAAGGCCAAACTTTCCCGCCGTGAAGGCACCGATCTTTTCCTGAAGAGCGCCCGTCGCTCGATCAGCGACAAGGCCAAATTCGACTCCAAGCCTGGTCAGCACGGCCGCACTTCGGGTACCCGCACATCCGACTACGGCCTGCAACTGCGTGAAAAGCAGAAGGTCAAGCGCATGTACGGCGTACTGGAAAAGCAGTTCCGCCGCTACTTCGAGGAAGCTGATCGCCGCCGTGGCAACACGGGCGCCAACTTGCTGTCGGTACTGGAATCGCGCCTGGACAATGTCGTTTACCGCATGGGTTTCGGTTCGACCCGCGCCGAGGCGCGCCAGCTGGTTTCCCACAAAGCCATGACCGTCAATGGCCAATCGGTGAACATTCCTTCCTACATGGTCAAGGCCGGCGACGTGATTGCCGTGCGCGACAAGTCCAAGAAGCAGACGCGTATCGCCGAAGCGCTTGAACTCGCCAAGCAGGTCGGCCTGCCAGCCTGGGTCGACGTTAATGTCGACAAGGGCGAAGGCACCTTCAAGAAAGTGCCTGATCGTGATGAGTTTGCTGCCGATATCAATGAATCGCTGATCGTCGAGTTGTATTCACGTTAATTTCCCGTTCCTGGCGTCACGATGATCGTGCCGCCAGGTGTGCTTCGCCAGCCTTATCGGTGTAACGAGCCGAGGGTATTGAGAGGAAGACTGCATGCAGACTAATTTGTTAAAACCAAAAACTATTAATGTTGATCAGCTTGGCGCAAACCGTGCCAAGGTGACTCTTGAGCCTTTCGAGCGTGGCTACGGCCACACCCTGGGCAACGCGCTGCGCCGTGTGCTGCTGTCATCCATGGTGGGTCACGCGGCAACTGAAGTGACCATCGCCGGTGTTTTGCATGAATATTCTTCGATTGATGGCGTCCAAGAGGATGTTGTCAATATTTTGCTGAACCTCAAGGGTGTAGTGTTCAAACTTCACAATCGTGATGAAGTGACCTTGAGCCTTCGCAAGGATGGTGAAGGAGCGGTGACTGCTGCCGATATTCAGACGCCTCATGATGTGGAAATTGTCAACCCCGACCATGTCATCATGAATTTGTCGCATGGCGGCAAGATTGACATGCAGATCAAGGTTGAGAATGGTCGTGGTTATGTGCCGGGCAATGTTCGTCGTTACGGCGACGAGTCGCCAAAATCGATCGGCCGCATCGTGCTGGACGCTTCCTTTTCTCCCGTCAAGCGTGTCAGCTACACCGTTGAGAGCGCTCGCGTCGAGCAGCGTACCGATCTGGACAAGTTGGTTCTTGAAATTGAAACCAATGGTGCGGTGACTGCTGAAGATGCTGTTCGCGCATCAGCCAAGATCTTGGTTGAACAGTTGGCTGTCTTTGCCCAGCTTGAAGGCAATGAACTGGGCGCCATCATCAATGATCCGGCGCCTCGCAGTTCGCAGCAGTTCGACCCGATTCTTCTGCGCCCGGTCGATGAGCTGGAGCTGACGGTGCGTTCGGCCAACTGCCTGAAGGCCGAGAACATCTACTACATTGGCGACTTGATCCAGCGCACCGAAAACGAGCTGCTTAAGACCCCCAACCTGGGACGAAAATCTCTTAACGAGATCAAGGAAGTGCTGGCCTCTCGCGGTCTGACACTGGGAATGCGCCTTGAAAGCTGGCCACCCGCCGGCCTCGACAAGCGTTAATTTTGATGGAAATTCTCGTCTTCGGATGAGAAAGTGCACGGGTAGTACCTGATACGGCTACCTGGATATTACATAAAGGAAGCACCATGCGACACGGACACGGACTACGTAAACTCAACCGCACCAGCGAGCACCGCCTCGCCATGTTGCGCAACATGATGAATTCGCTGCTCCAGCACGAAGCCATCAAGACCACCCTGCCAAAAGCCAAAGAGCTGCGCCGCGTCGTCGAGCCGATGATCACCTTGGCAAAAACTCCTACGCTGGCCAACAAGCGCCTGGCGTTTGACCGTCTTCGTGACCGCGACATGGTGGTCAAGCTGTTTGCCGAACTCGGCCCACGCTACCAAGCCCGTCCAGGCGGCTACACCCGCATCCTGAAGATGGGTTTCCGCGTCGGTGACAATGCGCCCATGGCCTTGGTCGAACTGGTTGACCGTCCTGATGTTTCGGAAGAAATTAAAAACGAGACGGTAGCTGAAAAATAAGCTATACTAGATACTTATCGCGCGGTGGAGCAGCCTGGTAGCTCGTTGGGCTCATAACCCAAAGGTCGTAAGTTCAAATCTTGCCCGCGCAACCAACATCTGGCAATAAAGCCGGTCCAAAAAGCCCACTTCAGTGGGCTTTTTGCTTTGTATCCCTTTTTTTCTTGCGAGCTTCATAGCGTTTCATGAGCGGGGTGACTGAAATGCCATGTGCAATGACAGAAGCAACCACCACCGCGACCGTCAGGGACAACAGGCGCTCGGCCAATGCTGACTCAATTTCGTGGTTGATGGCGTAAAGCAGGTAATACAGCGAGCCAATGCCGCGTATGCCAAACCAGCTCATCAGCTTGCGCTGCGTCCCTTTGACCTGTGTGCCGGCCAAGCCCAGGTAAACCGCCACGGGTCTAACCAGAAGAAACAGCACCGGAACAAACCACAGTGCCTGGTATTCAAATTGAACCGTTGCCATCAGCACGCCCACGGCCAGCACGATTCCGACTTCCACGAAGCTTTCCAGCTGACTGTTAAAGCGCTGCACAGCGTTCATCATGTTTGCGGGTGCCTCGGCGCCCGATGCGGCCTGCTCTTCAGAACTGAGTTCCTGTGCGGACGCTGGCATGCCAGGCTTTTGATCTGCTGTGGATGATCCGCCCTTTTCAATGCGCCTCAAAGCCAGACCTGCCGCAAATACCGCCAGAAAACCGTAGCTGTGACAGAGCAGGGCGATGCCATAGGTCAATGCAATCAGGCCCAGTGCAATAAATTCATCCGACCTGAGCGCTTCCTTGTGGCGCACGCGCAGATAGATGATGGCGCGGCCCACCAGCATGCCGAGAAGGTACCCCAGGCCGAGGCCACCCGTGATGGCCCACACCACATCCACCGCCCACCAGCGCCAGCCGTGAGCCCCGAGTTCATGCTGGCCCAGCAACCCCAGACCCAGCATGACCAATGGAAAAGCCGTGCCGTCGTTCAATCCGCCTTCCCCGGTCAGGCCAAAACGCAGGCGGTCACGGTCGCCAGGATTGGTCACCTGTACTTCGGAGGCCAGCACCGGATCGGTCGGCGCCAAGATGGCGCCGAGCAGGATGGACGCCCCCAGCGACAGCCCCAGGCCATACAGGCCTATCAGCGTCACGATGCCCACGGTGACGAGCATCGAAATCGTCGCCAGCTGCACCGGAATCCGCCAGCGGCGATCGCGCAGGGGCAATTCAAGCTTCATGCCTGCGGTAAACAGGGAAATGAGCACGGCGATTTCGGTCAGCCGTTCCAGCAGCAGCGTGTTCTCAAGGGCGTCGAGCTGGAGCAAACCCAGGCCCATGGGGCCAATGGCCAAGCCAGCACCCAGATAAAGCATGGCGGCGCTCAGCGGCAGGCGCGCGATGAACGAGCTGCCCATCGTCATTGCAATCAGCAGCAGGCCGACAATGATGCAGCCCAGCGTGAAGGATTGCGGCTCGCTCATGACGCCGCCAGATGGCGGCCCGAACTGCCTGAAAAACTAAGGAGCATGAACATGGTTGACGTCGGGCGAAGGGTTGCCAAACTGCGAAACCACGCGCACGCAAGATCAACCGCCTTATTTCTGCACCACCGCAGCTACCTGACAAACCCGGTTGATCCGCACGCACGGCCAGCGCATCCAGCTATTGAATAAACAGCCATCTTGCGCGTTGCCAGCGCTTCATCACCAGTCAACCAGACTCAAACCCACGCTCAGTACATTGCGCCTCTTGTTGTAGTCCAGCAGGCTGTCGCCGTAGCCGCTGAACAGCTGCACGTGGTAGCGCAGGCCGGTGTAGGTGGGCGAGGCGTCGGGCGCCATCATCCAGTCGAGCCGCGCCGAGCCCCGGGCCTCGCTTTTCAGCGAGTGCCGCAGCGTCAGGCTCAGGGTGTTGGCCTTGTTCATCTGCCAGGTGCCGGTGAGTTCGGCGCGGCCGATGTAGTTTTCAATGCCCGGGTTGTTGTCGTTCGTCGATTCGTCCAGCCGGTTCCACAGGCGCGCCTGCAGGCGCAGGCCGGACTCCGGGCCGAGCGTTTTCTCGGCCGCGCCCATCAGGTAGGTGCGGTTCCAGCTGCGCGAGAGCGGGTCGGACTGGCCGTTCGACTGGTGCACCAGCCCCAGGCCCGAGAGGCGGTAGTTCCAGCCGCCAGGCAGCGCAATCTGGTGCGGGTAGATATAGATCAGCTCGGGCTCATGGTCGGTGGTGCGAAACGGCCGCGACAGGTCGCGGGTGAACAGCTGCCAGTAGCTTTGCTGGGTGTAGCCAAACCACAGGGAATCGTGGTCATCCTCGTCGGCCTCGCCGCGCTTGAGCAGGCCCTTGGCGATCTTGGTGCGCACCGACAGCTGGATCTTGGTTTCGCCGTGCCGGTAATCGGGGGGCGAGCCCGCGCCGACCGCCGGCGGCGGATTGACGCCGCCGGACATGACCAGCGCCAGAGAGATCGGCCGGTAGCCACGGATGGCGAAGGTGTCGCAGTCGGTGCCGCGCTGCAGCTCCCAAAAGCGCGACAGCTCTGAATACTGCGTGTTGCGGCAGCCAATGGGCTTGCCGTCAGGCGCCTCGGTGTTGAGCGAGGGCAGCAGCAGGATTTCGGTGGCCGGCTGGCCGTTGGCCGGATTGGCCGGCGCGGTGGTCAGCGCCGCTGGCGGCGTGTTGGCCGGCAGCTGCGAATCGGCCCACTGCTGAAAGCAGCGCAGCTGCGCGGCCGCGTCATCCTTGATGGCCTGGCAGGCCTGCCAGCCCAGGCTGGACGGGCGGCTGGCGGGCATGTTGATCGAGGGCGGTGCACTCTGGGCCTGCGCCAGCGTGCCGGCCATGAGGCCGGCCGCAAGCGCCAGGCGTCTGGCGGAGAAAAATGAAAGGGTCATCAAAAGGATGCGCAAGCGCGGGGTTGGTAAACGGGCGACGGTCAGGGCAGCCGGGTCAGGGTGAACGCCACATCGGGCGCATCGGGCGCGGCGCTCGCACTGGTGTCTTTCCAGTGGCCCTGGTACACCCGGCCGCACGAGCCGGGCTGCATCTCGCCGTTCCAGGTGCCGGTGATGCTGACCTGGTCCGAGGATTCGTCGAGCAGCAGCATGCCCTCGTCCAGGTCACCGGCCAGCGCGGCCTGGGCCGCATGGCTTGAAGCGCCCGCGCCGCCGCCCAGCGCGCGGCTGACCGTGCCAGCCAGGCTTTCGGAGAATTCGGCATGGCGCCTGAGCACCAGCGTTGCCTGCGCCGGCAGCCCGGGCGGGGCCGGGGTGAAGCGCGCGGCCCAGCGGCCATGGAGCTGCTCGGCCTTCATGGCATCCGCTGGCGGGCACGGCGTTTGTGGGTGTTTCTGGGCGTTTGCGTAGGCTGCGCTTGTGCTCAATGCTATTAAAAAGAGAGTACGCCTAAGGGCGTTAGAAGTCATGTGGGGCATAGGCCAGGGCGGAAAAAAGTATCAGGTCGGCAAGGCGCAAGTGTGGCATGGCCGGATGTCTGGGTTGTAAACCGGCGGCGCATCTGCTGCCCGCTAGCGGCCCCGGTGGGCCGCAGCGGCGGCCAGCGACTCGGCCGACTTCCTGGCGAACTCGGCGCGCAGCGCCTTGAGCTTTTCGCGTGGGTCTTCACGGATGGTCGCCTTGTCCAGTGCCATTTCGGCAATGAAGCGGCTGGGCACGCCGGCGATCATGTCGCGGCCCTTCTTGCGCTTGCGCAGCCAGTCCACCGCCAGCGTGCGCTGCGCGCGCGTGATGCCCACGTACATCAGCCGGCGCTCTTCCTGCAGGCGCAGGGCGATGTTTTCAGTGTTGCTGCCGTCGTCATCGTCGAGCTTGAAGGGCAGCAGTCCCTCGTTCACGCCGGCCAGCACCACGTGCGGCCACTCCAGCCCCTTGGAGGCGTGCAGCGTCGAGAGCGTGACCACGTTCTGGTCGCCCTCGCGCTCGCTGATGGTGGACAACAGTGCGATCGTCTGCACCACCTCCAGCATGGTCTTGGTTTCCTTGTGCAGCGTGGCGCCGGCGACGTCCTCGATCTGCCCGCCGCAGCGTTGGGCCATCCAGTCGCAAAAATCCATCACGTTGCTCCAGCGCGCGGCGGCGACCTTCTCGCTGTCCTCGCCGTCGTGAAGGTGCTTTTCGTAGTCGATTTCCTTGAGCCAGTCGTTCAGAAAGGCGCGCGCGTCCTCGGCGCCGACGGTGCGCCGGGCGCGGTATTCGAGGTCGTTCAGGTAGCGGCCGAACTCCTGCAGCGAGCCGACCGCCTTGGCCGGCAGCGCCGCGCCCAGCGAATGGCTGAACAGCGACTCGAACAGGCTGAGCTTGTAGGTGTCGGCAAAGCTGCCCAGCGCGGCCAGCGTGGTGTGGCCGATGCCGCGCTTGGGCGTGGTGACCGAGCGGATGAAGGCCTGGTTGTTGTCGTTGTTGACCATCAGGACCATCCAGCTGCACAGGTCCTTGATCTCGGCGCGGTCGAAAAAGCTCTGCCCGCCCGAAACCTTGTACGGAATGTTCGCCTTGCGAAAGGCCTTCTCGAACGGCTTGGCCATGTGGTTGGCGCGGTACAGCACGCAAAAATCCTTCCATTCGCGGTACTGCTGGCCCTCGGGCTGCAGGCTGCCCTCGGCGCGCAGGCTCTGGATGCGCGCCACGACGCGCTCGGCCTCGTGCTCCTCGCTGTCGCAATCGACCACGCGCACCGGCTCGCCTTCGCCCAGTTCGCTGAACAGCGTCTTGGGGTAGAGCTTGGGGTTGGGGCCGATGACGTTGTTGGCCGCGCGCAGGATGGCGCTGGTCGAGCGGTAGTTCTGCTCCAGCTTCACGACCTTGAGCGTCGGGTAGTCCTGCGGCAGCTTTTTCAGGTTGTCCAGCGTGGCGCCGCGCCAGCCGTAGATCGACTGGTCGTCGTCGCCCACGGCGGTGAAGCGCCCCCGGCTGCCCGCCAGCAGTTTCAGCATCTCGTACTGCGTGGCATTGGTGTCCTGGTATTCATCGACCAGCACATGGCCGAGCGCGGCCTGCCACTTGCCACGCACCGCCTCGTGCTCCTTGAGCAGTTTGAGCGGCAGGCTGATCAGGTCGTCGAAATCGACGCTCTGGTAGGCGGCCAGCCGCTCCTCGTAGCGAGCCATGACGCGCGCGGTCAGCCGCTCCTCGTCGCCGCTGGCCTGGGCCTCGGCCTGGGCGGCGTTCAGGCCGCTGCTTTTCCAGGCGCTGATGGTCCATTGCCACTGGCGGGCCGTGGCCACGTCGGTGCTGCCGCCGGCGTCTTTCAGGATGCTGGTCACGTCGTCGCTGTCCAGGATGGAGAACTGGGGCTTCAGGCCCAGCACCTGGCCGTCCTGGCGCAGCATGCGCACGCCCAGCGCGTGGAAGGTGCAGATCAAGACGCCCTTGGCCGGCTTGCCGATCAGGCCCTGGGCGCGCTCGCGCATCTCGGCGGCGGCCTTGTTGGTGAAGGTGATGGCGGCGATCTGCTCGGGTTTCAGGCCGGCCTGGATCAAGCGGCCGATCTTGTGCGTGATGACGCGCGTCTTGCCCGAGCCGGCGCCGGCCAGCACCAGGCAGGGTCCGTGCAGGTAGTTGACGGCTTCCTGCTGGGCAAGGTTCAGGCCGTGGGCGATGGGAGAGGCGGGGGAGGAGGACATGCAGGCAGAAGGAAAAGGTACGACAGTACGAAGCGGCGGGCGCCGCGCCCCGAAGCATTGGCGGCGGTTCAGGCCGGGCAGGGCAGCGGCCATCATAGCGACTGGCGGCAAAGCCGGGCGCGGCTGGCGACAATCGCAACTGTGCTAAAGATCTTCTCCGTCACCTTTCCCTTTTTTGCGCTGGTGCTGTGCGGCTATGCCGCCGCCCGGCGTGCGCTGCTGCCGCCGACGGCGATTCCGGGGCTCAACAGCTTCGTGCTGTATTTCGCGCTGCCGTGCATGCTCTACCGCTTTGGCGCGAGCACGCCGGTCGGGCAGCTGCTGGACGCCACCCTGGTCGGCGTTTATTTGCTGTGCGCGCTGGCGGTGGTGGGGCTGACGGTGGCGCTGACGCTGCACCGCGGCGGCATCGGCTGGAACGACGCAGCCTTCGGCGCGCTGGTGGCCGCCTTTCCCAACACCGGCTTCATGGGCGTGCCGCTCCTGGTGGCGCTTCTGGGCGCGACGGCGGCCGGCCCGGCGATTGCCACCATCCTGATCGACATGCTGGCCACGTCCTCCCTGTGCATTGCGCTGTCGCGGCTGGACGGAGCCGGCGCGCACGGCGCGGCCCGGGCCGCGCGCCTGGCGCTGCGCGGCGTGCTGGTCAACCCGCTGCCGTGGTCGATCGGGCTGGGCGCGCTGGCCTCGGCCGCCGGCTTTGCGCTGCCCGCGCCGCTCAAGGCCACGGTCGCGCTGCTGGCCGATGCCGCCTCGCCGGTGGCGCTGTTCACCATCGGCGCGGTGCTGGCGCGCTCACAAATAAATAGCAGCCTGCCCATGCCAGCCGTGCGCTACGTGCCAATTGTGCTGATAAAGCTGGTGCTGCACCCGCTGCTGGTGGGCGCCGTGGGGCTGGGCGCCATCGCGCTGGGCCTGCCGCTGGAGCGCGCGGCGCTGAGCGTGCTGGTCTTGGTGGCCGCGCTGCCGAGCGCCAGCAACGTGGCCATGCTGGCCGAGCGCTTTGGCGCCGACAACGGCCGCATCGCGCGCATCATTTTGCTCTCGACGGTGCTGGCGTTCTTCAGTTTTTCAGCGGCGGTGGCCTGGCTGGCCTGAGGCGCCGCCCGCGCCCTCAGTCGGGCACGTAGCTCCAGCGCGGTGTCAGCAGCACGGCCAGAAACGACAGCAGCGCCAGCGCGGCCGACACGTACAGGAACGCCGGCGCCTCGGAAAAGCGCTGCGGATAGATGGCGTTGGCCGCGCCCAGGCCCACTAGGTTGCCGCCGGCCACCAGCACGGCCGAGGCGTGGTCATGGTAGCGGCGTGCCTTGTTGGCGTTGCGCGACCACTTGGGGTCGGTGTTGTAGCTGGGCAGGCGCTCGTGGGCACCGCCCAGCCGCTCCAGCGTCGAGAGAAAGGTGCGCAGGTTGGTAATGGCGCGCTCGGCCTTGTAGTTCAGGAAGGCAAAGCACACCGAGGCCACCGGAAACCCCAGGATCAGCCACTCGACCGGCGCCTGCGCGGCCGTGGGCGAGGGCCGCAGCGCCACCAGCGCGGCCAGCAGGCTGACGATCAGGCTCACATACAGCGCCAGGGCCTGCTGGCGCTGCGCCACGCGCGCGTTGACCTCGTTGTAGGCGGCAATGAAGCGGTAGTTGGCATCGACGGTGGGCAGGGACATAGGGGGGCTAGGCGATGGGAAGGGCGGGAACGCCATCATGCCACCCGAGCGCGCCCAGGGGCCGGCGGGCCGGCGCGGAGCCCCGTGGCCCGGCCGGCCGGTTCGCAGCCTGGCCGCTCAGGCCGGCTGCAGCAGCGCCAGCAGCGTGCGCGCCACGACCTTCGTGGCCCGGCGCAGGTCTTCGAGCACCAGGTGCTCGTCGGCACGCTTGGCGTTGCTCTCGAACACCGTGCGCGGGCCGGCGCCGTAGATGGCGGCGGGAACGCCGGCCGCGCCGAACAGCCGCACGTCGGTGTAGAGCGGCGTGCCCGAGGTCGGGATCGGCTCGCCGAACACCGCCTCGCCGTGCTTTTGCAGCGCCTGCACCAGCTCGGCATTGCCGCTGCCCGGCTTCCACGAATCGGCCATCAGCAGGCGCCTGATCTCGACCGTGATGCCGGGCATGGAGGCGGCGGCCTCCAGGATTACCCGGCGCACTTCGGCCTCGACCTCGGCCGGGTTTTCCTCGGGAATCATGCGCCGGTCCAGCTTCAAGGTGACCTTGCCCGGCACGACGTTGGTGTTGGTGCCGCCCTCGATGCGGCCGACGTTGAGGTACGGGTGCGTGATGCCCTCGACCTGCGAGGTGACCGACTTGTACAGCGCGTTCTGCGCGTAGAGCGCGTTCAGGATGGCGGTGGCGCCCTGCAGCGCGTCGATGCCGGTGTCGGGAATGGCTGCGTGCGCCATCTTGCCGTGTACGGTCACTTCCATCTGCAGGCAGCCGTTGTGCGCGGTGATGACCTGGTAGCTGAAGCCGGCGGCGATCAGCAGGTCGGGCTGCGTCAGCTTTTGCTGCAGCAGCCAGCCGGGCCCCAGCTCGCCGCCGAATTCCTCGTCGTAGGTGAACAGCAGCTCGACGCCGCCCTTGAGCGGCAGGCCGAGCGATTCGAGCGCCCGCACCGCGAAGGTGTAGCTGGCAAAGTCGCTCTTGCTGACGGCGGCGGCGCGGCCGTAGAGCTTGCCGTGGACGATTTCGGCGCCGTACGGGTCGTGTGTCCAGCCCTCGCCGGGCGGCACTACGTCGCCGTGGGCATTGAGCGCAACGGTGCGGCCTTCGCCGTAGCGGCGGCGAACGACCAGGTTGGTGATGGACTGCATGCCGTAGTCCTGGACGGCCTGGCTGGGGACTGCGTGCTTTTCGGCCTCGAAGCCGAAGTCGGCCAGCAGCTCGGCGGTGCGCTCGGCATGCGGCGCGTTGTTGCCCGGCGGCGTGTCGGTGGGCACGCGCACGAGCTGCTGCAAAAAGCGCACTTCCTCGTCGAAATGGGCGTCGATCCAGGCGTCAAGCTGGTCAAACTGGTGGGCGCTGGTGGGCGAGTCGGTGGTCATGCGGTTTCCGTGGCAAGTTGGTCCAGCAGGTGCTGGAAGGCGCGAACGCACAGGTCGGCGTCGTCGTTGGTGATGGATTCGAGTGGGTTGTGGCTGATGCCGGCGTTCAGGCCGCGCACGAAGAGCATGGCCTGCGGCATGATCTCGTGCAGCTTCATCGCGTCGTGGCCGGCGCCGCTGGGCATGCGAAACACCGGCAGGCCCAGCGCCTGCACCGCTTGCTCCCAGCGCTGCTGCCAGGCCGGGGCGCTGGGCGCGGCGGCGGCGCGCAGGGTTTCTTCCAGCCGGTACTGCACGCCCCGGCGCTGGCAGATCGCCTGCAGCGCGGCCTGGATGTCGGCGGCGCAGGCGTCGCGCACGGCGTCGGTGGTGGCGCGCACGTCCAGGCTGAAGGTGCAGCGCCCCGGCACGACGTTGATCGAGCCGCTGGGCACCGCCAGCATGCCGACGGTGGCCACCAGGTCGGGCACGCGGGCGGCGCGCTCCTCGACATACAGCGCCAGTTCGGCGGCGGCGGTCGCCGCGTCGCGGCGCTGGCCCATGGGCGTGGTGCCGGCGTGGCTGGCCATGCCGACGATCTCGCCCAGAAAGCGCACGCTGCCGTTGATCGAGGTGACGATGCCCAGCGGCAGGTCCAGCGCATTGAGCACCGGCCCCTGCTCGATATGCACCTCGACAAAGCCCAGGTAGCGGGCCGGATCGCGCCTCAGGCCGGCGATGGCGCCCAGGTCCAGGCCGGCCTGCGCCATGGCCTGGCGCATGGGCACGCCGTCGGCATCCTGCTGGTCCAGCCAGGCCGGGTCGAAATGCCCGGTCAGCGCGCCCGAGCCGAGGAAGGTCGCCTTGTAGCGCTGGCCTTCCTCCTCGGCAAAGCCGACGACCTCGAAGCCGAAGGGCAGGCGCCGGCCCTGGCGGTGCAGCTCGCGCACGCAGGCCATTGGCGCCAGGATGCCCAGGCGGCCGTCGTACTTGCCGCCATTGCGCACCGTGTCGTAGTGCGAGCCGGTGAGCAGCCGCCGGGCATGCGGGTCGCTGCCGTGGTAGATGCCGACCACGTTACCCACGGCGTCGATGCCGACGTCGTCAAAGCCGCAGTCCTGGCGCATCCAGTCGGCCAGCTGCCGGGCGCAGGCCTGGTGCGCCTCGCTCAGGTAGGTCACCGTGAGCTCGCCGCGCTCGGCATAGCCCGCGTCGCTGTGCACGGCCAGCTGCTCGGCCCAGTCCCAGACCTGGTCGCCCAGCGCGGGGGAAACGCCGAACTTGTCGTTCAGCCGGATTTCGGCGATGCGGTGGATGTTGCGCAGCGCCTCGGCCCGCTCGAAGTCGGGCGGGTTGCCGAGCCGGCGGGCAAAGGTGGCGATGATCTCGGCCTTGGGGCACCCCAGGCCGCGCGGGCCGCGCACCGCCAGGATGAAGGGAAAGCCGAATTTGGCGTTGTAGTCGGCGTTGAGCTGCTGGATGCGCGCGAACTCGGCCGGCGTGCAGTCGGTCAGGCCGGCCTTGCTTTGCTCGTTCGTCGATTCGGCGGTCAGCGCGCGGCTGACCATGGCCTTGCCGGCCAGCTCGGGGTGGGCGCGGATCAGCCCGAGCTGGGCAGCTTCGTCGGCCTCGCGCACCGCCTGCGCCAGCGCCAGCTTGAGCTGGGCCACGCTGGCAAACGGCCGCTGGCCCCAGGCCTGGGCCGCAATCCAGGGCGAGTGTTCGTAGGTGCCGTCCAGCAGCTGGACAAATTCGGCCTGCGCGGCCGCGTTGAGTTGCTCAAGGGTGATCATGCGGTGGCCTGCCAGACGAAGGCGGTCTCAGGGTTGAAGGGATGGGCCGCCTTCCAGTGGCGGGCGATGTCGATGCGCCGCGCGACCCAGACGCGGTCGTGCTGCGCGATGTGGTCCAGAAAGCGCTGCAGCGCCCGCATCCGGCCCGGGCGGCCCAGCAGCCGGCAGTGCATGCCGATGCTCAGCATGGCCGGGCGCTCCTCGCCCTCGGCGTAGAGCACGTCGAAGCTGTCGCGCAGGTAGGTGAAGAAGTCCTCGCTTTGCGAGAAGCCCTGGGGCAGCGCAAAGCGCATGTCGTTGGTGTCCAGCGTGTAGGGCACGACCAGTTGCGGCGCCAGCGAGCCGTCGGTCTTCTCGACCTGCAGCCAGAAAGGCAGGTCGTCGCCGTAGTAGTCGCTGTCGTACTCGAAGCCGCCGTGGTCGGCCACCAGACGGCGGGTGCGCGGGCTGTCGCGGCCCGTGTACCAGCCCAGCGGGCGCTGGCCGGTGAGGCGCTCGATGGCGGCCATGCCCAGCGCCATGTGTTCGCGCTCGACGCTTTCCTCGATGCCCTGGTAGCTGATCCAGCGCCAGCCGTGGCAGGCGATCTCGTGGCCGAGCTCGACGAACGCGGCCGTGACCTCCGGGCAGCGCTCCAGCGCCATGCCCACGCCAAAGACCGTCAGCGGCAGGCCGCGCTTTTCAAACTCGCGCAGCAGCCGCCAGACGCCGGCGCGGGCGCCGTATTCGTAGATGCCTTCCATGCTCAGGTGGCGCTCGGCAAAGGCCGGCGGGTTGGCCATCTCGGAGAGGAACTGCTCGCTGCCGGCGTCGCCGTGCAGCACCGAGTTCTCGCCGCCTTCCTCGTAGTTGAGCACGAACTGCACCGCGATGCGGGCGCGGCCGGGCCAGGCGGCATGCGGCGGGTTGCGGCCGTGGCCTTTGAGGTCCCGGGGGTAGGGCAGGGGTTTCATAAAGCTCCATCAAAAGGCTGCAGGGCGGCAGCCAGGTCAACGCTGTGGGGGTCCAGGCGCAGGTTGCGCTGCACGCTGGCGATGTGCTGCTCCATCAGGCGGGCGGCGGCTCTGGCATCGCGCTGCGCCAGCACGTCCACGATCTGCACATGCTCGTTGTGCGACTGCTCGGCCGAATGCGAGGACTGGTACATCAGCGAAATCAGCGACGAGCGGTTGAGCAGGTCGGCCATCCACTGGGCCAGCACCTCGTTGCCCAGCATGCGCGCCAGCAAAATGTGAAAGTCCGCCAGCAGCCGGGTGCGCCCGGGCACGTCGGTGCGGCGGATCGCGTCCTGCTCGCCCTGCAGGTGCACGCGCAGCTGCTTGAGCTGCAGGTCGGTGATGCTGGCGCACAGCTGGCGCACCAGGGCGGTCTCGACCATGGCGCGCACCTCGGACACCTGGCGCGCCTCCTGAACGCTCGGCACGGCCACCGAGGCGCCGCGCCCGGGCGCCAGGGTGACCAGGTGGTCGCGGCTGAGCTGGTTCAGCGCCTGGCGCACCACGGTCCGGGACACCTTGAACAGGTCGGCGATCTTTTGCTCGGTCAGTTTGGTGCCGGGCATCAGGCGCCGCTCGGTGATGGCCGTGGTGATGGACTCCACGATGCGCTGCGTCGAGCCCGCAGGCGCGGCCGACGCGGTGGGCGCGGCGGCCTGCAAGCTGGCGGGGCGTTTCATGGCGGTGGTTTTTTGTGTATTCATTGCAGTTGGCAAAGTGTATACAATTTATTTTGGCAAAACAAGTTTTTGCCCGCAGAACCCCTTTTGGGCCTGCGCATCACGCCGATTGCGGCGCACATCCAAACAGGAGAATTCCGATGGGCCATCTCAGCACCCATGTGCTCGACACCATGAACGGCTGCCCCGCCGCCGGCATGAAGGTGACGCTGCAGCGCATCGACGGCGCGCACGCGCAGACGCTCAAGACCCTGGCGCTGAACGCCGACGGCCGCAACGACGGCGGGCCGCTGCTCGACGCCGCCAGCATGGCAACGGGCCGCTACCGGCTGCTGTTCGAGGTGGCGGCGTACTTTCGCGGGCGCGGCGTGGCGCTGCCCGAGCCGGCCTTCCTCGACGTGGTGCCGGTGGACTTCGGCATCGCCGACGCCCAGGGCCACTACCACGTGCCGCTGCTGGTCACGCCCTGGACCTACGCGACCTACCGGGGCTCCTGAGCGCCTCAAAGTTTGGCCTGGTTCTTGCATGGTACGCTGCGGGTTTGATGGCCATGCACCAGTTTCTTGCCGAATGCCGGGAAAACCCTGTGAATTCGAGCTTTAAAAAGTGTATACATTAATTCCACGTCGCCGCGGAGCCCGGGTTCGCCGTCCCTTTGGGGCCGGTCCACCCGGTTGCGATGTTCACTCCTTAGAGAGCCCGCAGTGGTAAGGGGAAAGCGCAGCTTGTGGCTGTGCATTCCTTTACCGTGAGCCATGCAAATGGATACTGCTTACCTTCTCGACTGGGCCAACCTGCTCTTGCGCTGGACCCATGTCATCACGGCGATCGCCTGGATCGGCTCGTCGTTCTACTTCGTCTTCCTCGACAGCAGCCTGACCAAGCCCGAAGCCCCGGACCTGGTCGAAAAAGGCGTGGACGGCGAGCTGTGGGCGGTGCACGGCGGGGGCTTCTACCACCCGCAAAAATACCTGGTCGCCCCCAAGCAGATGCCGCAGAACCTGCACTGGTTCTATTGGGAGGCTTATTCCACCTGGCTGACCGGCTTTGCGCTGTTCACGGTGCTCTACCTGTTCAACGCGGCCACCTTCCTGGTGGACAAGAGCGTGTACGACTGGTCGGCCGGCGCGGCCATCGGCGCGGCGCTGGGCTTTCTGGTGGCCGGCTGGCTGGTCTATGACACCATCTGCCGCACCTTTGGCCGGCGCAAGAACGGCGACCTGATCGTCGGCGCCGCGCTGCTGGTGTTCGTGATGTTCGCCGCCTGGCTGGCCTGCCAGCTGTTCGCCGGCCGGGCTGCTTTCCTGCTGGTGGGCGCCATGCTGGCCACCACCATGAGCGCCAACGTCTTCGTCTGGATCATTCCCGGCCAGCGCAAGGTGGTGGCCCAGCTCAAGGCGGGCCAGCCGGTCGATCCGGTGTACGGCTGGCGCGCCAAGCAGCGCAGCGTGCACAACACCTATTTCACGCTGCCCGTGCTCATTGCCATGCTGTCCAACCATTACGGCTGGCTGTATTCGGCCAAGGGCAACTGGCTGGTGCTGGTGGCCCTGATGCTGGGCGGCGCCCTGATCCGCCACAGCTTCGTCGCCCGGCACAAGGCCGGCGTGCAGGGCAAGCGCGCGCCCTGGGAATACGCTGCGCTGGGCACGGCCCTGCTGGCCGGGCTGGTGGTGTGGATGGCGCCGCCGCCGCCCTCGGCCACCGCCATCGCCGCCGCCGGCAAGCCGGTCACCTTCGCCGACGCGAAGGCCGTCATCGACCAGCGCTGCGTCCTGTGCCACAACGCCCAGCTGCAAAGCAAGGGCATTGCGCTGCACACGCCCGAGCTGGTCAAGCAGCATGCGCAGGCGCTCTACCAGCAGGCGGTCGTGCTCAAGCTCATGCCCATGAACAACGCCACGCAGATCACCGAGGACGAGCGCACCGTGCTCAAGCGCTGGTTCGAGGCCGGCGCCCCGGCCCCCTAGCGCGCGCGCCGCGACCGGTTCCGCATCCCAGACAGACAGACAACGCCCCGGCCCGTGGCGTGCACGGGTCTTTTCCCCCGCTCCCCAAACGACACCCAAGGAGACAAGCATGACCACCGACACCGTCCACCCGGTCGATGAAAAGCTGCCCATCGGAAAACTCGCCGCGCTGGGCCTGCAGCATGTGATGGTGATGTACGCCGGCGCCATCGCCGTGCCGCTGATCATCGGCCGCGCCCTGAAGCTCTCGCCCGAGCAGGTGGCCATGCTGATCTCGGCCGACCTGTTTGCCTGCGGCATCGTCACGCTGATCCAGTCGCTCGGCTTTGGCCGCTACTTCGGCATCCGGCTGCCGGTGATGATGGGCGTGACGTTTGCCGCCGTCGGGCCGATGGTGGCCTTTGCCAATGCCATGCCGGGCGTCGAGGGCGCGCGCGCCATCTTCGGCGCCATCATCGGCGCGGGCGTGCTGTCGATGCTGATCGCGCCCATGATCAGCCGGCTGCTGCGCTTTTTCCCGCCCGTGGTCACCGGCACCATCATCGCCATCATCGGCATCAGCCTGATGCGGGTCGGCGTGGGCTGGGCCGTGGGCGGGCCGGCGCCGCTGGCGCAGACGGTGGACGTGCCCAAGCTGGCGGCCATGGTGGACAGCGCCCGGGCCGCGGCCGCCTCGGCGCCGGCCGGCAGCGCGGCGGCGCTCAAGCTGCCCGGGCCGATTCCCATGCTCGACAACCCGGCCTACGGCGCGCTGGACAACATGGCGATTGCCGCCTTCGTGCTGGTGGTCATCTTGCTGCTGGTCAAGTACATGCGCGGCTTTGTCGCCAACATCTCGGTGCTGCTGGGCATGGCGGCCGGCTGCGCGCTGGCCATTGCCCTGGGCAAGATGAACTTCGACAAGGTCGGCAAGGCGCACTGGTTCGACGTGGTCACGCCCTTCGCCTTCGGCCCGCCGACCTTTGACATCGTGATGATTCTGACCATGACGCTGGTGATGGTCGTGGTGATGATCGAGTCGGTCGGCATGTTCCTGGCGCTGTCGGACCTGACGGAGAAAAAGATCAGCCAGCGCGAAATGTCCGCCGGGCTGCGCACCGACGGCCTGGGCACGCTGATCGGCGGCATCTTCAACACCTTTCCCTACACCAGCTTTTCGCAAAACGTCGGCCTGGTCGGCGTGACGGGCGTCAAGAGCCGCTGGGTCTGCGTGGCCGGCGGCGTCATCATGATGGTGCTGGGCATGCTGCCCAAGATGGCCGCCTTCGTCGAGTCGATTCCCACCTTCGTGCTGGGCGGGGCGGGGCTGGTGATGTTCGGCATGGTCGCGGCCACCGGCATCCGCATCCTGTCCACGGTCGATTACAAGGGCAACCGCAACAACCTCTACATCGTGGCGCTGGCCATCGGCTTTGGCCTGATCCCGCTGGTGGCGCCGCGCTGGATGCAGCAGATGGCGCACAGCCTGCACCCGCTGCTCGAATCGGGCATCTTGCTGACCGCCGTGTCGGCCGTGCTGCTCAACCTGTTCTTCAACGGCGCCAAGGCCGATGTGGCCGGCACCGTCGAGGCGGCCAAGCTGGCCGAGGCGCATTGAAGGCGCCACAGCCGAACCCTCTTTCCTCCACCCTTTTGACACCAAGGACGCGACCATGACCTACCAACCCAACCGGCGCCATGCCCTTCAAGCCCTGGCCGCGCTGGCGGCCACCGGATGCGCCAGCGCGCCGCCGCGCGGTGCGTCGGCCACCACGGTCGCGGCGCTGTTTGCCGGCAACATCCGCGACCAGGGCTTCATGCAAAGCGGCTACGAAGGGCTGGTGCAGGCCGGCAGCACCCTGGGCATAGGCACCCGCCACCTCGACGGCGTTGCGCCGCAAAAGGAGTTGCTCGCCGCCGCCCTGCGCCAGCTGGCGCAGGCCGGCCCGCAGATGGTGATCGCCCATGGCGGGCAAAACAACGCCGCCGCCCAGCAGGTCGCCGGCGAGTTCCCGGCGGTCCACTTTGCCGTGACCCAGGGCGACGTGACCGGCCCCAACCTGTCGAGCTACGAGGTGCTGCAGGAAGAATCGGCTTGGCTGGCCGGCGCGCTGGCCGGGCTGAGCACGCGCACGGGCGTGGTCGGGCACATGTCGGGCATCCGGGTGCGCCCCGGGCTCAAGGGCCGCGCCGCCTTTGCCGACGGCCTGAAGACCGCCAACCCTGGCGCCCGGCTGCTGACCAATTTTTCCGGCAACCAGGACGACAACGTGCTGTCGCAGCGCATCGCGCTGGCGCAGATGGACGCCGGCGCCGACATCGTCTTCACCATGCTCAACGCCGGGCGCGACGGCGTCACCCAGGCCTGCCGCGCGCGCGGCACGCGGCAGATCGGCAACGTGCGCGACTGGACGCTGGGCGATCCGGCCGTGTTCATGGCCTCGGCGGTGGCCGATGTCAGCCGGGCGGTGCTGATGGCGGCGCAGGACGAGGCCGGCGGCCGGTGGAAGCCCGGCGTCGTCCGAAAGCTCGGGCTGGCCGACCCCTCGGCCGTCAGGCTGGCCATGGCCCCCGACGTGCCTGCCGCACTCCGGCAAAAAATCACCGCCTACGCCGACGCCATCGTGGCGGGAAAAATTGCCATTCCCGACAGCTACAGCGGCCCGGAGTTCACGCCCGCCGCTTGACGCCCTGCGCAGCCCTGCGCGCCAGCCGGCCTTGGCTGCTATTTTTTCAATAGCATCAAGCCCAGGCGCAGCAAGGGCCGGTGGCCAAAATGGCTTGAAATCGCTTGGAATTCGCTGAAAAAACCGGTGCGCGGCTGCCCGGCCTCAGAGCGCCTGGCGCCACCACTGGCCCGCCAGCGACTGCTGCAAGAAGGCGCTGACGCTGGTGACCTTGCGCGGCACCAGCTTGGGCGAGGGAAACACCGCATGCACCTCCTGCTCGGGCAGGCGGTGGCCGGCCAGCACCGGCAGCACCGCGCCGTCGGCCAGCGATTCGCGCGCCACATACCAGGGCAGCACCGCCAGCCCCATGCCCGCCCGCGCGGCCGCCAGCACCGCCGACAGGTTGTTCGAGCGCAGCGGGCCCTTGACCGGCACCGACTGCTTCTCGCCCTCGGGGCTGAGCAGGCTCCAGCGGTCGTCGCCCTGCACGCTGCTGTAGACCACGCAGGCGTGGCCTGCCAGGTCGGCCGCGCAGCCGGGCGCACCGCGCGCGCGCAGGTAGGCCGGCGCCGCCACCATCAGCCACGGGTTGGTGCCCAGGTAGCGCGCCCCCAGGCTGGAGTCGGCCATCGGTCCCATGCGCACGGCCAGGTCGATGCCTTGCTCGACCAGGTTCACGTAGCGGTCGTCAAAGCTCAGGTCGATGGTGATCTCGGGGTGCGCCTGCATGTAGCGCAGCACCAGCGGCGTGAGCACGCGCCGCCCGAAGGCCACCGAGGTGCTGATGCGCAGCACGCCGCCCACGCCGCCCTGCACCAGCGTGGCCAGGTTGTCGGCCTCGTCGATCTCGCGGGCGATGCGCTTGCATTTGTCGTAGTAGAGCGCGCCCGTTTCGGTCGGCGTCACGCCCCGGGTCGAGCGGTGCAGCAGCCGCGCGCCCAGGCGCTGCTCCATGGCCGCGACCGCCTTGGTGGCCGTGGGCTGGGTCACGCCGGCCTCCAGCGCGGCCTTGCTGAAGCTGCCGGTTTCCACCACCCGGATGAAAAGTCCCATGCCCGTGATTCTGTCCATGGTCCGACTGTAACCCGGGGCTCTGGCTTTATGCCGCCACGGAATAGAAGTTATCGCCAGCCTTGCATTCTCAAAACGGCCCGTGCGGCCAATCATCGAACCCTCTCAAACGAAGGAGCAACCCAATGGCAAAGATGAAGGCCGCCATGGCCGCCGTGCTGGTGATGGAAAAGGAAGGCGTGACGCAGGCCTTTGGCGTGCCCGGCGCGGCCATCAACCCGCTGTATGCGCAGATGCGCGAGCGCCAGTCGATTGCCCACATCCTGGCGCGCCACGTCGAGGGCGCCTCGCACATGGCCGAGGGCTACACCCGCGCCCGGGCCGGCAACATCGGCGTGTGCATCGGCACCTCCGGCCCGGCCGGCACCGACATGATCACCGGCCTGTACTCGGCCAGCGCCGACTCCATCCCCATCCTGTGCATCACCGGCCAGGCGCCGCGCGCCCGGCTCTACAAGGAAGACTTCCAGGCGGTGGACATCGAGAGCATTTCCAAGCCGGTCACCAAGTGGTCGGTCACGGTGCGCGAGCCCGGCCTGGTGCCACGCGCCTTCCAGCAGGCCTTTCACCTGATGCGCTCGGGCCGGCCCGGCCCGGTGCTGATCGACCTGCCGTTTGACGTGCAGATGGCCGAGATCGAGTTCGACATCGACACCTACGAGCCGCTGCCGGTGTACAAGCCCGCCGCCTCGCGCCCGCAGGTCGAAAAGGCGCTGGACATGCTGATGGCCTCCAGCAAACCGCTGATCGTGGCCGGCGGCGGCATCCTCAACGCCGACGCCGCCGACCTGCTGGTCGAGTTCGCCGAGCTGACCGGCGTGCCGGTCATTCCCACGCTGATGGGCTGGGGCGCGATTCCCGACGACCACCGGCTGATGGCCGGCATGGTTGGCCTGCAGACCAGCCACCGCTACGGCAACGCGACGATGCTCGCCAGCGACTTCGTGCTGGGCATCGGCAACCGCTGGGCCAACCGGCACACCGGCTCGCCCGAGGTGTACTGCAAGGGCCGCACCTTCGTGCACGTGGATATTGAACCGACGCAGATCGGCCGCGTCTTCACGCCCGACTACGGCATCGTCAGCGACGCCAAGGCGGCGCTGGCGCTGTTCGTGCAGGTGGCCCGCGAGCGCCAGGCCGCCGGCCGGCTCAGGGACTTCGGCGACTGGGCCCGCCGCTGCGCCGAGCGCAAGCAGCTGATGCACCGCAAGACGCATTTCACCGAAACACCCATCAAGCCGCTGCGCGTCTACGAGGAAATGAACCAGGTGTTCCCGCGCGACACCATTTATGTGACCACCATCGGCCTGAGCCAGATCGCCGGCGCGCAGTTCCTGCATGTCTACGGCCCGCGCCAGTGGATCAACTGCGGCCAGGCCGGCCCGCTGGGCTGGACGATTCCGGCCGCGCTGGGCGTGGTGGCCGCCGACCCGACACGCACCGTGGTCGGCCTGTCGGGCGACTACGACTTTCAGTTCATGGTCGAGGAGCTGGCCGTGGGCGCGCAGTTCCGCCTGCCGTATGTGCAGGTGCTGGTGAACAACAGCTACCTGGGCCTGATCCGCCAGAGCCAGCGCGGCTTCGACATGGATTTTTGCGTGCAGCTGGCCTTTGAAAACCAGAACGTGCCCGAAGGCGAGGGCGACCTGCGCAGCTACGGCGTGGGCCACCAGGCGGTGGTGCAGGGCCTGGGCTGCAAGTCGCTGCGCGTGACCGACCCCGAAAAAATCCAGGCCGCGCTCGTCCAGGCGCAGGCCATGGCGCAAAAGTACCGCGTGCCGGTGGTCGTCGAGGTGATCCTGGAGAAGGTCACCAACATCGCCATGGGCACCGAGATCGACAAGGTCAACGAGTTCGAGGACATCGACTGCCGCCATCCCGAGGGCCTCAAGGGCTTGGAACTGGCCGGCCTGCTGGAGTGAGCGCCCGAGCGCCCGCTGGACAGAAAAAGGAAACACAACATGCCGAAATTTGCCGCCAACCTGACGATGCTCTTCACCGAAGTGCCGTTTCTCGACCGCTTTGAACGCGCCGCCCGGGCCGGGTTCAAGGCCGTGGAATTTCTCTTTCCCTACGCCCACGCCGCCGAAGACATTCGGCAGCGGCTCGACGCCCATGGCCTGGCGCTGGTGCTGCACAACCTGCCCGCCGGCGACTGGGACGCCGGCGAGCGCGGCATCGCCTGCCACCCCGACCGGATTGGGGAGTTCCGCGAAGGCGTCGGGCGGGCCATCGCCTATGCCCAGGCGCTGGGCGTGGGCCAGCTCAACTGCCTGGCCGGCAAGGCGCCGGCCGGCGTGCCCGACGCGCTGCTGCGCCAGACCTTGGTGGACAACTTGCGCTTTGCCGCCGCCGCGCTGAAGCAAGCCGGCCTGCGTTTGCTGGTCGAGCCGGTCAACACCTTCGACATTCCCAGCTTCTACCTCAGCCGCACCGCGCAGGCCGTGGCGATCCTGGACGAGGTCGGCGCGGACAACGCCTTTGTGCAGTACGACCTCTACCACGCTCAGCGCATGGAGGGCGAGCTGGCCGCGACGCTGCAACAGCTGCTGCCGCGCATCGGCCATGTGCAGCTGGCCGACAACCCCGGCCGCCACGAGCCGGGCACGGGCGAGATCCACTACCCCTTCCTGTTCGCGCACCTGGACCGCATCGGCTACGGCGGCTGGATCGGCTGCGAATACAAGCCCGCCGCCACCACCGAGGCCGGCCTCGGCTGGCGCCAGCAGCTGGCCCAGTGATTCCCCCCACCCAAAAGGACAACACACGCATGACCTCACAACCCCTCAAAATCGGTTTCGTCGGCCTGGGCATCATGGGCGCGCCCATGGCCGGCCACCTGATCGGCGCCGGCCACCAGCTGTTCGTCTACACGCGCGGCAAGGTGCCCGGGGCGATTGCCGCCAGCAGCGCCACCCAGTGCCTGAGCGGGCGCGGCGTGGCCGAGCGCGCCGACATCATCATCCTGATGGTGCCGGACACGCCGGACGTGGAGGCGGCGCTGTTTTCCGAGAAGGGCATTGCCGCCGGCCTCAGCGCCGGCAAGGTGGTGGTGGACATGAGCTCGGTCTCGCCGATTGCCACCAAGGCCTTCGCGCAAAGGGTCAACGCGCTGGGCTGCGACTACCTGGACGCGCCGGTCTCCGGCGGCGAAGTCGGCGCCCGCAACGCCACGCTGTCGATCATGGTCGGCGGCCCCGAGGCGGCCTTTGAGCGCATCAAGCCTTTGTTCGAGCTGATGGGCAAGAACATCACGCGGGTCGGCGGCAACGGCGACGGCCAGACGGCCAAGGTGGCCAACCAGATCATCGTGGCCCTGAACATCGAGGCCGTGGCCGAGGCGCTGCTCTTTGCCGCCCGCGCCGGCGCCGACCCGGCGCGCGTGCGCCAGGCGCTGATGGGCGGCTTTGCCGCCTCGAAAATCCTGGAGGTGCATGGCGAGCGCATGGTCAAGCGCGCCTTCGACCCGGGCTTTCGCATCGAGCTGCACCAGAAGGATTTGAACCTGGCCCTGGCCAGCGCCCGCGCCCTGGGCGTGTCGCTGCCGGGCACCGCCATGGCGCAGGAGCTGTTCAACAGCTGCGCGGCCCACGGCGGCAAGGCCTGGGACCATTCGGCCATGGTCAAGGCGCTGGAGAAGCTGGCCAATTTCGAAATCGGCCAGCAGCCCGCCGCCTGAGCCGGTTTGCATCCCATGCAGCCGATGGGGCCGTCTGCCTTGAGGCTGCGCCTGTCCCTGCGCGCCAAAGCCACCGCCCGCGCGCGGCCATTTCCCCGGCTGTGCAGCCCGGGCCGCCAGCGCCTATGCTGCAAAGCCATCCACCACCACCGGAGTTTTTCAGCATGCGTCATCACCCGCTCGGCCGCACCGGCTTGTTCGTCTCTGAAATCTGCCTGGGGACCATGACCTTCGGCGGCGCCGAAGGCATGTGGCGCCAGATCGGCGCGCTGCAGCAGCAGGAGGCCGAAACGCTCATCGGCCAGGCGATCGACGCCGGCGTCAACTTCATCGACACCGCCGACGTCTATTCGGAAGGCCGCTCCGAGGAAATCACCGGCCAGGCGCTGAAAAACCTCCAGGTCGCGCGCGACAGCGTGGTCGTGGCGACCAAGGTGTTCGGCCAGACCGGCCCGGGGCCCAACCAGCGCGGCCTCACGCGCAGCCACATCCTGGACGGCGTGAAGGCCAGCCTCAAGCGCCTGCAGCTCGAACACATCGACCTCTACCAGGTGCACGGGTTCGATGCGGCCACGCCCATCGACGAAACCCTGCGCGCGCTCGACCAGCTGGTGCGCCACGGCCATGTGCGCTACATCGGCGTGTCCAACTGGGCCGCCTGGCAGATCATGAAGGCGCTGGGCATTTCCGAGCGGCTGGGGCTGGCGCGCTTCGAGTCGTTGCAGGCCTACTACAGCGTGGCCGGGCGCGAGCTGGAGCGCGAGCTGATTCCGCTGCTGCACAGCGAAGGCGTGGGGCTGATGGTCTGGAGCCCGCTGGCCGGCGGTTTCCTCAGCGGCAAGTACGGCCGTGAAGCCCAGGCCGGGCAGGCCGAGGAGGGCAGCCGGCGCATCGCTTTTGATTTTCCGCCGGTCAACAAGGAAAAAGCCTGGGACTGCATCGACGCGATGCGCCCCATTGCCCAGGCCCGGGGCGTGTCGGTGGCGCAGGTGGCGCTGGCCTGGCTCTTGCACCAGCCGCAGGTGACCAGCGTGATTGTCGGCGCCAAGCGGCCCGAGCAGCTGGCCGACAACCTGGCAGCCACCGGGGTCGCGCTCAGTGCCGATGAATTGAAAAGCATCGGCGACGCCAGCGCGCTGGCTGCCGAATACCCCGGCTGGATGCTCGCGCGCCAGGGCGAGCACCGGCGCGGCCAGCTCGCCGCCGCGCTGGCCCGAGGCGCGGCCTGAACCCCCTGGCGCGCCGGTGGTGTTTGAATGCCAAACAGGCTGTTCGCGCAGGCGGCGCCTGCGCAGGTAGCTATTGATTTGATAGCGGATTCGCCGTTGTGGCCAGTGGGGCCCGAGGCCCCCGGCTTTTTCAGCCCGGCCGCGCCGCCCTACTGCATGAAGCCGATGCGGCACTTGCCGGCCGCCGCGCGCGGCAGGTCATCGACCTGCAGCCGCTCCCGGCGGGCCAGCCGTGCGTTGCCAAAGGCCGTCATCAGGTTGCGGCGCATCTCGCGCGGCACCAAGGCCGCGAGCTTGTCCAGCACATCGCCCGGCGGCGCGTCGTCAAAGCGCGAGCCCCAGTCGTGGCCGGCGCGGATCGACTGGTACAGCCGCAGCGCCACATGGCGCGCCTGCGCCGGTGTGAGCGGCTCGATCTCGAACACGTTCATGCGGTTCAAAATCGGGTTGGGAATGCAGCGCGCGTCGTTGGCCGTGGTGATCCACAGCACCTGGCTGGCGTCGATCGGCACCTCGGCGAACTCGTCCACGAAGGACGAGGCCGTGTCGTGCTCCAGCAGGCTGTAGAGCGCGCCCAGCGGGTCGTATTGCGCGTCGCTGGCAGCCTTGTCGATCTCGTCGATGACGATCACCGGGTTGGCGTAGCGGCCATCGACCAGCGACTCGAACACCTTGCCCGGCTTGGCGCCCTTCCACTGCGAGGCCGAGCCCGAGAGCAGCCAGCCGGCGGTCAGCGAGCCCATCGAGACCAGGTTCATGCCGGTGCCGATCAGCTCGGCCATCTGCCGGGCGAAATGCGTCTTGCCGATACCCGGCTGGCCCAGCAGCAGCATCGGCGTGACTTCCAGGCCGTCGGCGCTGTCGTGGCTCAGCGCGACGTGGCGGCGCACGTCGTCCAGCACGTCGGTGAAGTTGGGCAGCGCGTCGTAGAGCGGCGCCATCTCGGGAATGCCGCTGGGCTTCATCTGGAAGCGCTCGGGGCCGCGCTCCAGCATGCGTTCGTAGGTGCTGCGCAGGCTGTCGTGCTCGCGCGCTTCGCTGTTGTGCTGCAGCTTGCCGAGCTTGCGCTCGACATCGGCGGTGGAGTAAACGCTTCGCACCCGGGCGATGGGCAGCGTGAACGAGGGAGGCTGGGGAACGACGTGAAGGGATTCCATGGAACACTCCTGTTGTTGAGCAGCGTGGACTTCATTCAAACACAACTTTACGTTTTTTGCCGCAAGGTATCGATAACCCTGGAGCCGGCCTCCTGCGCCCAGGCACGGCATGCCATGCCCCACAATAGGCGGCGCAGGCCGTAAACAGGCCGGCCACGCGCCCGCAGCCGTGGTCTTTTGCAAAAAAACGCGCAACACAGCAAAGGAAAAGGCGTGAACACGTCACACAGCAGTCCAGGCCTTCTTTCATGCACGGCGCCTGCGGCCGGCGACGACAGCCAGGCTCGGTGGCGCCAGCTGGCGGATGCCATGCCGCACATCGTCTGGCTGATGCAGCCGGACGGCCGGCCCAGCTGCTACAACCAGCGCTGGTTCGAGTATTCGGGCTGGTCGCTGCAGCAAACCCTGGCCGGCGACTGGACCGAGCGGGTGCATCCCGACGACCGGGCGCAGTTGCCCCGGCTCTGGGACGCGGGCGCCGGCGCGCCGCCCGAGGTCGAGCTGCGGCTGCGCCGGGCCGATGGCGCGTACCGCTGGATGCTCGGGCGCAGCGTCCCGCAGCCCGATGGCGCGGGCCGCGCCGGCGCCTGGCTGGGCACGCTGACCGACATCGACGCGCTCAAGCAGGCGGCGGCGCTGCAGGAAAAAGACCTGTCCATGCACCGCACGGTGGTCAAGGTGGCGCGCCTGGGCGGCTGGACCATCGAACTGCCCGGGCGCGTGCTGCACTGGTCGGACGAGAACTGCGTGATCCACGATGTGCCGCCAGGCTACCAGCCGACGCTGCAGGAGGGCATCAGTTACTTTCTGCCGGAGCATCGCGCGCTCGTCGAGCGCCATGTGCAGGACTGCCTGGCGCACGGCACGCCCTACGAGTTCGTGCTGCCCAAGCGCACCGCCACCGGCCGGCGCATCTGGGTGCGCTCCCTGGGCGAGGCGGTGCGCGACGCGGCCGGCCGGATCATCCGCATCCAGGGCGCCTTTCAGGACATCACCGAGCAAAAGGACGCCCAGGCGCGCGCGCTGGCGCTGGAGGCGCAGCTGTCCGGCACGCTGGAGAGCATCACCGACGGCTTTTGCCTGATCGACCAGGACTGGAAATTCACCTACCTGAACGGCCCGGCCGAGCGCATGCTCAAGCGTGCGCGGCAAGACCTGCTGGGCCGGGACATCTGGCAGGAGTTTCCCCAGCTCCAGGGAACGAGGATGGAGCAGGAATACCGGCTGGCGGTCCGGGAAAAGCGCACCGCCCATTTCGAGGACTTCTTTGCGCCGCTGGCGATGCGCTTTGACATCCACGCCTATCCCGTGGAAGCCGGGCTGGCGGTCTATTTCCAGGATGTCACCCAGCGGCATACGGCGCAGGCGCAGCTGCACCTGCTGGAAAAAGCCGTCTCGCGCCTGAACGACATGGTGGTCATCACCGAAGCCCAGGCGCAGGGCGCGGGCAGCGACGGCCCGCGCATCGTGTTCGTCAACGATGCGTTCGAGCGCCAGACCGGGTACAGCCGCGAAGATGCGCTGGGCAACGTTTCAGGACTGCTCTGGGGCCCCGCGACCGACCGGGCCGAGCTCAGGCGCATCCAGGACGCCATGGACCACTGGCAGGCCGTGCGCGCCGAGATCGTCGTCTACACCAAGGCCGGGCAGCCGCGCTGGCTGGAGACCGACATCGCCCCCATCGCCGATGCGTCGGGCCAGTTCACGCACTGGGTGGCCGTAGAGCGCGACATCACCGAGCGGCGCCAGCAGCAGCAGGAAATCCTGCGGCTCAACAGCGAGCTCGAAGCGCGCGTGCTGCTGCGCACCGCCCAGCTGGCCACCGCCAACAAGGAACTGGAGTCCTTTGCCTACTCGGTCTCGCACGACCTGCGCTCGCCGCTGAGCACCATCCATGCCTTCAGCCAGCTGCTGCTCAAGCTGGACGGCGCGCACATGAGCGCCAAGGGCGGCCATTACCTCACGCGCATCGGCGTGGCCGTCAAGCAGATGGGCGAGCTGATCGAGGGGCTGCTGAGCCTGGCCCGCCTGTCGAGTCAGGAGATCGGCGCCGAGCCGGTCGATCTGTCCGCGCTGGGCCGGC
>Ga0308165_1001010_pt1 | contig 42955 bp, 44 predicted proteins | sample PhyWR2_FD_201032 | JGI IMG/M metagenome (GOLD analysis project Ga0308165, IMG submission 201032) | Phyllosphere microbial communities from UC Gill Tract Community Farm, Albany, California, United States - DLSLW.R2 | ecosystem: Host-associated > Plants > Phyllosphere > Unclassified | place: USA...
TTTAGCAAACTCAAACAGTTCAGAGGCATCGCCACCCGTTACGATAAAGACCCGATGAACTTTCTCGCCGCCGTCAAATTGGCAGCAGCAAGAATTTGGATCAGATCGTTATGAGTCTACGGCCTAGTCAAGCTTTGGCAGCTCAGGACGCTTTTGACTCCCTGCTTATCACACTGGCTTTCATCGTTCTCATTCTAGTCATTCTGCTCGTCGTCTTTATCCCGACCATTGTTGCCTTTCGACGCGAACATCCCGATCGTTGGCTGATCTTTGTCGTTAATCTGGCATTTGGCGGTACGGTCGTTGGCTGGGTGGCTGCTTTGGTTTGGGCGCTGCACTATGCTCATATCAGTGAAGAAGGCAGCAATGGCGGTGAAAGCGGGATTAATCTCTTCATCAACGATCCAGTTGCCGTTCGCGTTGAACCGGACTTTCATCAAAACGTAAGTGTTGGGTTACCGGCGGTAAACGACGGAATGTCGTCAATACAAACACCATCATCGACAACAAAAGCAAAAGCGCAGAACCAAGACGCTATTGCAGCGCTGCATCGCCTGAACACCCTTTTTGAGAGTGGTGCGATTACGGCTGATGAATATACGGCGCTTAGAACACCAATCCTCAATCGATATATTAATGCAACGGAGTGAGCCATGTTCGCCGAACACCGAAGATATGCACCTAAACTATTCAGAGATAAATTAGGAAAAGGCTTTTGCCGCCGCACAAATCAATTTCTGCAAGTGGCATCAGCACTCGTCATTGGGGCGCTCGGTCTTCAAATGCCAGCTAACGCCAATGAGATGGCCTTCTCGGAAGGCCATTGGGTCGGTAGTAAACTAAACAATGTCGAGCGGCCTGGCTGCATGATGGCGATGCAGCTTGATGATGATACCGCATTGGCGATCTTCGCCACTGCTGCGGGTGATTTTGATTTGGCGTTCTCATCAAAGAGCTGGAATATCAATGAGGTTGATGGTGACGTGAAGGCTTATCTTCAACTTGATGGTGAGCCTGTGACATTCACACGGGTTTTTATCCCGATGCCCAGCACGATCATTATCACTGGCAATACGCCCGAAGACAGGCAGAAATTAGAAAAGCTCATACGCAAGGCCGAGGAGATGCAGGTTGAATTCATCCGCCTGAACTATTCAGCCCATACCAGCTTTTTCGACAATCATTTGGCGGTCACAGCTTTGAAGAACTGCGTGCGAGCCGCTGAACGAGAAGCCGAAGGCGCACAGAAATAACCGCAGCCATCGTGGCATTTTTCATCACAGCAACAAAAACCGAGGAAATCAGCATGCGTAAAAGCACGTTTGCGGGAATTATTGGACTGAGCCTATTGGCAAGTAACGCTCTCGCACAATCGGAATCCGAATTCTCTTACGAAGGATGGACTGGCCACAAGCGTACCAATGACCCGGACAACGGTTGCATCATGGGTAAACACGTTACCAAGGATATCTATTTCGTCGTTTATGCTAACGCGAATGAAGGCTTCGGCTTTGGTGTTTCGGTATCGTCATGGGATTTGCAAGTCGGTGAAGAGTGGTCAGGCTCTGTGACATTTGATGATCATGAACCGATTTTGCTGACCGGAACAGTGATCGAGCCGGAGATTGTGCTTTTCCCTGGAGGGGCCGAAGAGGATAGTGTCGCACCTTTGCTCAGTAGCTCACGGCATTTGCGCTTGAGCAATGGCCATAGCAGGTTTGGTCTTTCGTTGAAAGGATCATCTAAAGCGCTGGAACTGCTGGGCGATTGCGCTGAAAACAGACGTAACCAATCCCCACATCAAGTGAGCGAAAAGCAAGCACGGACAAGCCCTTCGCTGACGAGCCTGCCGATTAAGTCCGGTTATTACGCATTGACAGATGGTACGTGCGAGGAAGGTTTCGGACCCAACACCATATATACAGACGGCAAGACCTTAAGCTGGCCATCGTCAGGCTGTCGATTTGAACATATTTCCCAAACTGGCCAATCTACATATGAAGTGAAACAGACCTGCGGTCGAAATTCTGATGATATTGGAACTGAACAGGCAACCTATACGGTAACCAACAAAACTAGCTTTAAAATGAAAAGTGGCACATGGGAGGAGAAGGGAAATTACTGCGAGCCGAGCACGTTGCCCGTGGTTGACCGTGAACGTGTTAGTCCTCCCATTTATGCGCCGAGTAATTTAGGCTTAGAGCCATCATCAAGTTCCATAGTCGAAGACAGTAATGCGATCTATCAAGATCGTTCGGTGGTTCTTCGCGAGCAAGATAATGCGCGAGGCGCGGAGGATGTAGCCAGATCTGATGCTTCCAGCAACGCTCAAGCCGGTATTAAAAGTTCCAGTGGTGTTGAGCCAACCCAATACCGAAACCCAGCAGACTCTGTGCCCAGAGGCAATGCGATTACGTTGAGCTCTGATGACGAAGACGCAGTAAAACAGTTGGTTGGTTTACACCTTCGCGATGAGACTTCTGCCCGTTTTCGTAACTTTGCAGCAGCAGAGTTCCCGGACGGAACTTATACGGTATGTGGCTTTGTGAACTCGAAAAATCAATTTGGGGCTTATGCGGGCTATACGCTCTTTTACAGCAACTACCGTCCTGATACGAAATCCTTCACCTATTTCATGATGGCCAACAACGAGAATATCGCGGCATTATGCAAGCTAAACGGGGTGGTGTTTCAGTGAGTGGAGCAGTCTAAGATATTGATTTACATATCTTATTTATTGAGCTGATTTGACAAATGATGGTTTTTAGGCTTTAATGCCGACATCGTTTGTCAACTCGAGGCCCATCATGGCACACCACCGGCAAGCCCGCACGGTGACTACAACTCAAATACAACAAGCGCTTCAAACAGCAAATACCCTCCGACATCCTGACCGAAACAAAGCTATGTTGCTTTTAAGCTTCAAGGCAGGACTTCGTGCAGGCGAAATCGCTAAATTGGAATGGTCAATGCTGCTTGACGCCAACAATAAACTCGGCACGTCCATCAACCTGCCGGGTCGTATCACAAAAAATGCCCATGCTCGCCGCGTACCGATACATCCTGACTTGAGGAAAGCCTTACAAAAGCTGGCGAGAAATGCTGATTGCGCCGGCCCGGTTATTCTGAGCGAACGAGGAAGCGCCATGTCAGCAAAATCAGTCGTCAACTGGTTCAAGCACATCTATGCGCTTTCAGGCCTTGAAGGATGGCCGCTCCAATCGTCAGCGGGATGACTGGCGTTTCCTTCGCAATTCCTGAACTGAGCGTGCTTGTCAGTCTCACAATCACATCTCTCGCTCTCTACATGGGCGGACATACAGTGAAAGACGTTTGGGGGAAGAAGTGAGCAATCAAATGCCAGATGAAGCCGATCTTCGTTCTCGTCTGAATGCTCTTGAGCATCTGGTTACTTCGCTGATAGCGCGAATAACATCACTGGAAGCATGGCAGCGTCAGTCTGAAATTGCAGACGCTCGAACAGATGAGAAATGGAAAAACGTGGATCGCAGATTTGATGACCTTGCAAACCAGATCAAGAACGTCAGTGGCGTTCTTACCCGGATCATGTGGATTGTCGTGGGGGGTATTCTAGCCGCCGCCGTCACGTTCATCGTCAGCGGCGGTTTGAAGTCCCTTTGATGGCTCAGAACAATCTACAAAATCTTCTCCGGTTCCCCGTTTTCTGAACAAGCTTAAATTGATTGTCCGGTCAACTGCATCCGTCTTTTTGTAATTGTCTCAATGAAAAACTCTACATCTGATTTCTCATAGCCAAGAAGTGCTCCATCAATCCGATGTAGGTCGTTTTCATCGAACAGGTTACGAAAATACGGATCATCGCCTTTTTCAAGCATCAGTACACATAATTTTGCACGCCATTCCTCACCCGGGAGGCAGTAAATCCTCCATTCTACAAATCCATCAAATTTCTGAACAGTGAACTGTTTAATCCGACCGGATTTCACGTAGGGCGCAAAATCTGCGTCCCCAAGCTGCTCCGCGGTAATCCCATTATCCGCTGCAAACTTTGCCAGAGGTTTTTTCCCCTCAAGCATAAGTTTCAGCTCAATCCCTTGATGTGGTCCGATTTTACCGTTGGCTTCCATTACTTCCACTCTATTGATGGCATCCTGAACAAGCGGTATTACTTGCCCCGCCTCCGCCGGCCCCTGAGCCGACAGGTGCTCCGTGACCATTTGGAACAATAACGCCCTGACCAGGGTTCAACCTGCCTCCTTCTGGGAAAAGTTTTCCAAAACAGTCTGGGCAAAGTATATTCCCGTTCCCGTCACCATGAGAGCCTCCGTTGGGAGCCGTACAATTTGTGCATGACGGTTGTGGCGCTCTGGTTCCCTGTGCGTTGGAATTATAGGCGACCAATAAGCTTAGCACAGCGCATAAAAATACAGTTTTCATAGAATTACCCCGTCGAAACATGAGGCAAAAAAACTAGTATTTGGTCAGGTGTCGAGCAAACCTAATAAGTGGGGAAAAATTTATTGGGGTCCGGCCTGGCGTTATCTTGGTCCGCATTGGCTATTTTTATTATTGCCCCGGTGATCTGCTTTTTGTCGCTGTATAAGAAAAGCCCCGGCACGTCTCCCAACGTCACGGGGCTGCGCACGTGGGCATGACCCGGTTTCCTCCACGCGGCGCGACCAAATTTTATCAAAAAATTTTTCGTTGAAAAGGGGTGAATGCAGCACACACGCAACACTGAACTATCTGTGAGTATATGGTGAGTAGAGATTTTGCCGGGAGGATGAAATTGAACTAAGTGCTTGATTTTACTGGTGCCGCTTAGCAGACTCGAACTGCTGACCCCATCATTACGGATATTGATAGGCCTGATCACTGTATTTCCCTTATCATCACTGATGATAATGAAAACAAACAGTTAGCAACGAAGAACTTCCCCTTGCATCACTAAAAATCCTTGCAATTCCCGTTCAATTGATTGCTATTTGATTGCTAGCAATCAGGGCATAGTAATGAAATTAACAAAGCGAACCGTTGACGGAATCGTACCTACGAGCAAAGATACTCTTTATTGGGACGAAGAAATTAAGGGCTTTGGAGTCAAAGTCACGCCAGCTGGAAAGAAGATATTTGTTCTCCAATCCCGGCTGAATGGCAGCTTAAAGCGTTTCACGATCGGAGCGTTTGGAGCGCCCTGGTCTGCGGACGCAGCTCGCGACGAGGCCAAGCGATTACTTGGTGAAATCGTTAAAGGCCTGGATCCACATGAAGCTAAACGATCACGCCGAAATGACATTACCATTCAAGAATTAGGTGATCTATACTGGGAACTAGCCTGTGCTTATAAAAAGCCGGTAACTATTGCCAATGAAAAAGGGCTTATGGCTCGTCACATTGTGCCATTATTCGGCAGAATGAAAGTGAGTGAAATTCGTCGAGCGGACATCCAAAAATTTATCAACGACGTCGCAACTGGAAAAACTGCGGCTAAGGTGAAAACAAAAGCTCGGGGTTTAGCTCGAGTTACGGGTGGCAAAGGATCTGCAAATCGAACATTAGGCCTTTTGTCATCAATGTTATCGTTTGCTGTCGAGAATGGATATCGTTCTGATAACCCCGCGTTGGGTACAAAGCAATTTAAGCTAAAGACCCATGATCGATATCTCACACCTATAGAGCTTGATCGACTTGGTAATGCACTAGATTCTGCCGAAAAGAATGGAGTGAGCGTATTTGCCGTTGCAGCGATAAGATTTCTCGCGATGACAGGATGTCGAAGGAACGAAGCATTGACATTACAATGGTCGTGGATTGATTTCGAACATCGATTGGCAAAACTGCCGGATAGCAAAACGGGGCAAAAAGTACTTCACCTTGGTGAAAGCGCGTTAGCGTTGATCCATTCGCTCCCTAAGATAGCCGGTTCACCATTGGTTTTCGCTTCATCTGTGGGCGGTGATCGGCCGCTCAGCATTCAGAAGATTTGGGATGACATTCGCTCTGAAGCGGATTTACGTGATTTACGTATCCATGACCTTAGACATAATTTTGCAAGTATGGCGGTATCGTCGGGACAGAGCCTCTACCTGGTTGGAAAGCTACTCGGCCACAGCCAATCTCAGACAACCCAGCGGTATGCGCACCTCTCACCCGACCCAATCCGTGAGGCCGCCGATAGTGTGTCAAATATTATCGGCACTAACCTACGATCAGTTAGTCAATGAACATGTTGGCTGAAAATAATTGCCTTAAGAACATGAGAAATGTGATGCATGCATACATCGGCCATCAGGAATTGTGAAGCGCCACGCGAATGTGCTGAAAAGGCGCGAAGCTGATGCCCAGAAGCGCATACAATCAACATATGGAAAAATGTCATTTTTGCATATGCCGGTGTCATAATTCAGTAAGCTTGAACGTTCTGTGTTATGAACGTGTGTTCTGTTCGATTTCTTGTTCTGTGATTTAAGGCGTGAATGAATACAAGGTTTTAATACAGGTATGAATTGAGTTCACCTTAAGTGATCAGAACGAGCGTGGCAAACACGAACAGTAGCTAGCTATTTTGAAGGCCCAGATTGTTGATTGCAACTGCAACTGATGCAACGAAGTTGCGGACAAATACGTGGTCTATAAGTATGATCGTTTATTTATTTTAATTCATCACCAATTCAGGCTTCTGAAGCTCTTAGCACGGCATTTAATTCGAAAACCTATTGAATGCAAAACTATTGATTGAGTAAGCGGGTTGGCGCAACTCGATCAGGTCTGCAATAACATGTGCCATTCCGGGACCAATGCCAAATCCATGGCCACTCATTCCGGTGGCGATTGTTAAACCGCTAATCGGTGTGTGATCAACGACTGGCAGCGCGTCAGGCATCGTATCGATCATCCCGGCCCAGCTTCTTACAATACGTGGCTTGTCTGTTTGAGGGAAAGCCTTTGTGAACTGTTTCAGTACACGGTCCAGTTCTCTCTGGTTCGGTTTGGGATTGAGAATCCGGCACCGTTCAAATGGGGTTTCGTCGTTCTGTGACCAGTGTCTTGCTGTTCGCCATGCGTCCGGATAATTATGCGGAGCAGCAAGTTTAAATCGCGTGCTCGTAAAGTCTTCGCGTAATTGCGGTATATAGGCGCAAAAGTTTCTGAAGGCGTCTGGTCCTATGAAGAAGTCGTGTGTGGACCATGGCGTTAACGTGTATCCACCATCGGCGCGTCGACGAAATGCTATCTGATCATCCCCGGCAGCGCCATCATGCAGCGAGCTCATCGGCGCTGTCTGCATCACGGAAGAAAGGACAGCAAGCTGCGGGATACGTATGTCATGACGTTTCAGGAAAAGTGTGCTCCAGGCGCCAGCCGCGACAAGCACGCGCTCGCATCTTACATGGCCTTTTTCGGTAACAACGCCCTGCACCTGATTGCGGGTGACATCCAATGTCCGCACGGCACAGTTTTCGCGGATAAGAACGCCATCTTCTGCTGCAACCTGAGCAATTGTTGGAACGGTCAGGAATGGCTCTGCCATCGCATCTGAGGACGTGTTCATCCCGCCTAGCCAGGCCGTACTGTCCGGCACCATAGCTCTGACTTCATGCTGAGACAGCATACGCGTATCGATACCATAAGCGCGCGCACCATCAAGCCATTGATTGAATTCTTCAAGCTTTTTTTGATTGCGCGCCAGATAGGTGATGCCATTCTGACGGAAACCGATTTTTTCGCGAATTTTCTCGTTAAGACCTTTCCAGAGATGAATTGCGTTCATCATGATCGGCAACTCTGCGTAATCACGTCCCTGCTGACGAATCCAGCCCCAGTTGCGGCTTGATTGCTCGCCCGCGATCCTCCCTTTCTCACAAACAAGGACTTTTAATCCACGCTTTTGAAGCTCCCAAGCGGTCATAATGCCGATTATGCCACCACCAATGATAGTGACATCAACAGCCTCGGGGAGAGGGCCGTCGAACTGCGCCGGATTGTTCATACTGATTGGGAATTCGGACATTTAAGTATCAAAATCTCTTTGGACTATAAGGAGCGACATCGATCGCTGGCGTTTGTTCGCTGATGAGCTCATTGACGAGTTTGGCTGTTATTGCAGAAAGGGTGACCCCCAAATGCCCATGGCCAAAGGCGTAAATGACATTCCGGCATTTTGTCGATCTGCCAATGACGGGCAGTGTGTCAGGGGTCGATGGACGGTGTCCCATCCATTCAGTGGCGGGTTTCCATGATTTGAGAGCCGGCACGACTCCAATTGCTTCTGGCAGCAGACTACGAATGCGTTTGTAATTCGGCTGCGCTTTAAGGCCTGCGATTTCATCGCCGCTCACCAGGCGCAAACCGTCATGCATTGGTGATAGAACGAACCCCTTGCCGGGTAAGACAACCGGTCCACGTAGCAATGTCTCCGACCCTGGACCAAAACTGATGTGGTATCCGCGTTCGCTTTCAAGTGAGACACGATCACCGAGCTGTTTGGTCAGTGCGGTGGACCATGCACCCGATGCGATGACGATACGATCAAAGCGCTTATTCAGGGACTCTGATTTCAGCAACACATCGTGTTCTGACGGTTGAACCGAGGTAATATTGTCACGAATGAATGTTGCGCCAAACTTCTGAGCTGTTTCTAGATAAATCTGAGCGAGCTTCTGCGGAAAGCGCACATTACCAGCATTGGGTTGGTAGAGACCTTTGTAACAGGATGCCGGATCAAGTGCAGGTTCAAGGTCCAGAAGTGCTGAACGATCAAGAACTGTGTGAACGACATCATGACGGCTCATAAGCCGACGCTCCAGAGCCGAACCTTCGAAATCCTTGCTGTCACTATAGACTTTCAGCCAGCCTTCTTGCGTGAGCATGTCACTTGCTGAGGCAATTGCAGCAAGCCTCCGATGCGCTGTCAGAGCCTCTGAAACAAGCGGATGCATTGCTGCAGCAATTTGGTCGACAGCTTTCGTTGTACCAGCTGTGACAAAGCGTCTTATCCACGGCAATGCTGCGATCGTATGATGAAGTCGCAAGACTGCAGGTGAATTGCGGTTGAACATATAGCTGGGCAAAGACCTGATAACCGCGGGTGTCGCTGTCGGTGTTATTGACCCTGTGACAATGGCTCCAGCATTACCATAGGATGTTCCTGTGCCCGGCTCTTCATTGCCGAATATGGTGACACCATAACCAGCTTTGCTAAGAGCAAGAGCCGTGCTGCAACCAACAATGCCAGCGCCAATGATGGCAACAGAAAGCCGATCGCCGTTTTTTTGACGATGCTCCATGATAATCAATCTATCTTAGTTGCGTGACTAATGGGGTCGCGTCAGTGGTGGAGAACCTTACTCAGGAAGTCGCGTGTGCGCTCATTCTGAGGGTTTCGGAAGAAGTTTTCTGGCTCACCGCTTTCAAGGATTGCCCCGCGATCCATGAAGACAACACGATCAGCAACGCTTCTGGCGAAGCCCATTTCATGGGTGACAACCATCATCGTCATGCCTTCTTTGGCGAGACTAACCATAACATCGAGCACTTCATTGATCATCTCCGGATCCAGTGCCGAGGTGGGTTCATCAAACAACATAATTCTTGGCTGCATACAGAGAGAACGTGCAATAGCCACACGCTGCTGCTGACCACCAGACAGCTGGCTTGGGTAATTGTTCATACGATCAGCGAGGCCGACTTTAGCCAGTAGTTCTTTGCCCCGCTTTTCTGCCTCAGCTTTTGATAATCCCCGCACATGAATAGGTGCGAGCGTTACATTCTCCAGCGCAGTCTTATGGGGGTAGAGGTTGAATTGCTGGAAAACAAAGCCGACTTCCATTCGCAATTCACGCAAGGCTGCATTTTTCGCGCTGAGATCAATACCATCAACGATCAGTTTGCCTGACTGGAAGGCTTCCAATCCATTAACGCATCTGATCAGCGTGCTTTTACCAGAACCGGAAGGGCCGCAAACCACGACAACTTCGCCTTTGCTGACTGTCAGATCAATATTATTAAGCACGTGAAGCGCGCTGCCGAACCATTTGTTCAGACCTTGAAATTCAATCATTAGACCTGTCCAGTTACAAAATAGGAGACTGTGTGCCGCGCTCTATACGGCGCGAGAGATAAATCATCGGATAGCAGACGATGAAGTAGCCGATGCCAACGACGCCGAAGACGAGTAGGCCGTTTGGAATGTTCTGAACGATCATCCATCCTGAACGTGTGAGATCCATAATTCCGATAGCAGAAACCACGGAGGAATCTTTCACCAGCAGAATGAACTGCCCCACGAGAGATGGTCTTACAATACGTAATGCCTGTGGCATGACAATCAATCGAAGCTGCTGCGAATAGGTGAAGCCTGATGCAATCGCCGCTTCTGTCTGCCCGCGTGGAACAGCTTTGATGCCGGAGGCAATAATTTCGCCGATAAAGCAGGCTGACAGATTGGAAAGCGCGATCACGCCGGCATTAAAGGCCGACAGCTCAATGCCGATTGATGGCAAAATGAAGAAACAGATGAAGACCTGTACCAGAAACGGCGTGCCGCGAAACAGATCAATATAGAGCCCTGTTATGCCCGAAAGCCATCGATTGCCGCTCGCGCGAAGCACACCAAATATCAGGCCCACAATGACGCCGATGATCAGAGAGAGCAGCGATAGCGAAACGGTCATCCCGAGGCCCTTCAAAAGAATGGGCCAGAAATTCCACAAGCGTTCGACTTGAAACCAAAACATATGCGTCCCCAGTTATCTTTCCGGCATGCGGTTGAAGCGCGACCATGTTCCGGCAAGTGCTTTCAGGAGATAATAGATCAGCAGAAATCCGGCGGCAGTTGCAGCAAAGCCTTCGACAGGCATGAAGCGATCAAGCGCGATTTGCTGCCCGACACGAGTGAGTTCGACAACGGAAATCAGTGAAAGAAGAGAGGAGTCTTTCACCAGCACGATTGCCTGACCAATCATTGGTGAAATCGTTGGTCGGACCGCTTGAGGCAAGACGACAAGCCTCATCCGTTGCAGATAGGTGAAGCCGGAGCTTAGAGCAGCTTCAAACTGTCCACGCGGTATAGAGAGAATGCCTGAGCGAATAATCTCAGCCACATAAGCTCCCGAGTTCAGTGAAAGAGCGATAATGCCAATCACCATCTCCGGAAGGAGTATGCCAAGACGTGGCAGGCCAAAATATAGGAAGTAGAGCTGTGCAAGCAAAGGTGTCGCGCGGATTAGATCGATATAGGCAATGCCGATCCTGCGCAGCCAGCGCACCGGCTGAATGCTCAAAGCACAAGCGACGATGCCAATGACCAACGCGCCGGTAAACCCTGCGGTGGACAACATCAATGTATTCAGAAAACCTTGCCAGAGTTCAGGCAGATATTCCAATATGACTCTTATGTTCAGATTGCCAAACATGGTTCACCGGTAACACTCGGATTTTGATCGAAGGTGCAGGATGAAAGGTCCCTGCACCTTCATTAATATTAGTGATCAGCCTGCCACTTGTTCGAATTAACCCAGTAATCGAGGTTTTCTTTTAAGCGACCATCAAGCTTGATGTTGTCAAGGAACAGGTTTGTCCAGATCATCAGATCCTGCGAGTCGTATCTGACGGCATAGGCAAGAGGTTCTGAGCTAAGCATTTCAGAAAATACTTCAAACGTACCTTCTGGATAGTTCTGAACCTGTGCAGCAACAGCTGTGTTATCATTCACCCCACACTGGGCCTGACCTGATGCAACCGCATCAAGTACAACTGTTCCACCACCCTTGAACGCCTTGACTGTGGCCTCAGGGAAAAACTTAGGCATATTTTTTTCAGCAGTTGATCCGAGAATGACCGCAATAGTTGTGCCTGGCTTTTTGCAGTCGTCAACGCTCTTAAAGTCACCACCAGCAGCAGCGAAAGCGACTGAACCGACGTGGATCCATGGCTGAGTAAAAGCTACCTTTGTGGCGCGGCTCATGGTGGCTGTCATATCGGCTGCCAGAATGTCAGCTTTGCCTGAAAGAAGCGCCGGAATGAGGCCATCCCAATCGAAATCAAGATATGTAACCTTGACGCCCATTTCCTTAGCCATAAGCTCGGTCATGGCGATCGCGCTGCCCGCACGGTTGCCATTCTTGTCCATAAAAGAATAAGGAGGACCCTGTGTCTGAACAGCGACGCGCAACTCGCCACGGGCAATAATATCGTCAAGCGTTCCCGCGTAGGCAGGTGTGGTCTGCGCCGCAGTTCCCATCAAGGCAATAAACATAGCTGACGCCATAAGCGCATTGATTTTTTTCATCATTTCTTGAGTTCTCCCTCATTTGATCAATAGTAATCCGTGTCCGCACAAGGCGGCCAATTAGAATGGTCATTTTGTTGTTAGGTTAAGGAGCGGGTTTGTCGCTCTCTTCATCTTCCCATACGCCGCGTGGCAAACTGAGCCATTTGTTATGGGCTTTCATGACAACAAAAGTTTCGCTGCCCTGAATGACGCCGGGTTCAGCCAGGCCGGGGAGCAGTTCGCTCGTCACTCGGTATAGTTCTTCCATATCGCCTTCAAATAGCACTTCGCACAGAAGGTCGTACCGGCCAGTTACGATGCTGACCGATGTCACAAATGGGAGCTCGGACATCTTCCGGGCAATTTCATTAAGGCGTCCATGCCCATTGGCATGAATGCCTAAAATCGCAACGATAAGCTCAGGTCGCTCCGAGACATTAACAACGCCCGCTATCCGGAATAACTTATTTTCGATCAGGTTTTTGAGGCGCGCGCGGATGGTTGGCGGGCTAAGCTCCAGACGTTCAGCAATCTGATTGGCGCCATCGCGTGCATCATCTGACAGAAGCTTAACAAGCTTCCGATCAATTTTATCTAAAAGTGCACGCATTCCGTTGCCCCTTATTATTTTTATGAATCATTGATATTTCAATATCGCGCATCTCGTCAACTTAAATTTTCCAAATGAAAAAAAATGAGGGTAATATTTTTCATTTGGAATTTTGGGCTGATGTGCATTGATAATCACTTGCCGAACTTCTCATTGCTTTGGAGCTGTGGTGAGCGTTGTACGGCAACTGCAAACTGGTGCAATTTGCGCAAGCGTGTCGCCCGAAAACTGAGTGCAGAAATCAGCTGCTTTTACAGTTTTACTGTTAGCCGCTCGCGCAGAATGTCAGATGCGAATTCACAATAGCTCGATTAGCGTTTCGTTTTTTGCGGTTGATTTTTGCATATTTTGAAATAAGCTCATCCTTAATAAAAAGGGGAAGAGAGTAAGTTATGCTCGATAAATCAAAAATACGAGCGGTGACGGAGCGTCACCGGCGGCTGGTTTTGCTTGCCTATGGATTGGTTTTTCTGGCTATGGCCGGATATCTGTCAGTAATTCCATTAATGACTGTTTCGTATTCGTTCTATTTTTATCTTATGATGTGGATTGCTCTCGCATCAGGTGTAAACATAATGGCTGGATTTACTGGCTATGTTGCTTTCGGCTACGTCGCTTTCTTTGGTTTGGGTTCTTATGCGACAGCCATCTTTGCAACGAAGCTTGGCTTGCCAATTCTTCTGGCTGTTTTGGGAGCTGGCTTAGTCGGCGTCGTGGCAAGTCTGGCGTTTTCGCGAATTTTAACCCTGCGTGGGATTTACTTTTCCATGGTAACCCTCGCGATTGCGATCATCTGCCGAAATGTTATTTCCATGCTTCCATCTGATGTGGCCGGTGGCGCACATGGTCTGACGATTGGCGCAAGTCTCGATCCGAAATTTGCATATTATGCAATGCTATGTCTGGCCTTACTGGCGGTCGGAATTTCTTTCTGGATTCGCTTATCGCGCTTTGGCCGTCATCTGGCCGCTATCCGCGACGATATGGAAGCCGCGCAGGTTGCGGGGCTGAACGTCGCCCGATTGCGCCTGCATGCTTGGATGCTCTCGGCGGGACTTGGCTCGCTGATTGGCGGAGTTGAAGCCTGCTATTCAAGTGTCATTGACCCGGAAACAGCTTTCAATCTTCTCTACAGTACCAAGGCTATTATCTTTGCGGCATTTGGTGGGTTTGGTACAGCGATAGGGCCTGTGGTTGGCGCACTTGCCATGTACAGCGTTGATAACTGGATATGGGAGCGCTTCCCGAGCCTGAATAATCTGGCCCTTGGTGTCGTTATCGTCGCCCTCATGGTCTTTTTCCCAAAAGGTATTGTTGGAACCATTACGAAGCGCTGGCAGCCGCTGCGCAAGTGGATGCTGTGAGGAACATGATATGACTGAACTTCTGTTCCAAACCATTATCAATGGCATCATTGTCGGCACCATTTATGGGATCATCGGCTGTAGCCTCGCTATCATCTACGGAACGATGCGGATTGTGAATTTTGCTCATGGTGAATTCGTCATTTCGGGTAGCTATCTATCTTATGTTGTAGTCACTGTACTTGGACTGCCTTTGTTGCTGGCTGTGCCTGCTGCAATTCTGTTTTTTGGCATCGTTGGACTGGTGATTTATTACCTGATCGTGCCACGACTTATGAAGAACGATGATCATGAATTGCCGTCATTCCTTGCAATGTATGGTGTTTCTCTAATCATTGGGTCGCTGCTGTTGATCTTTTTCGAAGCAGACACAAGATCTATCGATTTGGGGTTCTCACCAGCTTATGTGAAATTTGCAGGACTGATCATTCCCAAAGCGCGTCTGATTGCTATGGGCTTTGGTGTTATCACTATCCTTTGCATCTGGTGGGTTCTCTTCAGAACCATCTATGGCAAAGCACTTCGTGCGGCCATCATGAACCGTCCTGCTATGGGTGTCATTGGTCTTCCTTACAAACGCGTAACTGCTGCGGCATTTGTCGTGTCCATTGTTCTCGCCGGTCTGACGGGCATCATGACTGCACTGGTCTTTCCCGCATTCAATCCCGCAGGTGGGATGGAAATAACGCTGATTGCTTTCGTCGTTATTGTGATTGGCGGATTGGTCAATCCGATAGGAGCGATCTTTGGTGGAATTCTGTTTGGTCTGGTTGAGCAGTTAACAATTCTCTATGGCAGCCAGACGCTTGCGCAGATCATCAGCTACGTAGCTCTCATCGTTGTTGTCTATGTTCTGCCCAATGGTATTCTGGGAGGACGCAATCAATGAACACCGGTTTGAACGTCAAAAATATTCGCAAAGCATTCGGTGGTCTGGTGGCGATTAATGATGTCAGTTTCTCGGCCGCACCAGCGACCATTACTGGTATTATTGGGGTCAATGGCGCTGGAAAGTCGACACTTTTAAATTGTCTGTGCGGTCTCTATACAGTCTCGTCTGGTGAGATCATCTGGAACGGTCATGAACTGCACAATAAGCCAACAGATAAAGTTGCTGCGATGGGGATGGGGCGCACGTTCCAGATACCGCGACTCTTTAACTCCCTGACGCTGAGTGAAAATATCGCTATCGGCGAAACAGGGCCGACGCGCCATGATGAAGTTGATCATCTTTTGGAGCAGGTTCACCTCTATCGATTGCGCGATAATCTGGCCAATGAATTGTCGGGCGGTCAGAAAAAGTTGATAGAACTGCTGCGTATCCAATATCATAAGGCAGATTTAATCCTGCTCGATGAGCCATTTGCTGGCGTGCATCCTGATCTTATCCGGTTGTTTTTAGATCTGATTGCAGCATTCCGCGCAGCCGGAAAAACTGTCCTGCTGATCAGTCATGACCTCACCTCCATTTATGAACTGAGCGACAATATTATAGCGCTTAATCAGGGTGAAATTATCGCTGAAGGCACAGCTCGCGATATCCAGAACTCGACCGCTGTCGTCGAAGCCTATCTGGGAGAATAAGATGACCGATGTCATACTTGAACTGCGCAATGTTACAGTTTCCTATTCAGGCGATATTACTATCCTCAAGGATCTTACAATCAAAGCACAGACTGGAAAGATAACCGGTATTATTGGCCCCAACGGTGCGGGTAAGTCGACTGCTTTGAAAACGATGTATCGTATGCTGAATGTCGGCAGTGGCGACTTGCTTTACAAAGGCGATGTTATTTCCCGTATCGATCAGACCGAACTGATCCGCCGCGGCATTGCTTTCGTACCTCAAAACCACTCGATTTTCGGCGGTCTTAGTGTCCGTGACAATCTAGTGCTTGGCGGCTGGAGTATCCGGAGCGAACAAGCACGCATTCGTGATGCTATTGAACGGGTCTATGATATTTTCCCAATGCTGCGCGAGAAGGATGGTGCTCTTGCGGGCACCCTTTCAGGTGGCCAGCAACGCTTTCTTGAAATCGCGCGATCTTTGATCACGGACCCTGAAGTCATCCTGTTCGATGAACCGAGCGCGATGATAGCCCCCAAATATTCAAAGCAAATCTATCAGTTCCTCACACAGATGAAAGACAGCGGCAAGACAGTCATTCTTGTCGATCAGAATGTGCGGCAGTGCGTGAACGTCTCTGACCACCTCTATGTGCTCGAACTCGGTCGAAACAAGATCGATTGCGAGACTGCAGAGATGAGCGGAAATACTGAAATGATGGATCTGATCGCGGGTTGGATCGCGCATAAGGTGGATTGAATTCCAATGCATGACGTTAAGATGTATACGGTTCCTGAACTATCGGAAGCGATCCGCAGCGGCACACGCAGTGTTGTTGAGACGGTTGAGATTTTTCTCGAAAAGATCGCCGATAAAAACGCTTATTATCATGCTTTCCGTTCTGTCTTTGCCGGCGAAGCACGCATACAGGCGTCTCATCTTGATGCGGAGATTGCGAACGGCCTTTGGCGTGGACCGTTGCATGGAATACCGGTTGCGGTGAAAGAAAATATCGATATTTGCGGCCACGGTGCGACGTCCGGTTCGCTTATGCGCCCTGCAAACATTGCTGAAAGTGATGCGACCATTGTGGCGCGGCTGAAAGAAGCCGGGGCAATCATTATTGGTCATACTCATATGGTCGAATTTGCTTTTGGGGGCTGGGGAACGAACACAGCTACTGGAACACCGCGAAACCCCTTGGATCATGTGCATCACAGGGTTCCGGGAGGTTCTTCATCGGGTTCAGGCGTTGCAGTTGCGGCTGGTCTCGTTCCTTTGGCTCTCGGTACTGATACCGGTGGATCGGTACGAATTCCGGCAGGTGCAAACGGGCTTGCTGGTTTCAAACCAAGCAGTGGCCTGATCCCTTCTGATCAACTGGTTCCACTGTGCGCGCGTTTTGATGTTGTGGGCCCGATGGCAAGAAGTGTCGGGGAGTGCTGGACACTTTTTGCGGCTATGTCGTCTCAAACCCAACGTCCAATACCAGAATGTCGACGCCAACTTCGTATTGGTGTCGCCGATCTGAAAGCTTATGGCAGTTATAGTACGCGTGTCATGAAAGCCTTCGATCAGAGTTGCGCTCAGTTGCGAGCGAAGGGGTTTGATCTTGTTCCTTTCAGCTTCCCGATGAAAGTAGATGAAGTGCTGAGCCGAACAGCAGTGCTGATCGGTCAGGAGGCCGTCGAACATTTTGGGGGAATACTCGAGAATACACCTGAAGGGCTTGATCGTGGCGTGAATTATCGTCTGACTGACGCGAAACGATTTTCGAAAGCTGACGCAACTGCGGAGTGGCTCGTTCGGGCTGACTATATTGCGAAAATGCAGCGCAAAATGGAGGGCATCGACGCCATTTTGTTTCCGACGCTGCCCGTTTTGCCTCCGCGCCTGGATGAGATTATTGAACGCGCTATGCCACTTGGTGATCTCACGCGCATCATCAACTATCTTGATCTTTGTGCAATGGCTGTTCCTGCGCAGGTAACAGAGGAGGGGTTGCGCCATTCGATTCAGGTGATCGGCAAACATGGGGATGATGACCTCGTATTCGCACTTTCGGCTGAGATAGAAACAACTCTCTACGGCTTGGAAGAGGTGGCGTGATGGTTCCGGTTAACGATCTTCTCGCAGCTTGTCGTAAATTTGGTGAGCGCCCCGCGATTGTGATCTCTGGCGTCACACTGGATTACAACGGCCTCGCTGAGCGCATATCCCGGCAAGCGGAAGAGCTGGCCAAACATCTCTCAGTTGGAGACCGTATCGCATTATTATGTGGCAACACACTCGACTTCGTTACGCTCTCGCTCGCATCTGAATTAATTGGCGCAATCCGAGTTCCACTCAATACCAAAGCGACGCCTGCCGAAATTGCGGCTCTGCTTGAGGACTGTTCGCCGAAGCTGGTGGTTCATGAGGCGGAAACTCAAAAGCTGCTTGCAAAGACGCATGCAATCAAAGCAATCGAAGCGGCAACACTCGCTTCCGGCAGCGGCGCGGCCTACACAAACTCTGAGACGCTTGCGCCTGCCGCACGTTGCTCCATAACATATACATCGGGTTCGACGGGCAAGCCCAAGGGCGTGCTACTCACCCATGCAAACTGGCATTATGTTTTTGCGAATATGCTGATTGATCGCGATATATCGGCAGCAGATACACTCGCTTTCATTGGTCCGCTTACCCATGCCGGATGGAGTTATCTCTATGCTGGTCTGCTGCGCGGGGCACGGGCTGCCATTTTTGATGCAGGCGATGTCGACACGATGCTCGCGTTTGCGGAGCAGGATGAAGTCACGATTATTACCTGCGTTCCGACGACCTTGTCGCGCATCATCAGGGGAACTGGCAATCATCATCCGCTTTGTAAGTCCTTGAAATGGATTGGTGTGGGGGGCGCTCCAACCAGTCCAGCTTTACTTGAACGGGCAATAAGCACCTTTGGCAGACGTGTCGTTTTGAACTTCGGTCAAACCGAAGCAATGATGACATGCTCATTTTATGATCTTGCACGAGAGCAGGAGCATGACGATGAAGCGGGGTTTATCGGGCGGAGTTATATTTTTTCTAGTGTTGTAATCCGGGCCGCAGATGGCAGCGCTTGCGCAATCGGCGAGATTGGCGAAATCTGTGTAAGTGGTCCGCACACCATGCTGGAATACTGGAACAATCCGCAGCAGACCGCTGCCGTTTATCGTGGGGCCGAAATTCTCACGGGGGACTTAGGCGTCGAAGTAACGCCTGGTCTCTTCCGGCTCGTTGGGCGTGCCAAAGATATGATTATTTCGGGCGGCTTCAATATCTATCCGATGGAGGTGGAAGCAGCTGTTGCCGCTTTGCCTGAGGTAGACGAAGTGGCTGTCATGGGTGTTCCCGATGAAGAATGGGGAGAGAAGGTTGTCTGCCTTCTGTCAGCGCATCAGGGGGCAGAGTTATCAGTCGACAGTTTGCGTCAGTCTTTGAAACCGATTCTTGGCATCAAAACCCCAAAAGTCTTCCATTTTCTGCCACAGCTGCCGAAGGCTGCAACGGGAAAGATCGACAAAAAAGCTCTGAAACTCTGGCTTGAGGAGCAAGGCTAATGAGTGGTGTTTTCATTACCGCAATGACGCGGACTCCATTTGGACGATTTCGGGGTAAGCTTGCTGACATTGATGTTGTGGACCTTGGTGCAGCTCTGTTGAATGAGCTGATGAAAAGGGATCCCCAGGCGAGTTTGCCGGACATTGTAATCGGAGGGGCAGGATTAATGGGCGGTGTCCACCTGACTGTTCTTAGGCAGATGCTGATTGGCTCTGATTTGCCGAATGGCACTGTTTCTATTGCTGTAGATAGAGCGTGCTGTACCGGAATGACTACGATCTCAACGGCATTCGCGCATCTTAAAACAGGCGGTGGTGATAAGGCTTATATTGCCGGTGTTGAGAGTCTGTCCAATACACCATTGCTGATTTCGCGCGGGAATGAGCGTAAAATTGCCAGTATGTCCCTGACAGACCCGCTTCTGCTTGGTGGTCGGGTCTCGCCCAAAACGATCGCACAATATACGTCGGAAGAAGCGCTCCATTACGGTATTACCCGCGAAATGCAGGATGACTGGGCGTTCGCCAGCCATCAGAAATACTTCGTAGGTAAAGACCTGGGGCTCTACGACAATCTTATCTTTTTACCCCCTGAATCTGGCTTGTCAGACGCTGCTGATGAAGGCCCCCGCGCCAACTCCGACCGTCAGAAACTGGCAAGCCTGCCCACAGTGAATGGTGCTGAAACCATTACAGCAGGAAATGCCCCCGGACTGTCAGACGGCGCGGCAGGACTTGTGCTGATGACGAGCGATGCCATGAAAGCCGCGGGTGTAACAGCCATAGCGGAAGTTGTGGATCGCATTCAAGTCGCTGGTGATATTCAGGAGGGAACCTCGGTTCCACAGGTGGCAATCATGCGTCTTCTGGAGCGCAACCGCTTAAACATCGACGACATTTCAGTTGTCGAAATCAATGAGGCTTTTGCCGCCACGCCTTTGGTCAGCACTGCGCTTATGGCGAAGGAACTTCAGACTGATCTGGATGCACTGCGCGCAAAAACAAACATCTATGGCGGAGCGGTTGCTATCGGCCATCCGCTTGCAGCATCGGGCATCCGCATTGTTCAGCAGGCTGCCAGTATACTGCGTCTTAACGGTGGTGGGTTCGCTTTGTGTGCCATTTGTGGAGGATTTGGCCAGGGTGAAGCTGTCTTAATCAGAGTTTGAATTGTTAACGATAGAAGGGGATCAAAAATGAACAGAAGAAACTTTTTTATGATGACCGTATCTGCAATTGGCTTTGTAGCTATCGGTTTACAGGCACAGGCCGCAGAGCCGTTTAAAGTCGGAATAACGGTTTCAAACAGCGGAAATTTCATGCTTGCTTCGCAATCTGGTGAACGTGGTGTTCGCATGTGGGTTGACGATGTCAATCGTCGCGGAGGTATTGAACTTGGTGGTGAGAAGCGTCCTGTAGAGCTTGTTGTTCTGGATGATCGCTCTGATAAAACGATGGTTCCACGCGTTTATGAAACGCTGATCTCCGGCAATAAAGTCGATGTGCTGATGGCACCTTTTGGCTCAACCCTGACAGGTGTTGCGGCTACTGTTGCAGAACGTAACAATAAATTTTTGATGTCATGGTCGGCATCTGCTGATGAAATTTACCAGCAGGGTTACAAAAATATCGTGTCAGCAGTTGTACCTTCATCGCTTATTCCATCCACTAATCTCCGTCTTTTAAAGGATGCGGGTGTTAAAAAGATTGCCATCATTCATGTGGATGAATCCTTTCCGGCAGGTCTGGCTGCAGCGGCTGTCAAAGATGCGAAGGAAATGGGCTTTGAGGTGGTCATGGATGAGACCTATCAGAAAGGCACGAAAGACTTCTCCGTTTTGCTACAAAAGGCAAAAGCGCTAGGTGCCGAGGCTTTCTACCCGCACAGCTACGAGGTTGATAGTGTCCTCATGGCGCGGCAAATGCAGGAACTCGATATTCATTTCGACAATGTGTACTTTATGTATGGTTCCACCCCGCAGTTCATGGAGTTGGGCAAGCTGGCCGAGTTTGTCACAAGCCACACACAATATAGCCCAAATGCCAAGTGGAACATTACTGACGGACTCAAAAACGAAGAGTTTGTGAACCGCTACAAAGAGCTGTTTCCAAAGGCCTCCTATTCGGAAGATTTCCAGACCGTTCTTGCCTATGGTGCTGCGGTTGCACTGGAGCGCCTTGTCAGTGAAGCGCAATCGATAGAACCGGCCGTTTTGAAGCAAAAGGCGCTTGAAATGGGAGGCAAGATCACAACTATCAGTGGGAACTTTGCGATTGATGAAACGGGAAAGCAGATCGGAATGGAGCCGATTGTTCTGCAGAACCAGCCTGGTAAGGGACTAGTTCCGGTTGCACCCGCCGAAGTAGCTACCGAAAAGCTAATCTATCCCGTTCCTCAATAGATCATCCCGGAAAAAAGTCATGGCGATCAAACAGGCCTCGGAGTTTTCCGCCGTTAACAAAGGAGCAGCGCGCTATGCGCTGCTTCTTGAGTGCCTTTCCGCAAACCATCCCAAGCCCGTTAGTTTAGCTGAGCTTGCCAGGTTAGCGAAACTACCAAAACCATCCGCCTTCAGGCTGCTGAAGGCTCTGCAGCTAGTTGGTTTTATTGCCTATGATAGCCATAGCGAAGCTTATTTTCTGGGCGCCCGGTTAATGGATATCGGCGTCCGGTCGCTATCACAGAATTTTGCCCGCCTTGCAGAACCGGCTCTTTTGCGGCTGACTGAAACGACAAGCGATACAGCATTCGCGGTGCTCGCCGAGAATGATCACATGAACTGTCTGCGCAGAATAACTGGCAGTTTTCCTGTGCGGACCTTATCACTTGAAGAAGGTGACATCTGGCCTCTTGGAATAGGTGCAGTCGGTTTGGCCTTACTGGCCGCGCACGATGATTCCTACATTGATTACTATCTCAAAAACTACATGCCTGTGATTGCCCGCTATACTTCGATTGATGAGGGGGAGTTGCGACGCCGCGTTGGTCTTACGCGTGAAACCGGCATCGCAACGAGTGAGGGTGATTTGCTTACAGGCATGTCTGCGATTGGCGTTGCCATTTACTATCCGGACTCCAAACGTCCGATGGGGGCATTATCAGTCGCTGCTTTGAGTACGCGCCTTGACGAAAAGCGTCGTGGTGAAATTGGAGAATATCTTCGTAACGAGGCCAGACTGATCACTAAAGCGCTCGAAAACTCTTTGAAGATCGCAAGGGCAGAACTCGCACATGAAGATTGATCTCTCCGGAAAACGAGCACTGATTATTGGCGGCGGCACCTTTGGCGAGGGTAACGGTATCGGCCGGGCTGTTGCCTGCACCTTCGCCCGTTGCGGTGCAAAAGTTATCATTGCCGACCGCGACGAACAAGCAGCCACTGCCACTGCTAAGTTGGTGCAAGCTGAAGGAGGGGAGGCCCGTACCGCAGTCTTCGATGTAGCTGACCATAATGCTGCGCAAATGGCGCTGTCAGCCATTGACCCTAACTCCATCGACATTCTCTATTACAACGTGGGTATAGGCTTTGCGAGCGACACACTCTCGCTCGACGAAGCACAGTTCCAAACTGTTTTGAACGTGAATCTGGTTGGCCTGCATCAGGCTTCGCGAGCGGTACTGCCCGGAATGCGTGCGCGTAAGACTGGCGTCATTCTGGCAACCAGTTCCGCCTGGGCGCATCGTCATCTTGGCTACAGCCACGCATTCTACGCGACGTCGAAAGCCGGAATGAACCATTACGTTCAGATGACAGCTCAGGAAAATGCTAGTTTCTGTATCCGGGCGAATTCAATTTCACCCGGATTTATCGACACGCCACGCATCCGGGTCAATCTTGCTCAATCCTATGGCGATAAGAGTTTCGATGAAATTCTGGCTAAACGCGCAGCGCAGGTGCCGATGGCACGACTGGGAGAGCCGCAGGACATAGCAAACATGGCAGCGTTTCTCGCATCAGACCTCGCTTCCTATGTTACGGGCGCTGATTTCAAAGTCGATGGTGGGATCAACAGCGCTAAAATCGCGTGAGAGGTTGGCACGAAAAAGGTCCCTTTAATTCCCGAAATGCAACAAATTCAGGAAACGTAAAATGAATATCGGCTTTGTCGGTGCAGGAAAAATGGGGCTACCAATCGCATTCAATATAGTGCGTAAGCTTGGTCAGCCAATCACCGTTGTCGATCCGCATCTGCCCACAATTCCAGATGAATTAAATATTGATCGGACAATGATCAATTTTTCATCAAGCCTGCAGGACCTGGCAGATTGCGATGTTGTGATCTTATGCCTGCCTGATAGTAAAGTTGTGTCCGCCGTTGTAGAAGGCAGGGACAACCTGCATGGTTTGACCGGGATACTCCATGCCGGGTCCACGATTATAGATTGTAGCTCCTCTATTGCTGCCGAGACGCTGCGTCTTGCTGACCTTTTGCGAAAACGTGGAATAGCATTTCATGACGCGCCGGTTTCCGGCGGTTTAGCCCGCGCATGGAAGGGCGAACTCACAGTTATGGTTGGTGGCCTGGATGCTCTCAATCCACTGCTGAAAATCATTGAAGCTTTCGCGGCCAAAGTCGTGCCTCTGGAAAAAGTGGGCGATGGTCACGTCATGAAAACTGCAAATAATTACTTGCTTGCAGCGAATATCATAAGCTTTGCCGAAGCTCTCCGCTTCGCACGCGAAGCCGGTATTTCATTCGAAAAATTTGACGAGGTGGTCAACAGCTCAAGTGGCGGCAGTTATGTCTCAATGAACAAGATTGAAACTGTTGCGCGCGATGATGACAGCGTGAGTTTTACCACTGCTCTGATAGCGAAGGATGTTCGCAACTTTATCGAAAGTTGTGCAGGTATCGGCCTAGACCTGCCGATGAGCGCGCATGTGTTTGAGTTGTGGGAAGAGACGATCAGGAGGGTAGGCCCGGACGTGGATAGCCTGAAAATCTACCGCACACTAGGGCGCGCTTCTTGGTGAAGTATAACAGGCATTTAAAGACAATGCAGACAAAGGAGGAAGAATACAAATGTCATTGATCAGAATTCGAAAGAAAAGTATTATAGTTGAAACGACATTTCATGAGCTTGGCCCAGAGCCTGCAGTTCCATTGAAGATGGCTGCCGCCGCGGCTGTTGTCTCAAACCCCTATGCGGGGCGCTATGTTGAAGATCTGCTTCCATTTATGCACGAATTACGGTCCCTTGGCCATGAGCTGGCCGAAGAACTCGTGCAGACGCTTGGCGGTAAGGAGATTATTGAGGTTTATTCGAAAGCAGCCATCGTAGGGCTGAACGGGGAAATGGAACAGGGTGCCGTCTGGCATGAGGCGGGTGGTTGGGCCATGCGTCAGGTGCTGGGACAACCAAAGGCGATAGTGCCGGCCAATAAAGCTGTCGCGCAGGCTGGCTATCGGATTATGGTGCCAGTCCACTATATTCATGCCTGCTATGTCCGCAGCCATTTTAACTCAATCGAAGTTGGTATTCAGGATGCTCCACGACCTGATGAAATTCTCTTCGCACTCGTTATGGGAACTTCCGGCCGTCTCAATCCAAGACTCGGTGGGTTGTTGAAGGAGGATATAAAAGGCGAAGATGGACAGCGTTGAAGAATATCGCGATAATTAATGGTTAGTTTGTAAGAACAATTTGTGCATTGACCACAAGCCGACTTTTGATGCACTTGCTGCGTACATGCAGTATTATATCGAGGTAAAATGTTCTCGTCCTTTGAACAACATTTCAATGATTTCTGCGGTTAGCATATTTCAGTTTCAATACAATAGGTAACCATAAAATTTAAGTTGAGATGCTCTGGTGATCAAAAATCGCGGAGTTGTCATATGGACATATGGCAAAAGGTGAATTTTGCCATATGTGATCAAATCGAAATAATGGTGTAGAGAGTATCGATGGAATTTATGCGTAAAAGACATTCGATCACGTTAGTGATCTCCAAGAACTGGTCGTAAATTCGTATTTATATAAAGGGAAAGAGATTCATTTTTACCTGTTAGAAACGTTGTTGATTTATAAACAAAAGCATCCTGCAAGCTCGCAGTGGGACTTTAGCAAAATTTAGCGAACCCCTGTTATTATATCCCGATCAATTACAGTCTTATTCTCTGTTCATGAGCGATCCATTCATGGAACTGCAATTTAGCTTTCGAGCACGCTTCGTGTGACAGTCCATCCTTTCAAATGATGAGCACGTAAAACCTCGCGTAACAATGGCCCTTCGCGCTGCTTAAGTGCATCTAATATTTGTTCGTGTTCAAATACGGCACGCTCCCAGCGCTCTGGTCTTCTGTTGCCCGCATAACGATAACGTCGGATTCTGGCACTTTCAGCTGCGTAGACACGCGATAGCGTCGCGTTTTGCGCGCAATCGACGATTTTTTGATGAATAGTCTGATTGATATGGAAGTATTCCATCAGTTCTTGAGCGCGAAAGCTCGCGACCATCTTCTGATGTAAATCTTCGATATGCCTAATCATTGCACGGTTGGCTTTTTCACAGGCACGCTCGGCTGCAACGCTCTCCAGTCCTATCAAGACATCTATCGCGGCCTCTACATCAGAAGGCAAAAGGCTGACAACTGTTGCGCCGCGATTTGGTGAGATGGCAATCAGACCTTCGCCTTCGAGGATTTTAAACGCCTCCCGAAGCGGTGTTCGGGACACGCCCAATTGCTCGGTGAGAATGCGCTCATTGATCCTGTCGCCCCCGGGCAACTCGCCTGAAACAATCATATCCCGAATATGTTGGGTTACGAAGGTCGAACGCTGTCCGCGTGGCCATAACTCGTCATTCTCTAAAGAACCCATCGCAACCCCATTTTGCATGCAATCTATATTAAATGTTTTGAAATCGGCCTGCAACATTATTGACACATATTATTTTGCATGCAATTAATCAAAAAATGGTGAGGAGATCGTTTAATTTAGCAGTTTTAACTGTGTGATCCGGTCAAATTGCATGCAGAATGACGATGTCTCGTGCATCGTGTCGCTATTGGACTGTTGTTTGCAATTATTGCATACAACGTTGATGGCGACGCGATTGAGAATGATTGCGAAAGATGTAGTCCGGATGAATTATCACGCCTATTTCGATGCCAGCCACCGCCCCATTGAGACCTGTATTCTCGGTACGGGAGGCTTTGGCCGCAGCTTTCTGGCGCAAGGGTTGCGAGTACCTTTGATGCGTGCGCGTGTGGCCGTTGATATTTGTGCCAAAGTTGCTGCGAATGCAATTATCGAAACTGGCGTGGCTGCTGATAGCGTTAGCGTGTGTGATACCATTGAGGCGGCGCGCTTGGCATGGGATGCTGGCAAATATATCGCTGTTGATGATTTTGCGCTTGTTGCAGATCTCCCTTTCGACGTGGTGGTTGAAGCGACTGGTCATCCAGAGGCAGGTGCGCGTCATGCACGTTTGGCTATCGAAGCCGGTCATCACGTAGCGCTGGTCTCCAAAGAGGTTGATAGCGTCATTGGGCCGGGCTTAGCTGCAATGGCTAGAGAAAAAGGATTGATTGTAACGCCTGTTGATGGCGATCAGCCAAGTCTGCTCATCGGACTAATCACTTGGGCGCAGCTGCTGGGATTTGAGATTATTGCTGCTGGCAAATCCAGTGAATATGATTTCGTTTTCGACGCTGAAACAGGTAAGCTTACAAGCAATGGCGTAACTGTCGATGCACCAGACTTTGGCGAGTTTTCGCAGTTCTCCGGTCGTAATATTGGGAATGTTGTAGCCGGTCGCGCATCGGCCGCTTCCGATTTACCGCAACGCGCTGTTCCTGATCTGTGTGAATTGAGCGTTGTTGCGAACGCGCTTGGACTGAGCGTTGATGCGCCTGCGCTTCACGCACCTATTGCACGTATTGGCGAAGTTCCTTCGGTCTTATGCTCTCAAGCGGACGGCGGAATTCTCGAAAAGACTGGCACGCTCGATGTCTTTCATTGCCTGCGTAATCCGGGTGAAGTCAGTTTCGCGGGCGGTGTTTTTGTTGTTATCCGTTGCGACGATCTTGCAACTTGGAAATTGCTTGAAGAAAAAGGCCATGTCGTTAGCCGTGACCTGAAATGCGCGATGGTCTATATCCCGCGTCATCTGCTTGGTTTGGAAGCTGCGACTTCAGTTCTTGAAGCGGGTATGAAAGGCCTTTCGTCCGGTGCCATTACGCCTGCGCATCATGTCGATTTGGTTGCGATTGCTGATATTGATTTGGAAGCAGGACATGTTCTTGAAATGGGTGGTCATCACCATTCTGTCACGGGCGTATCATCTGCAATTTTGCCAGCGAGTGCTTTGGTTGGCGAGGCGCTTGCACCTTTTTATCTGGCGGCGAACAAGACGCTTAAGCGTTCGGTTAAAGCCGGGCATGCAATTACGATTGCTGATCTCGAAATTCCTGAGACAAGTGCTCTTTGGCAGCTTCGTCTTTGGCAAGACGCATTTTTTTTCGGGGCTGACAAGCCGCGCACATAACAAAGATCATCTGGGAGGAAGATATGATCATAAACATTAATCGTCGCCGTTTCATGGGCGTCATGGCTTCGGGCGCTGCTCTTTTGGCCGCACCAGCAATAGGTCGCGCGCAGTCGACACAGGTGCTGCGTCTCGCGCACCCACACCCGGATACCGACAGTTGGCAGGATGCCGGTCTTTGGATGAACGAAGCGCTGCGTGAGCGTACAGATGGTGCGCTTGGCGTGCAGGTATTTGCAAACGGCATTCTCGGTAACGACTCGACCATGATCAATGCGGTGCGCGGTGGCACGATTGATATTATGGTGACAGGAAATCCGTTCTTCACTGGGCTCGCGCCGAAGCTCAATGTTCTCGATCTTCCGTTTCTCTTTAAAGACCGCGCACATGTTGCGGCGGTTCTGGATGGGGAAATTGGTGATGAGTTGCGCGCAGAGCTCGAACCATCGGGTATTGTCGCATTGGCAACATGGGAAACTGGCTGGCGCAATGTCACCAACAGCCGTCGTCCTGTTCACGGTGTTGAAGACCTGAAAGGGCTTAAAATTCGCACGACGCCAAATCCGGCACACATCAAGGCATTTGAACTGTTGGGAGCTGTTCCAACGCCCATGGCTTTCACAGAACTGTTCACAGCGCTTGAGATGCGCTCGATTGATGGTCAGGAAAATCCCACCACACTGATCCTCAATTCGAAGTTCAACGAAGTGCAGCGTTACCTTTCACTCACCCAGCATGCGTTTACCACATCGCCATTGGTTACGAACAAGACGAAGCTTGATGCAATGGACCCGGCATTGCGGGAGGCCTTGGTAGCGGTTGCGCGTGAAGCAGCTGTCAAGCAACGCCAGATGAATGCTGAGCGTGAGGTTTCCAGCTTAGAGACACTCAAGTCCGAAGGGATGGAGGTTGTCGAAACGCCGGATCGTGAGGCATTGCGTGCCGTCGTGGCCGATAATGTGCGTGAAGCATTTGCCGCCCAGTTTGGTGCAGAACTGCCAGATCGCATAGCAGCACTCGGCTGACACAAAATCGTCCCATCACCGCGGCGCAGATCATAAAAATCTGCGCCCCTCATACTTCATTTTTAATTCGTCGCAGTGTCATGCCATTCAGATTTGACGCATCTGAATGTGAAATGCTTGAGCAGGAAAGCCAGATGCGCATCGTTGATCTCAGCATGCCTATATCCGATCATTTTCGCTGGAACCCACAGGTGCACGTAAAGGGTGACAAGTCGGGCGGGGATCAGTTCCGCGTGACATCGCTGGCAACCACGTGCCACGGTTTTACGCATGTCGATGCGCAAGCGCACTTCATCGCCGGTGCGCCTACGATTGAGGCGACATCGCTTGAAAATGTCGTCGGCGCGTGTCGCCTGTTCGATTTGTCTCAAGTGCCAGAGAATAGTGCGATCACTGCAGAACAACTCGCTGCTGCAAATCCCGGCGGTAAGGACGGCGATATATTGCTGCTTTCAACGCACTGGGATCAGCGACGTGATTATAAGACTCGCGAATTCTGGACCGATGCGCCGTGGCTGACGCGTGAGGCATCAGAGTATCTTCTGGAGTTAAAACCTCGCGCACTTGCCGTAGACTTCCCGCAGGACTACCCAATCCGACTTCTTCTTGACGGTATTCGTGTTCCTGACGAAGAGCATGTCACCCATGATGTTTTGCTGCGTGTAGGCGTTACGCTGATTGAATATGTGGTCAATACAGCAGCCCTGACAAGCAAACGGTTTTTACTTTCCGCTGCCCCGCTCAAGGTCGTTAATGCTGATGGCGCGCCGTCGCGTGTCTTCGCAATTGAGGGGGAGATCAATCTGTGAGTGTTTTGCAACAGATTTCAGATTGGGGATTTAAGGCGCTTGAAGCCTTTCTTGCTCTGATCCTGGCCACAATGGTGGCACTGGTTTTTGTGAACGTCGTCATGCGTTATGGGTTTGATACCGGCATTACGATCACGGATGAAGTGTCCCGCATGATGTTTGTGTGGATTTCATTCGTTGGTGCGGTGGTCGTCGCCCGCCGCCATGAACATCTCGGGGTCGATATCCTGACAGCGCGTTTGACCGGGACTTCCGCCGTCATTTGCCGTGCCCTCACAAATATAATTATCATCGCTTGCTGCTGTTTTTTGGTCGCTGGCGCATATGATCAGACAATCACCAATATGGCCAACAAAGCGCCTATTTCAGGTATTCCGATGGGTGTCGTCTACGCGGCCCCGCTGATAGCAGGAGTAATGATCGCGGTTGTCGCATTCATTGATCTGATTTGTGCGCTTTTCACATTTGCTAAAAATCAGCACAGTGAGGATCGCTCAAAATGACCACGCTTGTTGTTTTTATCGTAGTGTTGATTGCAGCGCTTCTTATCGGAACCCCCATCGCCTTTGGCCTGATCCTCAGCGGCATTGCAATGATGTGGTGGCTTGGAATGCTCGATTGGCAGCTGATTGCGCTGCAAATGACCAATGGCGCGGATAGTTTTCCGCTACTGGCTATTCCTTTCTTCCTGCTGGCAGGCGAGGCGATGAATGTTGGCGGTCTGTCGCGCCGTTTGGTCAATTTCGGATTGACGCTCGTTGGGCACCTCAAAGGTGGTTTGGGCTATGTCGCCATTGTGACGGCACTGCTTTTGGCAAGCCTTTCTGGCTCGGCGATTGCGGATACTGCAGTTTTGGCAGGCATGTTGATCCCAATCATGCGCGATGCTGGATATAATCTCGGTCGATCTGCTGGCCTTATCAGCGCTGGTGGTATCATCGCGCCGGTCTTGCCACCATCAATTGGCTACATCGTGTTCGGCGTTGCCGGTGGTGTGTCAATCACACGATTGTTTATGGCTGGTATTGTGCCAGGGTTGTTAATGGCGCTTTCGCTTGCTGTAGCTTGGTGGTTGCTAAGCCGTAAGGAAAACACAGCTGTTTTGCCGCGTTCAAGCTGGAAGGATGTCGGTAAAGCAGCAATTGATGCAGGCTTTGCTTTCATGCTGCCTGTGATCATTATCGGCGGACTGAAGGCGGGTATATTCACCCCCACTGAAGCTGGCGTTGTCGCTTGCGTCTATGCTCTGTTCATTGGTTGCTTTGTCTATCGCGAAATTTCTCTAGTGAAGCTTTATCATTGCTTTGTGAGTGCAGTGCTGACGACATCAGCAGTGATGCTTTTGGTCGCAGGCGCTTCTATCACAGCTTACATGATTGCGATTGCAAACATTCCTGCCGAAATTGTCGGCTGGCTTGGACCGCTGCGCGAAAGCCCGTTACTTCTGATGGCTGTTATGCTGCTGTTGTTGATCGTGATCGGTACAGCGCTGGATTTTATTCCGACCATTCTGATCATGACGCCAGTGCTTCTGCCAATCGCCAAGCAGGCCGGTATTGATCCAGTCTATTTCGGCGTGATGTTCATCATGACGGCTGCGATCAGTTTGATCACGCCGCCCGTGGGCGCTGTTTTAAATGTTGCCTGCGCCGTTGCCAAAGTTCGCTATATGGATGTAGTGCGTGGTGCCGTCCCTTTCATTATCGCACAGTTTGCGGTGCTGGTTCTGTTATGGCTGTTCCCGCAAATTGTTATCGTTCCTGCGCGCTGGCTCTATTGAGCTATCGCCTCTGATAACGCAGTAGGAGATAACTATGCTTCTTGGCGCAATTGCCGATGATCTGACCGGCGCCACCGATCTCGCTCTTATTCTTTCACGCGAAGGAATGAATGTTGTGCAGGTCAATGGTCTGCCAAAAGATACATCGCAGTTTGGTGATGCTGATGCAGTGATCATTGCACTTAAGTCTCGTACAATCGAGCCAGAGGCGGCGGTTAAACAATCGCTTGCAGCAGCAAAACTATTGCTTGAAGCAGGTGCAAGGCAGCTCTTCTTCAAATACTGCTCGACTTTTGATTCAACCGATAAAGGCAATATCGGCCCTGTTACAGATGCACTATTGAAACTTGTCGGTGAGAGCCGAACGATTGCTTGTCCCGCTTTTCCGGCTAATGGGCGCACTGTTTTTCAAGGGCATCTATTTGTCGGCGACCAACTGTTATCGGAAAGTCCGCTGCGCGACCATCCGCTTACGCCGATGCGCGATCCTAATCTCGTCCGTGTTCTGCAACGACAATCTGCAAATGAGGTTAGCCTGATTGACCATCAGGTGGTGGCGTCAGGAGCAGATACTATTGCGGATGCGCTCGACGGGTTGAATGGGATCGCAGTTGTAGATGCAATTGATGACGCGGATTTACGCGCCATCGGGCGTGCGGTGCGTGATCTGAAGTTGATCACAGGCGGTTCTGCTGTCGCTCAGGGATTGCCCGAAAACTTTCTTATGTCAGGGCTGCTAAGTGAGGCTGGTAGTCGCTCAGAAACACCGATTGATATCGGCGGCGGCGTCATATTGGCGGGTTCGTGTTCAGCTGCAACACGGCGACAGATTGAGACTGCGAAGCTTGCTGGGGTAGTATCACTGCAATTAAATGCATTGGATATTGCGAGCGGAAAGATCACGCCCGATCACGTGATTGATTTCGTAAATTCCCATAGTAACAGCACGTTGCCACCGCTCGTTTATTCGTCTGCTGAGCCTGATGTCGTAAAAATTGCACAAGAAGAGCTTGGCCGCGAGGCTGCCGGTCTCGTCGTTGAGAACCTTCTCGGCGAGGTTGCGGCTGGTCTTTCAAAGCATGGATACAATCGCTTTATTATTGCAGGCGGTGAGACGTCCGGCGCTGTGGTTCAAGCGCTTGGTGCAGAGGCTTTCTGGATTGGCCGCGAGATTGACCCCGGTGTACCGCTTGTGACATCCGCGGGTGAAGGGCCGGTGCGACTTGCTCTTAAATCCGGTAATTTTGGCTCGGATGAATTTTTCATCAAGGCATGGGAGATGATGGCGTGATTGCAATAATGTCGGAAGAAACCCGTCTGCGAGATGAAATCTGCGCCGTTGGAAAATCGATCTTTGAGCGGGGCCTGACATTTGGCTCTACAGGCAATATCAGTGCAAGGCTCAGCGATGGCACAATGCTAATGACGCCGACAGATTGCTCACTCGGCATTCTCGATCCAGCAAGGCTTTCGCGATGCACTGCTGACGGCACTTTGATAAGTGGTGACCGACCAACCAAGGAAGCATTTTTGCATTCTTGTATGTATTGCGAACGTCAGTCTGCCGGTGCAGTCGTACATCTTCACTCCACATATGCGGTCGCCGCCAGCATTATGGCTGATGTTAACCCGGAAAATGTCCTGCCGCCATTGACCGCATATTATGTGATGCGGGTAGGGCGCTTGCCACTGGTTCCCTATTTTGCTCCGGGCGATGAGAACCTTGCTTATGCAGTGAAAGACATGGCCAAGGAACACCATGCCGTGCTTCTCGCAAATCACGGTCCCGTCGTTTCTGGTCGTAACTTGCGCGAGGCGCAATATGCGACGGAAGAACTCGAAGAAACAGCCCGACTGTTTTATCTTATGAGTGATCGTCCGATCAGGCCTCTGAACTCTGAGCAGGTTAATGCACTTGAATCACGATTTAAGTGTACAACAGCCGAGCGTTGAAGAACTTTTTTGAACCTGGATCTTTGCTACAGCAGTCCGGGCTCTTCGTCCCGGGTAGGGCGTATTGTGCAATTGAGAGTGTCCAGCAGTGACCGGGCAGACTGGTCGAACTTCGTACCTTCTTTCCGTAGCCAGTCAGTGAAGAGACGTACAGGTCGCCTCGTCATATGCCGTGCGGGACAGACTACCCAGTAAGCCGGAAATTCAACAACATCGAATGCCTCAGACAGCGGGACAAGTGTTCCGCGCTCAAGGTCGTCTTGCGCAAGAGTTAAAGAATCCAAGACAACTCCTGCGCCATCCCGTGCCAATTGTATCGCCATAGATGAGCGGTCGAAGCGCAGTGGAGCCTGCTGGCTTGGGGGGGCAATTCCATGAACCAGGAACCAAATATCCCACTGATAAAGTGCTTTTACTGAATGGATGAGTCTAGCCTGCGATAATTGAAGCTCCGGCTTATCACTGATGTTACGTAGTTTCTCTCGATATTCAGGGCTGCACATAGGAAATACGAAATCAGTGATAACGCATTCGGAATGTACCTTTTCCCATGTTCCCGAACCATAACGCAGATCGAGATCCACGATCTCTGTTTCAAAATTGGAAAAGTCTGGCGTCGCATCCACGCGCACGCCCCATTCGGGATTGCCATCAAGAAAATTCTTGAGCCGAGGGGTCAGCCAGCGTACGGCAAAGCTTGGGCTGGAACGGATATTCAACTGCCTGCTGTTATGCTGGCGTAATACCGTTGAGCGTGCTCCGCGGATCATTCGGAAGGCTGTTGTCGTGGTTTGAAACAGCATTTCGCCATCTATAGTCAATGTAAGCCGCCGGTTATCACGCCTAAATAATCGTACCCCCCATTGTTCCTCCAATTGCTTGAGCTGCTGACTAACTGCGGCCGTTGACACACCGAGTTCGGCTGCGGCAAGCGATACGCGCCCTGTTCGTGCGACGGCTTCAAAATAGGCAAGCGAATTGAGGTTGGGGTTAATTGGCATTTATGCCTCCCTTACGGCGCCATGGGCGCGTCGCAAAGAAAAGGGCGCACGACGCATATATTCCATGCGTTCAGTGCGCGCCCAATGTCAAGAGATGCCGTTGAGCCGTCGATATGCAGCGATAACCTGACTGTCGTCGGCAAGGCCATTTCCACTACCGCTTTCCGACAGAAACATTTGATGGGCCGCCGCCGCGAGTGGAAGCCCCATGTTCACTGAACGACCAGCAGCAAGAGCGATGCCCAGATCTTTGACGAAAATATCGACGGCGCTCGTTACCGGCGGCTTTTCCATCAGCATACGTTCGCCCCGGTCCTTCAGCATCCAGCTTGAGGCTGCCGAACCGGCGACGATTTCAAAAAGCGTTGCGCTATCAACTCCGGCCTTTTCTCCGAGCGCCAGCGCTTCTGCGGCGGCAGTCAAATGAACGCCGCAAAGTAACTGGTTTATGGCCTTGACGACCGCTCCCTGACCCTGTTCAGGCCCACAATGAAAGAGTTTGTCTCCCATCGTTCGAAGTATGGGAGCAACCGTATTGTAAGCCTCTTCAGGGGCACCAACCATTATTGTAAGTGTGCCGCCTTTTGCACCAACCACGCCACCGGACACCGGAGCGTCAACAAGCACCTTGCCGGATGCCGCGACGTCCTCAGCGAGGCGTTTGACAGCATCTGGCGGACATGTAGCCATAAGGCAAACATGTGCTCCGTGTGGTAAGGCGGTGAGGGCGCCTTTATCGATCAGGACAGTGCGGGCCTGATCGACATTGACAACCATTAGGATGAGAATGGCTGCGCCTTCACATGCAGTTTGCAGACTGATGACCTTCTCGCCACCCGCATTGACGAGCGCATCCATTGCCTCTGTCCGCATGTCGAAACCGCGTACGCTATACCCGGCTTGTACCAGATTGTGCGCCATGGGAAGCCCCATAGAACCCAGCCCGACAAATGCGATTTTTGTTTTCTCTGTCATGTTCGTTACCTTAGTAGATCGTAAGCGCAGGAACATAGGAGATCAGTGCAAGTGCAATAGCTGCCACCAAATAGAACGGCCAAAGTTCACGGACGACAGCGCCGATTGGTACGCGGGCGATCGCGGCTCCGATGAACAAGGTTGTCCCTATTGGCGGTGTAAACAGTCCGATCGAAAGGTTCATACAAACCATTATGCCTAGCTGAATCGGATCCATGCCGATTGCCTGACCAATGGCCACAAATGTTGGACCAAGCAGAAGTATCGCGGCAGGAAGGTCAAGGAACATTCCTACCACTAGCATAATGACGTTCATCATCAGGATGATCAGAAACGCAGTACCCAGAGTGCTTTGTGCCCATTGTGCGACGAGTGTTGGAACACGCTCTGTGATCAGAACATGACCAACCAGACTGGACGCTATGATGACCAACATCACGATGCCTGTCGTGATGATTGTTCCAACCAGTGCCTGATAAATGCCTTTGAGGGTCAGGTCGCGATAGATAACAAGGCTGACCATCAGCGCATAGAATACTGCGATGACGCTTACTTCTGTTGGAGTCGCAATGCCCGCACGCAGCAACAGGATAATGAAGAGCGGCATGGCAAGAGCGGGCGCTGCCGAGACGAACAGCTTACCATAGGGTGGGAACTGCGATCTGTCGGTTAGTCTAGGGAATTTGCGGATACGGCCTGAAAGATAACAAGCGACCATCATACCGGCAGCAAGCATCAGACCCGGTAAGATACCGGCTGTGAAGAGCGCCGCAATCGACACGTTGGAAATCGTTGAATAGAGAATAAGCGGGATCGATGGCGGGATGAGGCTGGCGATTGTAGCCGAGGATGCCGTGACGGCCGCCGCAAACCCAGCCGGATAGCCCTCACGCTTTTGCCATGGGATGAGCATGGAACCAAGAGCAGAAGCTTCAGCAACAGCGGAGCCGGAGACGCCACCAAAAATGGTTGAGCCGACAACGGTGACCTGCCCCATACCACCGTGAAAACGGCCAACAAGCGCTGCTGCAAGTTGCACAAGCCTTTGACCAAGCGTTCCGGTCATCATCAGCGAACCTGCGAGGATGAAGAACGGAATAGCCAGCAGCGGAAAACTCTGAGTCGGCTGAAACAGCTTGACGACAGCGAGAACGGTGGGTGTTCCACCGTGCCAGAGGATTGCACTGCCTGCTGCAATAATAAGTGCATATCCGACCGGCATTGAAATCACGAGCAGGACAGCGAAAATAGCGAGCATGATCAGGGTCATGGTACGTGCTCCGGCTCGGGTTGGTTAAGGCTCGCAGGATCGGGGGCTAAAGCCGCGCGGATAAGGTTAACGACAGATGCAAGTGCAATACCGCCAAATCCGAAGAGCAGAGCGCTGTAAGCCCATGCCTGTCCGAGGCCAGTCATCGGAAATACTTGTGCTTTTGTGATTGCAATAACCTGCAAGGAAAGCCAGGCAAGATAGATGAACGAAACCATGACAATGGCATGGATGGCCATCAGCAGCACGCGCAGACGGCCGATGTTCAGAAAGCCACGGATCGCTTCAGCTGCAATATGTATGCCGCGCTGGGCTGCGACGACAATGCCACCCATTACAAGCCACGGGAAAAGCAGATTGGGAACTTCGTTCGGCCAGCCAAGGCCGGATGTCGTGAAGTAACGGATGATGACTTCTGCCATCAGCGCGAGAAAGATCGAAACTATAGCGCTGATAGCGATGATGATAGCCACATAATCGAGTATCAGGCCGATCACGTTTGCGATGCGCAAGGCGGGAGGACCCGCCTTCACATCAATCTGGGATGAGTTTGACAGTCCCATTATTTGCCTGCTGCTTCTTTGGCTGCGACGACGATTTCATCGACAAGTTCTGGATACTGACTGCGCCACTTTTCATAGACCGGCTGTGTCGCTTCCACGAATGGAGCCGGGTCAACTTCGTTGAACTTAATGCCTTCGGCCTCGAGTTCACCACGCAGCGATACTGTCTGTTCGTGAACCAGTTGGCGGTTTAATGCGCCCGCTTCCCGCGCGGCGTCGCGTACTGCCTGCTGGTCTTCCTGTGACAGTGAATCGAAAATAATTTTCGATGCCAGCAGTGGCGTTGACTCATATTTGTGGTGGGTCAACGATATGTATGGCTGCACTTCATGCAGCTTTGATGAGTGGATATTGATGAGTGGATTTTCCTGTCCGTCAACAACACCCTGCTGCAAAGCTATGTAAAGCTCAGAAAATGCCATTGGTGTTGGTGCAGCGCCAAGTGCAGTAAAAATGTCGACAGTCATGGGATCAGGCGGCGTGCGGATTTTCATGCCAGCGAGATCGGCAGGAACAAGAATCGGCTTTTTCGAGTTGGATGTGTCGCGAATGCCGTTATTCCACCATGCGAGAACAACGAGACCTTGCGCTTCTGCTGCTGCTGCAATTTTGTCACCGACCGGACCATCCATCACGGCTTCAGCCTGATTGAGGCTCTGGAACAGGAATGGCAAACCAAGCAGAGCTATTTCAGGAACGACTGCAGAGGTTGTGCCCTGCGAATTTGCGGAAAAAGCAATGGTCCCGAGGCGCATATTGGTGATGGTTTCGGCATCATCACCGAATTGCGCACTTCCGCCAACGGAAACCTTGAGGCGACCGTCTGTCTTTGCTTGGACAAGTTCGCCGAACTTCTTCGATGCGAGATCTTTTGGGTTGCCGGGGTTAGCGTTATGCGAAAGCTGGAGTTGTTGTGCATTCGCGGTGGTTGCACAAAGCGACAGCATAACAGCTGCAACGATACTGCGGATATTCATTACTTCCTCCCTGAAAGCATCAGAAATAATTCTGGATGCGACACGATCTGTCTGCACCAAACGTCATGCCGAGAACTTCGTTGGTACTTAATAGCCAAGCAGAACTGAAGCCCTCCCAGGCCGTTCGATATAGACGGTGAGCGTCCTCCACGCTCTTCATCGATTGAACCTGTCTGATCTCCTACGCAACGTCATCTAAGTTTTTCTTAACAACTCGTTCGATTTTCTTAATTGCAGAACAGTGCGAACTGAGTCCAGAACTTGGGTCTGTGGGTGAATGATTGTTTGCCTGCATCCTAAGGGAGGAAGTATGAACAGCCAAACACCAACGGCAGAAATGTCGAATATGAGTCTTGCGCGCCGTGCATGGGAAATTCGCCGCAAGGCCGTTCGTATGGGTGAAGTACAGGGACAGGGATATATTGGCCAGGCGCTTGGCATAGCCGATGTACTTGCTGTTTCTTATTTTCATGCTCTCAACTATCGGCGGGAATACCCGGAATGGGAAGGCCGTGACCGGTTCCTTTTGTCGATCGGACACTATGCTATTGCGCTTTACTCTGCCCTGATAGAGGCCGGAATATTGCCCGAACAGGAGCTGGAAACCTACGGAATGGATGATAGTCGCCTGCCGATGTCCGGCATGGCAGCCTATACTCCTGGTATGGAGATAACCGGCGGTTCTCTTGGACAAGGACTTGGCATCGGCGTTGGCATGGCGCTCGGCCTGAAAGCAAAAAAGAACCCTGCGTTTGTCTATAATCTCATGTCGGATGGTGAACTCGGCGAGGGCTCAACCTGGGAAGCTGCGATGTCAGCAGCGCATCACAAGCTCGATAATCTGATTTGTATTGTTGACTTCAATGACCAACAGGCCGACGGGAAATCGACTGAGATGCTGTGTTCTGAGCCATTGGCTGAAAAATGGACTGCCTTCGGCTGGCACACCCAACGCATTGATGGCAACGATCTCGATGCTGTTGTCGCGGCATTTGATACCGCACGCACACTTACGGAAGCCCGACCCCGCATGATCATTTGCGATACGCTTATGTGTAAGGGCGTGCCTTTCCTTGAAACCCGCGAGATTACGCATTTTGTCCGTGTGGAACCAGAGGAATGGCAGCAGGCACTAGCCATTCTCGACGCAGACCGGCCGGCCTGAGGGGGGAAAGAAAATGAACCAAAATACTTATGATCCGCATCGTAAATGGCAGCCCCGCACACCACCAAAGTCTGGTGAGGGTGGGCGTACATCCGCAATGATCGCTTCGCTTGCTGCAGAAGGTTATGAGACGGTTTCCGCTCCCTTTGGTCAGGCACTTGTCGAAGAAGCCAAAAAGAATGACCGCATCGTCGGACTGACTGCTGACCTGGCTAAATATACGGACCTGCATATTTTTGCGCAGGAGTTTCCCGATCGCTTCTACCAGATGGGTATGGCCGAGCAGGTGATGATTTCAGCGGCTGCCGGGATGGCGCGCGAAGGATTTATTCCTTTTGCCACCACCTATGCCGTCTTTGCCTCGCGGCGGGCCTATGACTTTATCGCGATGGCGATTGCCGAGGAATATCTGCCGGTCAAGATCGTCTGTGCGCTTCCAGGTTTGACGACAGGCTACGGTCCAAGCCATCAGGCTACAGAAGATTTGGCGATCTTTCGTGGATTGCCCAATTTGACTATCGTAGACCCATGTGATGCCATTGATGTGATAGAGGCAGTGCCAGCAATAACAGCGCATAAGGGGCCGGTCTATATGCGCTTGCCGCGGGGCAAAGTGCCTTCGGTTATTCGCAACCACTGCCCTGACTACAAGTTTGAGCTTGGTAAGGCAAAGCTTCTTCGTGATGGCACAGACGCGCTGGTCCTTTCCTCAGGCTTCATGACAATGCGGGCGCTTGATGCAGCGGTGGAGCTTGAAGAACAGGGTATCTCGGTTGCCGTGTTGCATTGTCCGACAATCAAGCCGTTAGATACCGAGACAATCCTCGCCGAAGCGCGCAAGGGTGGACGCCTTGTTGTGACCGCAGAAAATCACACGAAGGTTGGTGGTCTGGGTGAAGCGGTCGCCTCAACTTTGCTGACGAATGGTGTGACGCCTACGTTCCGTATGATCGGTTTGCCGGACCAGTTTCTTGATGCCGGAGCACTTCCAACTCTGCACGATCAATACGGCATTTCAACAGCTTCGATGATCAAACAGATACGCGGCTGGCTCTAACAATCCATCTGACGAATAAGCGCTTCGGCAGGAGGCCCGGTGCACACATTAAGGGAGAAAAATTATGAGTACTGCTCTGCTTCAGGGTAAATTTGCAGTCATTACAGGTGCTGCTTCCAAACGTGGTCTTGGCAAGGCGACCGCCAAGCTTTTTGCGGAACACGGCGCAACGGTCGCTATTCTTGATCTGGACGAGGCTTCTGCACAAGCTGCCGCCGCTGATCTTGGTTCTCAGCATGTTGGCATGGCGTGCAACGTGACCGATCGTGATGCGGTGCAGAAGGTTGTTGATGCACTGGTCGCGAAATGGGGCCAGATTGATATTCTGGTCAACAATGCGGGAATTACTCAGCCGCTGAAGATTATGGAAATCGGTGCAAAGAACTATGACGCCGTTCTTGATGTGAATCTGCGCGGAACGCTCTATTGCAGTCAGGCTGTTATTCCACATATGCGCGAACGTATGCAGGGTAAGATCGTCAATATGTCGTCTGTTTCCGCGCAACGCGGTGGCGGTATTTTTGGTGGCCCTCATTATTCTGCTGCAAAAGCCGGTGTTCTCGGTCTTACAAAGGCCATGGCGCGCGAACTGGCGCCTGCAAATGTGCGCGTGAATGCTATTTGCCCCGGGTTCATCGCGACTGACATTACCGCAGGTATGCTGACCCCAGAGAAACTTGAAGAAATCAAGTTGGGAATTCCAATGGGTCGCCCCGGCACTGCTGACGATGTCGCTGGCTGCGCGCTTTTCCTCGCATCTGACCTTTCCGCCTATGTGACGGGTTCTGAAGTCGATGTGAATGGCGGATCGCTGATCCATTAATAAATATGGCCGGCTTCCGAAATGGGCGCCGGCTTCATCACCATGGGAGGATGGTATGAAAATCGGACTTGGCAGTTATGCCTTCCGCTGGTCGATTGGTATTAAAGATATTCAGCCAGCCAAACCTATGACAGCGATGGACGTGCTCGAAATTGCGCATCAGCATGGCCTTTCTGTTGTGCAATATGCCGACAATCTGCCACTTGATCGCCTAAGCGTTGAAGAGCATGTTGCGCTCAAACAAAGTGCTGACAATTTTGGAATGACGCTGGAACTGGGCACCCAATCGTTCAATGCAGAAGAACTTGCACGCTATATTCCCATCGGAGAGCGGATCGGATCGAGAATTCTGCGTGTGGCACTCGATGCAGAAGATGCGCTGATCCCGGTGCCGGAACTGGCTGCACAAATCCGCGAATTGTTGCCGGATGGAAAGCGTGCTGGTTTGCGCTTTGCGATTGAAAATCATTTTAATTATCCGTCGCCGCGCATGGTCGAGCTTCTAGATCTGGTTGCAGATGATGCGCTTGGTGTTTGTCTTGATGTGGCAAATTCGATTTGTGCTGGCGAATGGCCGATGACCACCGTGAAAATGCTTGCGCCATATACAATTAATCTTCACCTCAAAGATTATGAGATCACACCGGATCCATATGGTGTCGGTTTTCGCATTCATGGCACCCCGTTAGATGACGGCAGAGCAGAAATTGAGGAGATTCTGGGCTGCCTGTCGCACTGCCCGGATGACATGAGTGTCATACTGGAGCACTGGCTTCCGCAGACCAATGATATGGAAGCGACCCGCCATCTTGAGCATCAGTGGCTCAAGCGGACTGTAGATGCTGCTAAGCGGCTCGTCCCGACCACCTGACATATTCAAGAAAGCCAGAACTATGAGTGAGCAAGTCAAAACGAAGAAGCTGATCAACGCGCCTGAAAACATCATTGCAGAAATGATTGAAGGCATGGTTGGAGCGCACGTTGACATTCTGCGGGTTGAAGGCGAGACAGGTCGAGCAGTTGTGGCGGTCGATGGTCCACGCGAAGGCAAGGTCGGTATTGTGGTGGGCGGTGGCTCTGGTCACGAGCCAGCATTCGCGGGCTATGTCGGACGCGGCCTTGCGGATGCAGCAGCTGTTGGTAACGTGTTCGCCTCCCCATCACCTGCTCATATTGCAGAAGCGGCACGGGCTGCCGATGGTGGCGCTGACGTGCTGATGCTTTACGGCAATTACACCGGCGACGTTCTCAATTTCACCATGGCTGCGGAAGAACTCGCGCAGGACGGCATGGATGTGCGCCATGTCGCGGTGGCTGATGATGTGGCCTCGGCACCGCTTGATCGCAAGTCGGAACGCCGCGGTATTGCCGGCGATTTCTTTGTGTTCAAGATTGCGGGCGCTGCCGCTGATCTGGGTGAATCCCTGCCGCGTGTGGAAGCGCTTGCACAGGCTGCCAATGAAGCGACCCGTTCGATGGGCGTGGCGCTAATACCAACGCTCATTGATTAGTACCGATGGGCCCAATCCCTTAGCCCGATGGAAGCGATATTCCATAGATCTGCAATAAGTCTTCGCCATGCCTTGCAACAGTGCTCGATAATTTCCTCGTAAGTTTCGAAGATGGTATTTGAAAGCCAGTTGTCGCGCATGAACTGCCAGATATTTTCCATTGGGTTGAGTTC
>Ga0308165_1001011_pt1 | contig 42947 bp, 40 predicted proteins | sample PhyWR2_FD_201032 | JGI IMG/M metagenome (GOLD analysis project Ga0308165, IMG submission 201032) | Phyllosphere microbial communities from UC Gill Tract Community Farm, Albany, California, United States - DLSLW.R2 | ecosystem: Host-associated > Plants > Phyllosphere > Unclassified | place: USA...
TGCCCGGCCGGCCGAAGGGGTGGCCCCCGTCCCCCGTCAGGCGGCTGCGGCCAACCTGTCCGAACCGGCCAGCCCGGCATAGCGTTCGACCTGATCGGCAGCCTCGCGCACTGCGTTGCGGCCCTTGAACGTGGGGGTTCCATCGGGCGCCCAGGATATGCCGTCGATGGTATAGGCCATGCGCTCGCGCTGCCAGGCAAGGTAGGCGCCGTGATTGGCAAAGGCGCGGTCCAGCGCCGCAACCGGATCGGCATCGGGCGCGATCACTTCGCCGAAGTGCCACATCGCGTAGTCCTCGCTCTTCTGCCAGTCGGTGCCGCGGGCATCGACGAAAAGGCAGGGACGCGGATGGGCGAGGAACTCGTAGACCTGGCTGCTCACGTCGCCGACGTAAAGATCCGCCCCCAGCGTATAGCTCATGTCGTTGCAGCGCGCCGAGCCGAGGTCGACCATCACCCGGCCCGGAACCGCCAGGGCCTCCCATTCACGCCGCTCACGCGCGGACCAGCGCCGGGCGAGCCTGACATGCGGCGCGACCACCAGATTGTAGCGCCCGTCCTGCACGACCGCCTCGATCAGCTTTCGGCCAAAGACCTCTACCGACGAATGCTTCTTCGAGAAGTGCGGATTGTAGAAGATCGTCGGCCGCGCGTTGTCGAACAGGGGCGGACGCGGGCGGGTGGAGGACAGGATCGTGGCCAGCTTGATCGGGCCGGTCACCGTGCAGGCTTCCGGCTCGACGAAGCCGCTTGCCAGCAGGCGGTCGCGGTCCTTGCGGCCGGCCACCATCACATGGTCGAACAGCGTGAAGCGTTTCTCGAAACCGACAGCGCGGTCGCCCGCGCCGTGGGGAATGTGCAGGATCGGCGGGCAATCGCCCCGCAGCCGGCCCAGCATCGTGGAAGTGCGTTCGGCGCAGAGGATAGCGGCGGCATCGCACAGGCGCCCCGCCCAGACGATCAGACGCGCCGCTTTATGCAACTGGCGCGGCATCAGGGCCGCGATGCCGGGCAGCCGCATGACCTCCACGGCAGGGCATGGCCCGCCGAGGTCGCGGACCTGAGCCTGCGCGATGGCGGCTTCCTCCTCGCTGCAGACGAAGAAAGTCACCGCGCCGGGCTGGCGACGTTCCAGTTCACTGGCCACCGGCAGGATATGCGCAAACTGGTGCGCGCCGCCGATGGCCAGGACATGGATCCGCCGCAGCAACGCGTCGGGGCGACCTGAAGGGAGCAATGCGGGCATGAACCGCTCTTGCCTGATCGAGATGGGGAGCCGATGGAGCCTTCATGTAAATTTGCCCATGTTCATGGCGCCGGTACTGCGCCATCGACGCGGAGCCCGTGCGGGAATAATGCTCGAGACCCCATGCAGATCCTCCTTGTAGAAGACGATGCCGCCCTGGCGGCGCACATCATGGCCGGCGTGCGCGAGGCCGGGCACGTCGTGGAGCACTGCTGCGACGGGCGCGATGCGCTGGTCCGGGCGACCTGCGAGACGTACGATGCGATCGTGCTCGACCGGATGCTGCCCACGCTGGACGGCCTCAAGCTGCTGGCGGCCCTGCGCGCCACCGACGATGCGACCCCGGTGCTGATCCTCAGCGCGCTGGGCGATGTGGACGAACGGGTGAAGGGCCTGCGCGCCGGCGGGGACGACTACATGGCCAAGCCCTTCGCGATGTCGGAACTGCTCGCCCGCCTGGAAAGCCTGGCGCGGCGCAATGCGCCGGTGGCGGAAAACGCCAGCCTGCTGCGGATCGCCGATCTGGAGATCGACCTTGCCTCGCACACCGTCACGCGGGCCGGGCGGCGCATTGCCCTTACCCTGCGCGAGCTGCGCATCGTCGCCTACCTTGCGCGCAATGCCGGGCGCGTGGTGACCCGCACGATGCTGCTGGAAAACGTGTGGGACTACAATTTCGACCCGCAGACCAACATCATCGACCAGCACATCTCCAAGCTGCGCCACAAGATCGCGGCGGAGCACGAGACGAACCTGATCCACACCGTGCGCGGCGTCGGCTACATGATGCGCGAACAATGACGCGGCTGCTGCGCAGCTTCTCGTTCCGGCTGACGCTGACTTATGCGGGGCTGTTCTGCCTCTCGGTAGCGCTGCTGATAAGTGCGGGATACTGGCTGCGCGTAACCCTGCCGATGGACCGCGCACGCCAGTTGGTGGACGACGAGTACCACCAGTTCCGCGCCGCCTACCTGGCTCGCGGCATGGAAGAGACGCGGATCGCGCTGGACCGGAGGGCCTCGCATGCGGGTTCCCGCAAGGCCTTCCATGCGCTGCTGAGACCGGACGGGCATGTCGTTAGCGCAAACCTGCCGAGCTGGCCGGCAAAGCCGCTGGGCCAGCTTACCATCATCGAAGCCGACACTTTCGTGGACGGGACGGAAATCGACCATAACGCCCTTGTCAGCGACCATCTGCTGCCGGGCGGCGCGCGCCTGATGATCGGGCGCGACGTCGAGGACATTACCGACGACGCCGAGACACTGCGCACCGCCGCGATCTGGATCTTCGGCGTCACCGTGATGCTGGGCCTGAGCGGCGGCTGGCTGATGAGCCTGGCGATCGGCCGGCGCATCGAGGCAGTCACCCTGGCGGCGCGGCAGGTGATGGACGGCGACCTTGCAGGCCGCGTCCAGGTCCGCGGCACCAACGACGATTTCGATCGGCTGGGCGAGACGCTCAACCTCATGCTCTCGCGCATCCAGAGCCTGTTCAGCGCGGTGCAGAGCGTGTCCGACAATGCCGCGCATGAACTGCGCACCCCCCTCGCCCGGCTGATCGGCCGGCTGGAGACGCTGGAACAGATCGCCGGAGACGATCCCGCGATGCGCATCGCCGCAGGCGCCGCGATCGTCGAAGCCAACCGGCTCCAGCAGATCCTTTCCGCCCTGATGCGCATTTCCCGGCTGGAAAACGGGCGCCATCCTCTTGAACTGCAACGCACCGACGTGATCCAGCTGCTTGAGGACATCGTCGAATTCTACCAGCCCGAGGCCGAGCGGCTGGGCATGGAGCTGGTGGTGTCCGCGCGCCGTCCCCTCGTCGCCGATCTCGACCTCGACCTTGTATTCCAGGCATTGTCCAACCTGCTCGACAATGCCCTGAAACATGGGGCCGGCAAGGGCCGCAGGATCGAACTGGCCGCTGCAAGGACGCGGGAAGGCCTGCACCTGAGCGTTCAGGACGACGGCCCCGGCCTTGATCCCGGCGACGGTGAGCGGGTGACGCAGCAGTTCTATCGCGGGCGCTCCTCGGCCTGCCTTCCCGGCGACGGCCTGGGCCTCAGCATGGTCGCCGCCATCGCCCATGCCCACGGCGCAGCGCTGGAATTCGCGGCATCGGAACCGGGCCTGCGCGTCTCGCTGGTATTCCCGTAACGGCGGCATCTGTTGCCCTCGGGTAACCCCCGATCCAAAAATACCCATATCCCAGATTGCTATTGCGAATGACCCGCATTGCTATTAGCAGCCCCTTCAATTCGACATCGACGGAAAAAAGGACGGCGCCGCCGGAACTGTGACCGCGATGCCGCGACCACTGCCAGGGGGCACCTATATGAAGTCCAGGATCTTGCTCATGCTCGGCGGCGCATTCGCCGTTTATGCCATGCCCGCCGCCGCGCAGGTCGCCGATGACGCCAGTGCAGGCAACGAAGACGATATCATCGTCACCGGCAAGTACACGCTGCAAGACAAGATCGATACCGCCACCGGTCTCGGCCTGTCCGTTCAGGAAACGCCGCAGTCCGTCAGCATCGTCACCGCGCAGCGTATCCTCGACCAGAACCTGATCAGCGTGAAGGACGTTATCCAGAACGCCGTCGGCGTGGCGATCAACGAGACGGACGATGTGCGCAACTCGTTCTACGCACGCGGTTTCCAGATCACGAACACCCAGCTTGACGGCGTACCGACCGCCTGGGCGCTCGGCGGCGATTCGGGCGAGACGCTTGCCGACGTATCGCTGTACGAGCGCGTCGAGATCGTGCGCGGCGCCACCGGTCTGCTCAGCGGCGCGGGCGATCCGTCCGCCTCGGTCAACCTGGTGCGCAAGCACGCCGACAAGACCGAACTGGGCGGCTATATCAATGGCAGCTACGGCAGCTGGGACACCTGGCGCGTTTCGGGCGACCTTGGCGGCCAGGTGACTTCCGATGGCCGCCTGCGCTTCCGCGCGGTGGGCCGCTATGAGGAAGGCGGCAGCCAGATCGACGGCTACCACAACAAGAAGCTGGTCCTTTACGGCACGATCGACGCCGACATCACCGACGATACGCTGCTGCGCGTCGGCTTCAGCCACCAGCAGGGCCGCCCGGACGGCGCCGCATGGGGCGCGCTCCCCTCGTTCTACAGCGACGGCACCTTCGCATCGTGGAAGCGTTCGAAGTCGACCGGCGCCAAGTGGACGCACTGGGACACCAGCAACCAGAACCTCTTCGTCTCGCTGCGCCACGACTTTGGCAGCGGCTGGAGCGCACAGGCCAATTACAATCGCCTACGCAACACGCAGAACACCAATATCCTGTACCTCTACGGCCTGGTCGACAAGACCACCGGGCTGGGCCTTGCCAGCAACCCGTATTCAGCTGACGGCGAAAGCATCCAGAACAGCTACGACGCCCAGATCAAGGGCAAGGTTTCCCTGTTCGGCCGCGACCACGAAGTCGTCGTCGGCGCACTGCGCAGCATCATCAACCGCCATGCCGACACGTTCGCTGCGCTCAACCTGCTCGACCCGACCAATCCCTTTTCGTTCCCGCCAGCAGGCGACTTCAACAACTGGAGCGAAGATTCCTACCCCTTCCCGGGCTTCTCGACCGTGCCGTTCCGCGCCTCGCAGGAGAAGATCACGCAGACCGGTTACTACGGCGTCGTGCGCGCCAACCTGACCGACCAGCTCAAGGTGATCGGCGGCGGTCGTCTCGCCAGCTGGCAGCAGCGCGGCTTCGCTTACGGCGTGGACAGCAATTACGGGGACGACAATGTCTTCATCCCCTACGTCGGCGCGCTCTACGATGTGACGCCCAACCACCGCCTCTACGCCAGCTACACCAAGATCTTCCAGCCGCAGAACCTGCTGGGCGCCGACTTCCGGCAGCTCGATCCGCTGGACGGCAAGGCGTATGAAATCGGCCTGAAAAGCTCGTTCTTCGACGCGGCGCTGCAGACCTCGCTTTCGCTGTTCCGCATCGAGCAGGACAACATCGGCGTGCTCAACGGCGCACCGATTTCGCCCGGCCCCGGCCAGCCGCCGGTCCAGACCTACATCGCGTCCAGCGGCGACGTCAGCAAGGGCTTCGAGGTCGAGATCACCGGCGAGCCGCTGGAAGGCTGGAACGTCAACTTCGGCTACAGCCAGTTCAAGCTGGACGTGAACCGCGACCAGCCGCGCAAGCTGCTCAAGCTGTTCACCACCTACACGCTGGGCGACCTGACCGTGGGCGGCGGCGTGAATTACCGCAGCAAGGCCTATACCGATGGCGTCAACCCCGTAACCGCCGCGCCCTTCCGCTTCCAGCAGGACGGCTACACGCTGGTCAGCCTGATGGCGCGCTACAACGTGTCGGATGCCCTGCAGATCCAGGGCAACGTCGAGAACCTGCTCGACAAGAAGTACTTCAGCCAGATCGGCTTCTACAGCCAGTACCGTTATGGCCTGCCGCGCAACTTCACGGTCAGCGCCAACTACCGCTTCTGATCGCGGCAACACCTTCGTAAAATGCCATGCGGCGCCGTGCGATTTTCCCGCACGGCGCCGCATTGCTTAGCGCACTGACCCCGCCGAGCACCCGGCCGCGCGCAAGGTCGGCGATCATCCATGAACAAGGGGGGCAGGCCGAAACGCAAAAAACCCGCCAGCAAGACGGGGTGCCCGAAGGCGAAAATCAGTGCTGTTTCAAATTCTGCTGGTGCGGTCGAGAAGACTCGAACTTCCACGGGCTTTCGCCCACAACGACCTCAACGTTGCGCGTCTACCAATTCCGCCACGACCGCATTTTTTCGGGGCTGGATAAACATCCGCCCCCGGCAGGAGCGCGCCATTAGCAAGGGCCTTCCCGGCTGGCAAGCGGCCAGCGCAGATTATTTTCGTTTCCTGCGATTTTCCCCGATGCGCCCTTCGGCCAGCCGATTACCCCGTATTGGCGCACCGTCCGCCTTCGCGACTGACACGTGCTTTTTGCAGCGGCCGCATGTAGGGCGATCAGCCATGAGCCGAGAACCGCTACGCCCGCGCGGCGCCTACCGCGCCTTCGTATCCACCCCCACCCGCTGGCACGACAACGACGTCTACGGCCACGTCAACAACGTGGTCTATTACGCCTTCTTCGATACGGCGGTGAACGCCTGGTTGATCGAGGCCGGCCTGCTCGACATCGAGAACGGCGACCCGATCGGCGTCGTGGTGGAAACCGGGTGCCGCTACGCCGCATCGGTGCATTTCCCGCAGAAGCTGGAAGTGGGCCTGACCGTCGCCCGGCTCGGCTCCAGCAGCGTGACTTACCACCTCGGCCTTTTCGTCGAGGGCGAAGACCAGCCTGCCGCCGAGGGACACTTCACCCACGTCTACGTCGGGCGCGAAAGCCGCAGGCCCGTGCCATTGCCCGAAAACTGGCGCGAGGTTCTTTCGCAGCTGGTTTGAGGCGGCGCCCTGCCCCGGCTCGGTGGCCAGTCCTGCGCGGCAGGAAGTCTAGGCCGCGCCCGCCCCCTCGCCCAGCGCATTTCGGCCTAGCGCATCGGGGCTGTCGCCTCTCGGCGGTTCGTCCGCAGCCTCGAGCGCTGCGTTCTCCGCGTCGGTGAAAATGCGCGAGCGCACGAGGAAGCGCACGCCTTCGGGCGCCTCCAGGCTCATGCCGGAACCGCGCCCCGGCACCACGTCGATGGTGACCTGGGTGTGGCGCCAGTATTCGAACTGCGCCGCCCCGATCCATACCGGGGTATCGCCGGTCACCTTGCCCAGCAGCACGTCCTGCCCGCCGACGCGAAACTCCCCCGCCACGAAGCACATCGGCGCCGACCCGTCGCAGCATCCGCCCGACTGGTGGAACATCAGGTCGCCGTGGACTGCGCGCAGGCGTTCGATCCACTCCGCCGCCGCCGGCGAGGCGAGGATGCGGGGCGGAAGCGCGGTGGCCGCAGCGCTCATGACGCGCAAAGGCGGGACGGCGATCCTGATGGCCCCGACAGCATCAGAAGAAACCAAGCGCTTTCGGGCTGTAGCTGACCAGCAGGTTCTTGGTCTGCTGATAGTGGTCCAGCATCATCTTGTGGTTTTCGCGCCCGATGCCCGACTGCTTGTAGCCGCCGAACGCCGCGTGGGCGGGGTAGGCGTGGTAGCAGTTGGTCCACACGCGCCCGGCCTGGATACCCCGGCCGATGCGATAGGCGCGGGTTCCGTCGCGGGTCCAGACCCCGGCGCCAAGGCCATAAAGTGTGTCGTTGGCGATCGCGAGGGCCTCCTCGTCGGTCGAGAACTTCGTCACAGCCAGCACCGGGCCGAAGATCTCCTCCTGGAAGACGCGCATCTTGTTGTGGCCTTCCAACACGGTGGGCTCGACGTAATAGCCCTGTGCCAGTTCGCCGTCATGGGCCACGCGCTCGCCGCCGGTAAGAACCCTGGCGCCTTCGTCCCGGCCGATCTGGATGTAACTGAGGATCTTCTCCAGCTGGTCGTTGGAAGCCTGCGCGCCGATCATCGTCGAGGCATCCAGCGGGCTGCCCATCCTGATCGCCTTCACCCGCGCGATCGCCTTTTCCATGAAGGCGTCGTAGATCGATTCGTGCACCAGCGCGCGGCTCGGGCAAGTGCAGACCTCGCCCTGGTTGAGCGCGAACATGGTGAAGCCTTCCAGCGCCTTGTCGAGGTAATCGTCGTCGGCATCCATAACGTCGGCGAAGAAGATGTTCGGGCTCTTGCCGCCCAGTTCCAGCGTGCAGGGGATCAGGTTTTCGGACGCATACTGCATGATGAGGCGGCCGGTGGTGGTCTCGCCGGTGAACGCGATCTTGGCGATCCGCTTGTTGGCCGCCAGCGGCTTGCCGGCCTCGATGCCGAAGCCGTTGACGATGTTGAGCACGCCGGGGGGCAGGATATCCGCCACCAGTTCGGCCAGCACCAGGATCGACATCGGCGTCTGCTCGGCAGGCTTGAGCACCACGCAGTTGCCCGCGGCCAGCGCCGGGGCCAGCTTCCACGCCGCCATCAGGATCGGGAAGTTCCACGGAATGATCTGGCCGACCACGCCCAGCGGCTCATGGAAATGATAGGCCACGGTATCGTGATCGATCTCGGCGATGGAGCCTTCCTGCGCGCGCAGGCAGGATGCGAAGTAACGGAAGTGGTCGATCGCCAGCGGCACGTCGGCGGCGGTCGTCTCGCGGATCGGCTTGCCGTTGTCGATCGTCTCCACCAGCGCCAGCTTGTCGAGGTTGGCTTCCATCCGGTCGGCGACCCTGAGCAGCGTGTTCGCCCGCTCGGTGGGCGATGCCTTGCCCCAGGCGTCCTTGGCGGCGTGCGCGGCGTCCAGCGCCAGCTCGATATCCTCGGCCGTGCCGCGCGCCACCTGGCAAACCACCTGCCCCGTGACGGGCGAGATATTGTCGAAATACCGCCCCTTGACCGGCGCCATCCATTTGCCGCCGATGAAGTTGTCGAACTTCTCGCGGATGAGCGAATCGCCCGCGAATTTGCCCATGGCCTGTTCCAGCATCCCGGTAACTCCCGATTTTGTTTGCGGGCAATGTGCGCCCGCAACGCAGGAGAGCCAATTGCACCTCGGGACGATGGAGCCGAAATGTGCCGGGATTGCGACCGCTGGCTTGGGGGGCTTGGGCGGGCCCGCCGCGCAGGCACGGTGCAACCTCTGGATAAAGCGGCCTACGCACCTTGCGTCCGCCCTGCACAGTTTGGCAGGAGCGGCCCGTGAGCGCGAACATCGTGATCGGCCAGACGCCGCAAGGCCAGCCGATCGAGATCGACATCAAGGAACTTCTGGCGACCCGCCTGCTGGTGCAGGGCAATTCCGGGTCAGGAAAATCGCATCTGCTGCGCCGGATCCTGGAAGAAAGCGCCACCATCGTCCAGCAGGTGGTGATCGACCCCGAGGGCGACTTCGTCAGCCTCGCCGAGGAGTTCGGCCATGTCGTGATCGACGGTTCGGCTTATGGCGAGGCCGAGATCGCCCGCCTTGGCGCGCGCATCCGCCAGCACCGCGCCTCCGTCGTGCTGGCGCTGGACGAGCTGGAAATCGACCAGCAGATGAAGTGCGCCGCGCAGTTCCTCAACGCCCTGTTCGATGCCCCGCGCGAACAGTGGTATCCCGCGCTGGTGGTGGTCGACGAGGCGCAGATGTTCGCGCCCGCCGCCGCCGGTGAAGTGACCGAAGAAGCCCGCCGCGTCAGCCTTGCGGCGATGACCAACCTGATGTGCCGCGGGCGCAAGCGCGGCCTTGCCGGCGTGATCGCCACCCAGCGCCTTGCCAAACTGGCCAAGAACGTCGCGGCCGAGGCCAGCAACTTCCTGATGGGCCGCACTTTCCTCGACATCGACATGATCCGCGCCGCCGACCTGCTCGGCATGGAGCGGCGCCAGGCCGAAGCCATCCGCGACCTTGCGCGCGGCCAGTTCCTGGGCCTTGGCCCCGCCATCGCCCGCCGTCCCGTCTCGGTGAACGTGGGCACCGTGCGCACTGGCCAGAAGTCGGTGACGCCGGGCCTCGCCCCGCTGCCCACCGCCTCGACCGAGGAACTGCGCGAGCTGCTCCACGAGAACCTCCACGTCGAGCCGGACCGCCCGGAGTTCCACCGCGCCGCCCCGAAGACGGAGGACGCCGAGACGCTGGCCCGGCGAATCGCCGAATCCGACCTGCTCGAACCGACCAGTTCGCAGTCCCGCGAGAGCGAGCGCGAACGCCAGCGCCCCGAACCCGATGCGGAGGAAAGCCGCGCCGCAATGGTCGAGATCATGAACGCGATGGCGCAGGAGGACGATTGCACCTTCCAGTCGTCGACCACGCTGTTCCAGGATTTCACCATCCGCTGCCGGATGAAGGGCATTTCGGTGCGCGGCCTCGACGCGACGATGTTCCGCCGGGGCTTCGCCGCCGCGCTGGCCGGGATCGACGATCCCGACGACGAGCGCTGGATGGACCTCATCAACCTGTCGAAGCATGTCCCCGACGATGCGCTGGCCACGTTCTATGTAATCGCCCGCGCCGCGATCGACGGCAAGCCCTGCCCCGACGACATGGACCTGGCCCGCATCTACGGCACCAGCAGCCCGCGCCGGGTGCAGCGCCTGCTGGACTACCTGGAAAAGGACGGCCTGATCGTGGTCCGCACCGATTTTTCGGGCAAGCGCTCGGTCGGCCTGCCGGACCTTGGCGTAACGACTGCGCCCGTCGAAGCCTGACAGGCGGCCTCTTGCTGCAAGCGCATAATCTGCGCTGCAACTGCACAGAAACGTGCATTTCGGATCATTAAGGCCACCCCGCTGCCGCTGCCGCTGCTACCGTGCCGACAGCGACGCATCAGGGGGCAACGTGCAAAACAGACTTGTCGGCCTCGACTTCTGGCGGGCCATACTGCTGCTTTACGGTGTGCTGCTGCATACCGCCGGCCGAATTCGCGCCATGCCCGACGATCCCTGGATATTCGGAGTGATCCAGTCGCTGTCGCGCGCAACCCGGATGCAGGCCTTCTTCCTGATCGCCGGCTATCTTGCCGCCGCCTCGATCAGCAAGAAGCAGCCGATGGATTGGCTACGCTCCAGAACCGCGCAGTTGCTGATCCCGTTTTTCGTCGTCTGGCTCACTTTCCAGCGGTTCACCGACCTGATCAGAAAGGGGGATTTTTTCGCCACCCCGTTCAACATCGATCACTTGTGGTTCCTCATCGTGCTGATGTCGTTCAGCCTGCTGACGGTCGCCGGCAAATGCACTGCCGCCGGCAAACTCCTTTCGCAGGCGGCGCGGGAACTACGCAGGCTGCCGCTCGCATCCGTCATCGCCGGCATGGTGGCCGCCGTGTTCGCGGGGATGCTGCTGAACCAGTACATCTACGCCGCTTTTCCAGCGGTCGGGATGAAGGAAGGGAACTACGAAAGCCTCTATCTGCTTTCGCGGGCCTGCGTGATGATCGTGTTCTATGCCGTCGGCCACGTCCTTTACAAAGCCGACCTGCTGGACCGGGTCCGTGCCGCTCCGCTTTTTGCCGTCGCCGCCGTCGCCATGGCGCTTTACCTGATGCTCTACGATCCGGAGACCTACACGGTGCGGCAGATCACCGGCATTCCGAACGCAGTAACGAAGATCGCCACTTACTTTCTATATTCGGTGATCGGGACGTTCTTTTCGCTCGCCATCTTCATCCATGCCCGGTCGATCACCCGAATATCGAAGAACACCGCGTATTTATCGCGGGCAGCCTATACGATATATCTGGTCCATATCTTCTATGTCGCCGCCGCGTTTCAGGTGCTGTCGACGATCCTTCACGATCACTACCTGCTTTTTATCGGCACCGTGATGCTGGCAACGGCAGGTTCGCTGGCAACGCATCAGATCATATCCATGGTGCCGCTGCTCCGGCTGCTCTTCAACGGCAAGCTGCCGCGAACCAGACAGGCCAAGCCCTCCTTCGCCTGACGGCGGGCGCGGCCTTTCCGTTTCGGGCGTAAGGAGGAACATCTTTCCCCTCGGCACGTCTCGCGGTAAAGCGCCGGACATGGCAGAGATCATCAATCTTCGGATGGCCCGCAAGGCGCGCGACCGGGCCGAAGACAAGGCGCAGGCCCAGGCCAACCGTGCAAAGCATGGCCAGACCAAGGGTGAGCGGATAGTCGCCAAGGCCGAAATCGCCCGGATTGACCGGATCGTGGACGGCGCGCGGATCGAAGGCATCCGGGACAAGCAGGACGAAAACTGATGCGCAGCACTTACGAATCAGCCACCGTGCGCCTCTACCATCTGGACGGCGGGGCAGAGGGCGGTGCGGCCAACACCCTGTTCTACGGCCCCTTGTCCGAAGCCATGACGATCGCCGCACAGCAGAGCGAGGACGTGCAGGACGGCCTGTTCATCGCCACCGACAACGACGTGGTCGCTTACGTGGATCTTATCGAACAATAGACGGAGGCTGGGCTGAAAGGCTTCGACAAACTCAGCCTGAGCGGAACCGGGACGGACCTGGGGCCCGGATATTTCCTGCGGTGCCGAGGCGGGGCACCCCGCCCCGGCACCGCCGAACGCTTTAGAACCGCGCCTGGACGCCTGCGGCCAGATAGTGGTCGCCGATGTTGCCCTTGAGGTCGACCATCGGCAGGATCGGCATGGCCACCGTGCCATAGGCGCGCAGGTCATTGCCGATAAAGCGCGCCCCCACGCCCACCGAAAAGGACATCGGCAGGCGATAGGTCGCTTCCACCTTGCCGAAGATCTTGGTGCCGGAATTGTCGCACTTGCCGTCCGACACCTGATCGTCATTGCTGCTGCGGAAGCACTGCGAATCGTCCTTGTAGAAGCCGTCGTGATCGCGCTTGTGGAAGAACGCGCCAACGGCCGGGGTTATGGCGAAGCCGCCGTCCTCGATCACCGGCACGCCCACCGCAAGTTCGCCGCCCCATGATCCTTCCGAGCGTGCCACGTTGGCCTCGGCGGTGACTTTCGCAGCGGCGGGCGATGCGGCGGCAAGCGCGCACAGGCCGGCGCACAGGCCCAGCGGGGCGGCGATACGGAATTTCATGATGGTCCTGCGCTCCTTGAAACCGGATGGTTGGCCCGGGCTAGGTCCGGCAGGGAAAGCGGGCAAGGAGCGGGCTTTCCGTCCATCGCGGCAAGGACTCGGCCCATCCCTTTTCAGCGAGATCAGGGCTGGAAAACCACCTCTGTCCCGGTGTGGACCATCTGCGCAAGGCGGGCAGCGTCCCAGTTGGTCAGGCGCACGCAGCCGTGGCTTTCGCTGCGGCCGATCGTCTGCGGCTCGGGAGTGCCGTGGATGCCGTAATGGTCCTTCGACAAGTCGATCCACACCACGCCGACCGGGCCGTTGGGCCCGGGGGCAAGGCGACTGGCCTTGTCGTTCTTGCTCGCATCCCAGAACAGGTCCGGGTCGTACTGGTAATCGGGATTGCGCGAAGTGCCCTTTATCTTCCAGGTGCCGATCGGCAGCGGATCGTGATCGCTGCCCGTGGTCACCGGGAACTGGGCGATCAATTTCTCCGCCTTGTCGTAGACGCGCAGCGTGCCTTCAGACTTGTCGACGACGATACGCTCGGCGTCGGGCTGATCGCCCGCCACGCCCAGGCGTTGCAGGGTATCGGCCCAGCCGCGTTCGTCTCCTTCGATCTTCGCGGGCGCCACGTTGGCGATCGCCGGCACGCGGATCGTGCGCCCTGCGGCCAGCGCGGTATTCGGGCCATTGAGCGCAAAGAGCGTGTCTGGCGTGGTGTGGAAACGTTCAGCCAGCGCCTCTGTCATCGAACGATAGCCAAGGTGGTCGAAACGGGCCAGTTCGACCGTCTTGTGCGGCAGGTCCCGCACGAACGGCCCGCGCGCGAATGCCTGCGGGATCACCACCAGCAGCGTCGCCGCCGTGCCCTGCCCCTGGAACAGCGCCGTCTGCGTCGCCGGATCGAGCTGCCCGTTGGACGGCAACCCGCGCGCTTCCTGGAAAGCCGCCAGCGCCAGCTTGTAGGACTGCCCCTGCCTGCCGTCGATCACTCCGGGCGAGAACGCCAGCCGGTCGAGCGCCACTTGCGCGCGCATGATCAGGCTGTCGGCCGCCTCGGTCTCTCCTCCGCCGGGCGCGTTGGCGAAGGCCAGCGAGCCGCTTGCCGCCGCCTTTGACGGCGCGGTGGCCGGCTCGGTGCGCGAACCGCAGGCGGTGATCATGACGAGGGCGGGGAGGCACAGGGGAAGGAAGCGTTTCAAACGGCACCCACTTTTCTTGTTCTGGTGCCCGTATCAACGCCCGGCCGCGATTTTAGCTCCGACCATCGACGAAGATCGCGATTTGCCTCGGCGGCGGCAGCAGTTCGAAAGTACGCCGCCCACGAAAAAGGGCGGCCCTTTCAGGCCGCCCTTCTCGAATGTCGGCAGGGCCGATCAGCCTTCGCTGATGGTCGCCTTGACGATCTTGCCCGGCTCGCGCGGGGGCTCGCCCTTGGGCAGCGCGTCGACCAGTTCCATGCCTTCGACCACCTGGCCCCAGACGGTGTACTGCTTGTCGAGGAAGCTGGCATCGTCGAAGCAGATGAAGAACTGGCTGTTGGCCGAGTGCGGGTAGCTGGTGCGTGCCATCGAGCACACGCCGCGCACGTGCTTTTCGGCGTTGAATTCAGCCTGGAGGTCAGGCTTGTCCGAACCGCCCATGCCGGTGCCGTTGGGGCAGCCGCCCTGCGCCATGAAGCCGGGGATGACGCGGTGGAACTTCACGCCGTCGTAGAAACCCTCGCCCGTCAGTTCCTTGATGCGGTCGACGTGGCCGGGGGCCAGGTCCGAACGCAGCTTGATCTTGACGTCGCCGCCTTCGCCATTGCCGGTGTCGAGCGTGAGGGTCAGAAATTCGTCAGCCATCGCATGTCTCCTTTTGTCAGCGCGCGAGGTATCTGGCGCGCGCCGGTCGGCTTGGCGCCCGATATAAGGCGCGCCGCGCCAATGTCACCCTCCCCTGAGTTTTGGCCGCGCGGCCCCGGGCCCGCTCCGCCGCTCGGGTGGGGGCACGGGACGGAACAGGACTTTCGAAGCAGGCCCTGAGGGAAACCTCTTGCGAGGCTTGTTCCGGCTGTTGCAATTGCGAAATAGCTGCGTAGACCGGCCCCTATGAGCGAAGCGGAACTCAAGGACGAAATGCCCGGCGCAGCGGATGATACCGCGCCTGAAGGCATGCCCGAATCCGAAACCCTCGACGAAGACAACCGCCTCAAACCCGAATTCGTCCGCAACGTCAAAGAGGCCCTCGACGACGAGGACTCCGACCGCGTCTACGACCTTGTCGAACCGCTTCACCCCGCCGACATCGCCGACTTGTTCGAGCTGGTCGACGAACGCGAACGCCTGACCCTCGCCCGCTCGATCCGCGACCTCATGGGCGTGGAAGTCATCGCCGAGATGAACGATTGGGTCCGCGAAGCGCTGATGGAAGCGCTTCCGGCCGATGTCGTCGCCGAGATCGCCGGCGGGCTGGACACCGACGACGCCGTCGCGATGCTGGAAGATCTCGACGAGGCGGACCAGCAGGCCGTCCTCGCCGAGATGGAGCCGGAAGACCGCGCCGCCATCGAATCGGCGCTGTCCTACCCCGAAGAATCCGCCGGCCGCATGATGAGCCGCGACCATGTCGCGGTGCCCGAGACGATGACCGTGGGCGATCTCATCGATTACCTGCGCGAACACCGCGAACTGCCGACCGAGTTCTGGGAAGTGTTCTGCGTCGATCCGATGCACCGCCCGGTGGGAACCTGCTCGCTGTCTTGGATCCTGCGCTGCCCGCGCAATATCCCGCTTTACGACGTGATGGCGCGCGACCAGACGCTGATTCCGGCCGACATGGACCAGGAAGAAGTCGCGCTGCGCTTCCAGAAGTACGCGCTGATTTCCGCGGCGGTGGTCGACACTTCGGGTCGGCTGATCGGCCAGATCACCGTCGATGACATCGTCCACATCATCTCCGAGGAAGCGGGCGAGGACGCCCTGCTCCTCTCGGGTGCGGGCGACGGCGACATCAACGAGCCGATCCTTCTGACCGTGCGCGCCCGCCTGACCTGGCTGGTGGTGAACCTGGCCACGGCGATGCTGGCGTCTTCGGTGGTCGGCCTGTTCCAGGGCGCGATCACCCGGTTTGCACTGCTGGCGGTGCTGATGCCGATCGTCTCGGGCATGGGCGGCAATGCCGGCACCCAGACCCTGGCCGTGGTGGTGCGCGCCATCGCCACCAACCAGCTGACCGATTCGAACACCGCGCGCATGATCTGGCGCGAATTCCGCATCGCCCTGACCAACGGGCTGGCGCTGGGCGTCTTGATCGGCACCGGCACCGGACTGGTCTTCGGCAACCCGCTGCTGGGCGCGGTGATCGCCTCTGCCATGCTGATAAACAACCTCGTCGCGGGCCTTGCGGGTATCCTCGTCCCGGTGACGCTGGACCGCTTCAACGTCGACCCGGCGGTCTCCTCAGCAGTCTTCGTGACCACCGCGACCGATACGATGGGCTTCTTCACCTTCCTGGGCCTCGCGGTGCTGACCGGGCTGGCATAGGCCGCGCCGTAAGCTCCGGTTGGGGATGCGATCTCTGGGGTTTGGCGGCTACCGCCCGAAATCCGTCCTTCCAACCCCGCTCAGCCCAAGCTTGTCGAAGGCCCTGCGGCGGGGCCCGACGTTCTCCATGCTTCGACAAGCTCGACATAAGCGGCGGAGGAAGTAACGCGCCTGCCTTTCCTGCCCGATGCGCGGCAACCCTCAGCGTGAATTTGTCAGGCCGATCGGGCAATTCTCCTTTCGCCCTATGCGGCGCCTCCCTATCTTGGCGGGTATGCCGCTGCACATGACCAAGATCGCTTATTCCGCAGAAAGCCCCGCCTCCCTTCGCGCCTGGCTGGAGAGCCATGCCGGGGGCGAGGCGCTGATGACCACGCGCTATCTGCCCACGCGCCATGCGGAGATGATCGGCGGTTCGCTCTACTGGATCTTCGAGCATGCGCTGATCGGCCGTTCGCCGATCGTCGGCTTCGAACAGCGCGAAAGCGACGGGCGCTGGCACATCCGGCTCGAACCCAGGCTCATCCCCGTGCAGACCAAGCCCAAGCGCGCCCATCAGGGCTGGCGCTATCTCAAGGACGACGACGCCCCGCGCGACCTCGCCGAGGGCGAAAGCGCGGGCGATGCGATGCCGCCCAAACTGGCGCGCGAACTGATGAAGCTGGGGCTGATGTAAAAGGCGGTGCGCCGGCCCGAAGGCTTTCCTACATCGCCGCCGCCTGTCATCCTCCCGCCGGCTCTTTCCATCGTCGATACCGCCCATCCGCAAGGCCTTGAATGAAAGGCCCTGCGCGCATGTACTTCATCAACAAACTGCCGCCGTCACCTAAACCGCCCGGTCCACCCACCATTGCAGCAGCACATGGGCGACCGCATATTTCGGCGGCGCCCAGAAGGCTCGGCCGCTTTCGCCGACTGCCGTGGCCTCCAGCGCGTCGATCACTTCGGCGCGGGTGAACCAGCGGGCGTCCTCCAGTTCGGTGACGTCGATCGTGATCGCCGGATCGTCCGCAAAGGCATGGCAGCCGATCATCAGCGAGGACGGGAAGGGCCAGGGCTGGCTGGCGATATACGTGACATCGCGGACCCGGACCCCCGCTTCCTCGAAGGTTTCCCGCGCCACGGCTTCCTCGATCGTCTCGCCGGGCTCAACGAAGCCGGCAAGCGCGGAGTAGCGCCCCGCTGGAAAGCGCGGCTGACGGCCGAGCAGCAGCTTGCCGTCATGCTCCACCGACATGATCGTCACCGGGTCGACGCGGGGGAAATGCTCCGCCGTGCAGCCGGTGCAGGAACGCTGCCAGCCGCCCTTGGCGATCACCGTGGGCTGGCCGCAGACCGCGCAGAAACGGTGCCGCGCATGCCAGCCGACCAGCGCGCGGGCGCCGCCGTAGGCCGCCAGTTCGGTGGGCTCCAGCACCGTCATCGCGTTCCAGCTGGCGGGGCCGGCATGGGGACTGGCGCCCGGATCGACGGGCACCACCTCGGCGAAGCAACCGCGCTGCGCATCATCCAGGCCGAGGAATATCAGTTCGCTCTCCGGCCCCGCGTCGGCGAGGCTGCCCCACACCAGGCGGCCTTCCGGGGTCAGCACCGGGTCAAGCCCGTCCAGCTTCAGGAGGCGCGCGCGCGCGGTCATCAGAGCGGCGATGGCGTCCGGGTCACCGCGGATGTGGTCGGCGCGGTCGATGTGCGAGCCGGCGAAGGCTATCGGGGCAGCAGCGGTGATAAGCACGTCAACGGGTCTCCAGGATCGCAAGAACATCGGCCTTCAGTGCGGCCTGGAATTCGGGCAGCAGGTCGAGCGCATCGGGGGGCATGAACTGGACGAAAATCTGCGAGCGCAGGCCGTGAACCATATCGACCATGCCGACAGTCCCCGCCGCGCCCGACCAGCCGTATATCCCGGCCTCCGCGCCCTTGCCCACACGGCCGCCCGCGCCAAAGCCGGCTGGGCCACCGAAGAACGCCGCCATGTCGGTGCCGGGCGGCAGCAGGTCCGAGGTGCCGGTGCGCACGGCGCTTTCATCCAGCACGCGCCGCCCGTCGATCATGCCGAACTGGGCTACCAGGCGCAGAAAGCGGTCGTAATCGCGCGGACTGCTGACCAACCCGGCACCGCCGAAGGGAAAGGCCGGCTTGTCGAGGAAGATCGAAGTGGCGCCCTCATCTATCGGGGCAAGCACTTCGCCGATCGCGACGTAGTTGGTGGTCAGCCGGTGCGCCTCTGCGGCGGGCACCTGGAACCAGGTGCTGGTCATCCCGGCGGGCGCGAAGATCGTTTCTTGGAGGTAGTCGTCGAAGGGGCGGCCGGTCACCACCTCGATCACCCGGCCCATCAGGTCGAGGCCCATCGAGTAGCTCCACCGCGTGCCGGGATCGGCTACCAATGGCACTTCGGCAAGCCGATCGGCGAAGTGGTCCAGCCCCTTGACCGGCGTGCCCCAGTCCAGCCCGGGCGCGGTCAGCCGGCTGATCTGGCCGGGTACAAGGCCCTTGCCCGTCATCAGCCCCCGGATCGGGCCGTTCTGGACGATGGTATAGCCCAGCCCCGACGTGTGGGTCATCAGATGGCGCATCGTGATCGGCCGGGGCGCAGGGTGCAGCGCGGTGACCGAACCGTCGTAAGTGTCTTGCACCTGCATGGTGCGAAATTTCGGCAGGATTTCATGGACCGGCTGGTCCAGCCCGAGGCGGCCCTGCGCGATCAGTTGCATCGCCGCCATCGCGGTGACCGGCTTGGTCATCGAATAGATGCGAAACAGGCTGTCGGGCGTCACCGGGTCCGGATCGTTGAAACCCTCCGACCCGCGCGCCACGAATTCCGGCTCGCGTCCGGGGAGGCCAAGCGAGGCCACCATGCCGGGAAACCTGCCCGGCCCGGTCCAGCGTTCGACCACGGCGCGGACTTTGGGGAGCAGTTCCGGCTGCGCGGCAGCCCAGGCCAGCTTCGGCATCAGCGCCGCGCCCAGCCCGGCAGCACCGGCCATTCCCAGCAAAGCGCGCCGGTCCATTGCCGCTTCGAGGGCCCGGATCAAGCGTCCTGCCTTTCGGCGGCAAGGGCCAGGCGCGCGGCCTTGGCGAAAAGCGTCGGCAGTCCCGCCTCGTCCAGCCGGTCCAGCGGCCACCACTCTCCTTCGGCGCCCTCGAACCGGTTGCCGAGATAGACCGCAAGGCTCAATTCCAGCGAGAAGTGCGTGAAGACGTGATCCACCTTGCCCGCGCTTTCCCATGGTCCAGATGCCGGCCCCTCACCGCAGCCATCGGCGCGGGCGGCCCAGCCATCGTCGGGCAGCGCGCGCATTCCGCCGAGCATTCCCTTATCGGCGCGGCGCACCAGCCAGACCTGCGCCTCGCCGCCGACCTCACGCTCAATCCAGAAGGCGCGGCCCTTGCGCAAAGGCTTGGCTTTCTTCGCCGCCTTGACCGGCAGGCGTTCTGGCTCGCCGCTGGCCCGGCCAGCGCATCCGGCCGACAGCGGGCATAGCAGGCAGCGCGGGCTGCGCGATGTGCAGACGCCGCTGCCAAGGTCCATCATCGCCTGCGCAAAGTCGCCGGACCGCAGATCGGGCGTGATGACATCGGCATATTCGCGGATCAGCGGACGCGAACCCGGCAGCGGCGTATCGATCGCGAACAGCCGCGAGACGACCCGCTCGACATTGGCGTCCACCACCACCGCCCGCCGCCCGAAGGCGATCGCGGCGACGGCGGCGGCGGTATAGGCCCCCAGCCCCGGCAGCGCGCGAAGGCCGTCCTCGGTATCGGGAAACTGCCCGCCGCGCGCCGCCACTTCGCGGGCACAGGCTAGCAGGTTGCGGGCGCGGGCGTAGTAACCAAGGCCCGCCCATGCCGCCATGACATCCTCATCCGGCGCGGCGGCCAGCGCCATGACGGTGGGCCAACGCGCCGTGAAAGCGGCGAAGTAGGCCTTCACCGCGCCCACCGTGGTCTGCTGGAGCATCACCTCGGAAAGCCACACGCGGTAAGGATCGGGCGCCGGGCTGCCGGGACGCGCGCGCCAGGGTAGATCGCGGCCATGGGTGTCGTACCAACCCAGCAGGTCCTGCGCGATCCTCGTCGTACCTGTGGTATCCGAACTGGCGTCCATGCGCCCGCTATGGCATTGGAGCGCCGGTAATGGAACGCAATCCCGGCAAACAATCGGACAAAAAGGGCAAGGCGTCGAAGCCGGGCCTGAAGCTTTATGAACGCCCGCGCGGCGGCCAGGCCCGCGCGATCTCCGATCTGATGCCGGAAGTGGGGCGCACCGCCTTTCGCCGCTTCGGCTTCGTGCAATCCAGCGTGGTATCGCGCTGGCCCGAGATCGTCGGCGCCCGCCATGCCCGGGTCTGCTCGCCGGAATCGATCCGTTTCCCCCCCGGCGAAAAGAGCGACGGCATCCTCCAGCTGGTCGTCGTGGCCGCTCATGCGCCGATGATCCAGCACGTCATCCCCGAGATCGTCGAGCGGGTGAACCGCTTCTTCGGCTACAACGCCGTCGCCCGCGTGAAAATCCGGCAAGGCGACGTTAAGCCGCCGGTCGCCACTCCGCCTCGTGTCGCCGCTTCGCCGACACTGAAGCCGGTGCCGTTCGAACTGGGCGAATCGCTGCGAGATATCGGCGATCCCGAACTTCGCGCGGTGCTCGAATCGCTTGCCCGCAGCATCGAGGCCAAGGGCGGCCAGGAATAACAGTGCCAGGAATGACCAGGATGCGTTTCCCCAGCATGAAGACCACGCTTCGTTTCACCGCCCTCGCCGCCTGCGCCGCGCTGAGCATCGCCGCCGCGCCTGCGAAAAAGCCGGCGGCCGCGCCCTCCTCAGCCGGAAAGAACTGGGCGGGCCAAGTCGTCGCCACTCCCGATGGCAGCCACCGCTACGGCAACCCCGACGCGCCGGTGAAGCTGAACGAATACGTCAGTTATACCTGCCCGCACTGCGCCCACTTCCACAAGGAATCCGACCCGGTCCTGCGCCTCACCGTGGTGCCAAAGGGGCAGGTTTCGGTGACGGTGACCAATTTCCTGCGCAATCCGATCGACCTGACCGTGGCGATGCTGACGAATTGCGGCGACCCCAAGCGCTTCTTCGTGCGCCACAACGCGTTCTTCGCCACCCAGGAAACCTGGCTCGGCAAAGTCGAAAAGTTCAGCCGCGACCAGCAGGCGCGCTGGTATCAGGGCCAGCTCACCGACCGGATGCGCGCCATCGCCAGCGACCTCGGCTTCTACGACCAGATGGGAGCCTGGGGCATGGGCCGCGCACAGACCGACGTCTGCCTGGCCGACAAGGCGATGCTCGACAAACTGCGCGCCCAGCAGACCGAAGTGGAGAAGCTTGGCTTCCAGGGCACGCCCAGCTTCACGCTGAACGGCGAAGTACTGAACGCCAACGACTGGGCATCGGTATCCAAGGCGATCACCGCCAAGATCGCCGAGCAGCGCGCCGGCAATATCTGATCTGCCCGCATGGCGGCGGCAAGCTGTGGATGCAGCGCCGCGCCGTGCTTTGTCTTCGGCCCGTCCATGGGCTAGCCCTGTATCAAGTGCACACGTAAGGATTCGCCTCCGATGATCCGCAACCGTTTCCGCCAGATCGCTCTCGGTCTGCTCGTCGCTCCGCTCGCTCTTGGCCTCGCCAGCTGCGGCAAAAAGGATGAGGCAGCCGGCCCCGTCTCGGGCGAACCGATCGCCAAGATCGCCGCGCCCGCGGGCAAGGCCTGGGCCGACATGATCGAAAAGACCCCCGAGGGCGGCTACCGCATGGGCAACCCCGACGCTCCGATCAAGCTGATCGAGTATGGCGCGCTCAGCTGCTCGCACTGCGCCGAATTCGCCAAGGAAAGCTTCGGCAAGCTGCGCGATGACTATGTCGCCAGCGGCCGCGTGAGCTATGAGATGCGCTACTTCATGCTCAACGTCTTCGACATCCCCGCATCGCTGCTGGCGACCTGCGGCACGACCGAAGCGGTGATCCCGCTGAGCGAGCAGTTCTGGGCCTGGCAGCCCAAGATGTTCGAAAACATGCAGAACGCCGACAAGGCGAAGCTGGCCGCGCTCGACACGATGCCCAAGGAACAGCAGATCGGCGCCGTCGCGCAGGTTTCCGGTATGAGCGACTTTTTCGCATCGCGCGGCATCGCCCGCGATCAGGCCAATGCCTGCCTTGCCGACACCGCCAAGGCCAAGGCGCTTGCCGACCAGACGCAGAAAGCATCAGAGCAGTTCAACATCACCGGCACGCCCAGCTTCATCATCAACGGTAATTCGGTCGGTTCCGGCTCGTGGGCGGAAATCGAACCCAAACTGCAACAGGCCGGCGCTCGCTGATCTGATGCACCTGCGGTAATCACTCGATGCGCATCCACCGGCTCAAGCTCAGCGGATTCAAGAGCTTCGTCGAGCCGGCCGAACTGCGCATCGAGCCGGGGCTGACGGGCGTCGTCGGCCCCAACGGCTGCGGCAAGTCCAACCTTCTCGAAGCGATCCGCTGGGTCATGGGCGAAAGTTCGCCCAAGTCGATGCGCGGCGGCGGCATGGAAGACGTGATCTTCGCCGGCACCGACAAGCGGCCCCCGCGCTCCTTCGCCGAAGTGGTGCTCAAGGCCGAGACTGCCGCGCGCGCCGACGGCTCGCGTGAGGAACTGGAGGTCGTCCGCCGAATCGAGCGCGGTGCCGGCAGCGCTTATCGCATCAACGGCCGCGACGTGCGTGCCAAGGACGTCGCGCTGACCTTCGCCGATGCCGCCACCGGCGCGCATAGCCCCGCGCTGGTCAGCCAGGGCCGCATCGCCGCCGTCATCGCCGCCAAGCCCGCAGAACGCCGCGCAATGCTGGAAGAGGCCGCAGGCATCGCCGGCCTGCACGTGCGCCGCAAGGACGCCGAACAGCGCCTGCGGGCCACTGAGGCCAACCTTGCCCGGCTCGACGACATCATGGCCAGCCTCGACAAGCAGGTCGGGACTTTGCGGCGGCAGGCCAAGGCCGCCGAACGCTACAAGGCGCTGACCGACCAGATCCGTCTTTCCGAAGCCCGCCTCGTCTTCGCCCGCTGGCGCGATGCCGCCGAAGCCGCCGAGGCCGCGCGCAAGGAAGCGCAGGCCGCCGAGGCGCGCGTCGGCATCGCGCAGGGCCTCGCTGCGGAAGCCCAGAGCCAACAGGCCAAGGCCGCCCAGACACTTGCCGATGCGCGCGACGAGCTTGCCGACCGCCGCGACGATGCCAGCGCGCAGGGCCATCGAATGGCGACGCTGACCAGCCAGTTGGAAGCCGCCGAGCAGCGCCTCGCCGACCTCGACCGCCAGCGCACCCGGCTGGAGGAAGACAGGCACGACGCAGATCGCCTGACCCGCGATGCCGCCGAAGCCCTTGCCCGCCTCGAACGCGAATTGGCGGACGGCGAGAAGCAACTGGCGGCGGACGAGGCCATGCGCCCACGCTTCGCCAATACCCTCGACGGCGCCGAACAGGCCTCGCGCGCCGCTGAACTCGACCTTGCGCAGGCCACTGCGCGGCAGGCCGGAGTAGAGGCCGAATGGCGCATCGCCGAGGCCGAAGTCACCCAGGCCCGCAGCCGCAGCGCCCGCACGCAGCAGGATGTCGTCCGAATCGAAGGACAGATCGCCGCACAGGCCGACGCCGCCGACCTCGACGCCGCGATCGCCGCCGCAAAGGCCCGGGCAGACGATGCGAACGCCGCGCTGGCCAAGGCGCGCGAAGGGCTGGACGACATGCAGGCGCGCAAAACCGCCCTCCAGGCAGAGCGCGACACCGCCGCCTCCGCGCTGGCGGGAACCCGCGCCGACCTCACCGGCATCGAGCGTGAACACACCGCCTTACTGCGCGACCGCGAGGCCCGCGCCAAAGGCGCCAAGGCGGCGCATGGACTGCCCGTGGCCATCGACGCCCTGCGCGCCGCGCCGGGCTACGAACGCGCCCTGGCCGCGGTGCTGGGCCGCGATGCCAAGGCGCCGCTGGGCCTCGTCAAAGGCGCTGACGGCCGCTTCTGGACCGGCGCCGAGGCGCCTGTGCCTGTTGCGGACAGCCTTGCCGCCCATGTCGGCAAGTGCCCGGACGAACTCGCCGCGCGCCTCGCGCTGGTCCACGTCGCCGATGATGACGATGGGCGCGCGCTGAAGCCGGGCGAATGGCTGGTCACCCGCGCAGGCGTGCTGCGGCGCTGGGACGGGTTCGTCGCACGCGGCGAAGGCGCTGCCGAAGCGGCGCGGCTGGAGGCTGAGAACCGCTTTGCCCAGCTGGACGCCCAGCTCCCACCCTTGCGCGTAGCCGTAGCTGCTGCAGAAACGCGGCAGACCGCAGCGGGGCAGGAACTGGCGGCGCTATCGTCACAGCTCATTTCCGCCGAACGCGCCATCGCCGCCGCAGCCGACGCCGAACGCAGTGCCCTGCGCGCCGTCGATCAGGCCGAGGATGCGCGCAGCCGCCAGCGCGCGCGCCGCGCCGAACTCGACGCTGCGGTAGCCGACCTTGCCCAGCAGCAGCAGGCCGCCGCCGCAGAAGCCACCTCCGCCAATGCCAAACTCGCCGCCCTGCCCGACCCGGCGGCAGGCCGCGCCGAACTGGAGGCCGCGCGCAGCCGAAACGTGCAGGCTCGCGGCTCTCTGCAGGCCGCCATGGCCGCTCTGGCAGCGCACGATCAGGCGCTCGCCGTCGCGCGGGAACGCACGACTGCCCAGCGCGGCGATATTCGCGGGTGGCAGGCGCGTTCCGGTGATGCTGCGAGCCGTCTCGCGCAGATGGCGGGGCGTCTGGAGGAGATCGAGACCGAACGCGCCGTCGTCGCCGCCAAGCCCGCCTCGCTGATGCAGCAGATCGAGCAGGGCGAAGCCGTGCGCACCCGCCTTGCCGATGAACTGGCGAAGGCGGAAGCCGCTGTCACCGCTGCCACCGATGCCGCGCGCAGGGCCGACACCGCGCTTTCCGCCGCGCAGGAAACCCTTGCCGCCGCGCGCGAAGGCCGCGCCGGCGCCGCCGCTCGCGCCGAACACGAGGATTCGCGCCGCGTCGAAATGACCCGCGTTTCGGGCGAGCGTTTTCAGTGCCCGCCCCCGGTCCTGCCCGAACGCTTCGCCTTTGCGTACGGTGAAGTGGGCAGCGCCGAGGGTGAAAGCATGACGATGGACCGCCTCGTCGCCGAGCGCGAGCGGATCGGTCCGGTCAACCTCGTCGCCGCCGACGAACTGGCCGAAGCCGAAGGCCAGCTAGGCACAAGCGCCACCGAAAAGGCCGAATTGACCGAGGCGGTCAACCGCCTGCGCGGCTCCATCGGCAACCTCAACCGCGAGGGCCGCGAGCGCCTGCGCGCCGCTTTCGAGGCGGTCGACGGCCATTTCCGCCGCCTGTTCCAGCAGCTGTTCCAGGGCGGCCAGGCGCACTTGGCGCTCGTCGATTCGGACGATCCGCTGGAGGCCGGGCTGGAAATCTACGCCCAGCCTCCCGGCAAGCGTCTGCAATCACTCACGCTGCTTTCAGGCGGTGAGCAGGCACTGACGGCAGTGGCGTTGATCTTCGGCCTGTTCCTGACCAACCCGGCGCCGATCTGCGTGCTGGACGAAGTCGACGCCCCGCTCGACGACGCCAACATCGAGCGCTTCTGCGACCTCCTCGAAGCGATGACTCGCGAGACGGAGACGCGCTATCTCGTCGTCACTCACAATGCCGTGACGATGAGCCGGATGCACCGCCTGTTCGGCGTGACCATGGTTGAGAAAGGTATCTCCCGCCTCGTCAGCGTGGACCTTGGCGGCGCCGAGGAACTGCTGGCGGCGCAGTAGCTGTCAGCCCAGCACGAAGCGCGGCCCCGGGCCCTGTGCGCCCGCCGCATCCTCGGCATTGTAGAGCCGGCATTTCGTCAGGCTGAGGCAGCCGCAGCCGATGCATTCGTCGAGCTTGCGGCGGGTCAGTTCGAGCAGCGCGATCCGGGCATCGATCGATTCGCGCATGGACCGGCTGATCCGCTCCCAATCCGCCAGCGTGGGGGTGCGGCCCTGCGGCAGCTCCGCAAGTTCGCGCTCGATCTGAGCAAGCGCCAGTCCCAGCTTCTGGGCGATCAGGATGAAACTGACGCGCCGGATGTCCGAGCGCAGGAACCGCCGCTGGTTGCCGCTGGACCGCAGGCTGGTGAGCAGGCCCTTCTCTTCGTAGAACCGGATCGCCGAAACCGCGACGCCGGTGCGCCGGGAAAGGTCGCCGATGCTGATGAAGCGGTCATGGACCATTATTCGGCGTCCCTTCCGAAAGCGCTTGATCTCAAGTTAACTTGAGATTGCATCTTTGCCAAGCCGGCCGATTCGCCGGCGACGCAAAGGAGACGCAAACATGGCCCAAGGCCGCCTCGAACATGCCAATATCACCGTCAGCGACATCGAGCGTTCCGCCACACTCCTGCAGGACCTGCTGGGCTGGCACGAGCGCTGGAGGGGCCCGGCACTAGGCGGCGGCGAGACGATCCACGTCGGCGGCGATTTCAGCTACATCGCCGTCTACACTGATCGCAAGGAGCGCGAACGCTTCGCCAAGGGCGCCCCGCTCAACCACGTGGGGCTAGTGGTGGAAGACCTCGACGCCGCCGAACGAACCGTAGTCGCGGCCGGGCTGGAGCCTTTTGCCCACGCCGACTACGATCCGGGGCGGCGCTTCTATTTCTTCGATTGGGACGGGATCGAGTTCGAACTGGTCAATTACGACTGAGAGCTCCGGCGGCGCCCGCGCGCCGCCTCCCGCTTATACGATACCGGCGTTGCCCACCACCCAGCAGGCCAGCGCCATGACCAACCCGGCGTCGCGGTTCGAGCGGAAGCGGGCCAGCGGGTTTTCGCCGTCCTCCGGGTCCAGCGTCACGACCTGAAAGCCCAGGTGCAGCGCCATGGGCACCAGCGCGACCAGCCCCACCCAGTCCGGGCGCATGGCCCAGAAAGCCAGCGCCCAGAACGCCAGCGCCAGCGCATAGAACCCGCCCACGCCTGCGCGCACCCGCGATCCGAGTCGCAGCGCGGACGAGCGGATGCCCACCAGCGCGTCATCCTCGCGGTCCTGCAGTGCATAGATGGTGTCGTAGCCGATGCACCAGAAGATCGCGCCGAGATAAAGCGCCCCGATCGCCTCCAGATGGTCACTGCGGATCTCGACCCACCCGACCAGAGCGCCCCATGTGAAGACCATGCCCAGCCAAGCCTGCGGCCACCATGTGATGCGTTTCATGAAAGGATAGCCGGCCACCAGGACGACACTGCCCAAGGCCACAAGCTGCGCCTCCCAGCGCAGTTGCAGCAGGACCACAAGACCGATGCCGCACAGGATCAGGAGCCAGGCCCAGGCCGCGCCCTTGCTCACCCGGCCGCTGGCAACGGGGCGCAGCGTGGTGCGGGCGACGCGGCGGTCAAGGTCGGCGTCGACGATGTCGTTATAGACGCAGCCCGCGCCTCGCATCGCGATCGAGCCGGCCAGCATCCATAGCACAAGGTCCCAGCGCTTCTCTCCGCCCGCAAGCATCACTCCCCAGACGCAGGGCCAGAACAGCAGCCACCAGCCGATCGGCCGATCGAAACGGGCCAGCATGGCATAGTCGCGCAGGCGGGGCGGCAGCAGGGATACCAGGCCGCGATGCTGGCTGTCGGGGACGAGCGAAGGTTGAGTCACGCGCAATCGACTAGTCGATTACGCCGATTGTGTCATCCCGAACGTGACTGGTGAACACAGGCAGGCGAAGCGTTGCATCGCCGCCGGGATCGGGCGACAAGGGCCGCCAGACCGCACGAAAGACCTCCCCCGATGCCCGCAACCCCCGCCTGGCCGCCGCGCTCTGCCCCGCGCCTGTTCGTTTCCGGCCCGCTGTCCCAAGGCAGCGAGATCGCGTTGGAGGGTGCGCAGGCCCACTATCTCGGCAAAGTGATGCGGGTAGCGGTGGGCGACGCCGTGATCGCCTGCGACGACGAAACCGGCGAATGGGCCTGCGAGGTCGTCTCTGCCGGCAAGCGCGATGTCGTGCTGCGTGCGCGCGATCTGCTTCGGGTGCGCGAGGACGTGCCGGACTTCGTGCTGTGCGCGGCGCTGCTCAAGAAGTCCAATTTCGACCTCGTGCTGGAAAAGGCGACCGAACTGGGCGTCGGCGCGGTGCAGCCGCTGGTCACCCGGCGCTGCGTAGCCGACAAGCTCAACCCCGAGCGCGCCATCTCCATCGTCACCGAGGCGGCCGAGCAATGTGCCCGCACCGCCTTGCCGCGAATCGAACCGGCGCTGAAACTCGAAGCCCTGCTGCGCGATTGGCCGGCAGACCGCACCCTGTTTTTCGCCGACGAACAGGGCGGCGAACCGGCAGCGCAGGCCTTTACGGCACATCCCGGCCCGGCCGCGCTGCTGGTCGGCCCCGAAGGCGGCTTCGACGAGGACGAGCGGGCGCTGGTCCGCGCCCACCCAAACGCCCGCGCGATCACCCTTGGCCCGCGCATCCTCAGGGCCGAAACTGCCAGCATTTCCGCCATTGCGCTGTGGATGGCAGTGGCCGGAGACTGGTCGCCGGTTAATTCTTAGACCGAGCGGTACAAAAAGTTCTAGCGTCCGCGCTCAGGGATCACTAATTCCGCGCCCATGAGCACCCGTGAGGTTTCGGATCGCGAAGATCCGGTGGTCGAAAGCATGGATCAACTGGCCGCGCCAATGGCAGCGGGCGAAAAGCCGCGCGAGGCGTGGCGGATCGGAACCGAACACGAAAAGTTCGTCTACGACACTGCGGACCACCACGCCCCGTCCTACGACGAAAAGGGCGGCATCCGCGACCTGCTCATGGACCTGACCGAGTTCGGATGGGAGCCGATCGTCGAAGGCGGCAACGTCATCGCGCTCAAGGGCGCAGACGGCAACGTCAGCCTTGAACCCGCCGGCCAGCTGGAACTTTCCGGCGCCCCGCTCGAAACCCTGCACGAAACCTGCGCCGAGACCGGGCGCCACCTCACCCAGGTCAAGACCATCGGCGACCGTACCGGCAAGGCCTACCTTGGCCTCGGCATGTGGCCGGACAAGACCCGCGAAGAACTGCCGATCATGCCCAAGGGCCGCTACGGCATCATGCTGAAGCACATGCCCCGCGTGGGCACCATGGGCCTCGACATGATGCTGCGAACCTGCACCATCCAGGTCAACCTCGACTATTCGAGCGAGGCCGACATGGTGAAGAAGTTCCGCACCAGCCTTGCCCTGCAGCCGCTGGCGACCGCGCTGTTCGCCAATTCGCCCTTCACTGAAGGCAAGCCCAACGGCTACCTTTCCTACCGCAGCCACATCTGGTCGGACACCGATCCGCACCGCACCGGCATGCTGCCCTTCGTGTTCGAGGACGGCTTCGGCTACGAACGCTATGTCGAGTACATGCTGGACGTGCCGATGTACTTCGTGTTCCGCGACGGCAAATATATCGACGCCGCCGGCCTCTCGTTCCGCGACTTCCTCAAGGGCGAACTGTCCGTCCTTCCCGGCGAACTGCCGCGACTCTCCGACTGGCAGGACCACCTCTCCACCGCCTTCCCCGAAGTACGCCTCAAGTCGTTCCTCGAAATGCGCGGCGCCGATGGCGGACCCTGGGGCCGCATCTGCGCTCTTCCCGCGTTGTGGGTGGGCCTGCTTTACGACCAGAGCGCGCTCGATGCGGCCTGGGATCTGGTCAAGGACTGGGACATGGAAGGCCGCGAAGCCCTGCGCTCCGCCGCGCCGAAGATGGGCCTCGATTCGCCTATTCCGGGTGGCGGAACATTGCGCGATATCGCTGCGCAAGTGGTCGAGATTTCACGCTCCGGGCTTGCGGCGCGGGGGCGTCTCAATTCCAGCGGCGACAACGAGACGGGCTATCTGGAACCGCTCGCCGAGATCGTGGCTACGGGCAAAGTGCCGGCGCAGAAGCTGCTCGACCTGTACAACGGTGAATGGGGCGGCGATCTTTCGAAGATCTACGCGGTGAAGACCTTTTAAATACGAAAGACCTGGGGCCATTGCCCCAGACCCCTTTATCGTCGTCGTTGCGCCTGCCGCCACGTCGAGCGCTCCTTGCTGCCGCAGGCTATCATGTCTCCCGGCTCACCATGGGCGCGCTGGTGAAGCTGCACGCGTGACCTCGACGATAAAGGGGTCTGGGGCAATGGCCCCAGGTCTTACCTCTACTTCGCCCCTTTGGGCAGCAATGCCAGCAAACGCCCGAACGTTTGCGTAATCAGCGCATTCTGCGCCATCCAGGCGTGATACTCACGGTACTTGGCATCCTCGCCCAGCAGGTGCGCTTCCTCGGTCAGCGCGCGCCAATAGTAGATACCGCTCACCACGCCCAGCAGCACCGTGTTGCGCACGGCGTCGGTCAGCGAGCCGTTCGTCACGAGGAACGGCAGCGTAGAGGTCCACCAGAACAGGTTTTTCGACAGGTAGGCCGGGTGGCGGGTGAAGCGATATGGCCCGTTCGTCAGCACGCCGCGATAGGTGAGGTTGGAGAAGCGCAGGCCGAAGGCGAAGGTCGCCCAGGCGTAGATCGCGGTGAGGATCACCATGACCGCCGCCCATAGCCACAGCAGTGCGTCGTGGCCTGCCAGCCAGTAGGCCCAGCCGCCGGTGTTGACCTCGTAGCCCAGCACGTCGGTGCGGCCCATGGTGCCCCACACGAAGGGCGGGTAGCACATCAGCGCTGCGACCCAGCCGGCGAGCAGCGGGTTGCCGCTGCGAATGTGCGCGTCGAGCGGGCGGAAGGTGAACAGGTAGCCGACGGTGCCGATCTGCACGTCGATGAGGAACAGCGCCTCGATCACCAGCGAGCCGAGTTCGACCGGGTTGTGGGCGATAGCGCTGAAGTTGGCCTCCACCACGTGCGCAAAGCCGCCGGGGAGGATCGAGATCATGAAGGCGCCGAAGAAGCCCTTGATCGCCCAGGCGCGCCAGTGCTTCTTCACCTCGTTCGCATCCCAGGCTTCGCGCGCCACGAGCATCGCGCCAAAGTGCCAGGAATGGTCGCGCGGGTTCACCATCCGGCGGTCGATCCACAGGACGTAGGGGGTGGAGAGCAGAAACAACGGTACGACCGCCGCGCCGAGCACTTCCATCGCGAACAGGTACTGGCCGTCCCAGTACCAGCGGCCGATGCAGTAGAAGACCGTTATCGCGCCCCAGGTACACCACAGACCGGTGAGCTTGGTGATCGAGATGTCGAGCGATTCGGACCACGGCCGCCGCAGCGACCAGTCGATGCCGGTGGAAGCGCGGCGGTGGACCTTGTCGACGAGGAGCGACCACAGGGTCATCGCGGTGCCGGTGAAAAGGACCGTAGCAATGGCCGCGTAAGACCCGCTTAGCGGCGCGCGGGGCCCGGGAAGTGCGAGGGCATCGGCAATGCCCGCCCAATTGCGGCAGACCAGCAGCCAGAGGATGAGGGCGACGAGGCCCGACAGGCCCACGCCGGCCGAAACGTCACTGGGGGGTTTGCTGGGGGCGGGAAACGCGGCATTGCTCATGCGCTATCGCCTAGCCGCAATTGGTTAAGGGGCGGCAAACCTTGAGGGTATCCGTCGCCCCGAACCAAAAGCTCGGGGCGACGCGAAGGCATCAACGAAATGCGCTGATGCGGCCCGAATCGTCGAGGATGTAGAGCGTCTGGTTCGCCACGACCGGAGCGAGCGAGATCGCGCCGTCCAGTTGGGTGAACGGCGTCATCGTGCCGCTCGTCGGATCGACCGTCGACAGTTCGCCGCGTGAGTTGCCGATCCACAGCTTGTTGCCGGCAAGGACCGGGCCAACCCAGAAGATCGGGTTCTTGCGCTTCTTGGCGTTCTTGTAGCGGGCCAGTTCGGTCAGCCACCGAACCTTGCCGGTCGCACGGGCGATGGCCAGGATTTCAGCGTGGTCATCGAGCGTGAAGACCCAGTCACCCGCCACCGCAGGGGTAGAGATGCCTGCAAGGTTGAGTTCCCAGATGCGCTGCCCGGTGATCAGTTCGTAAGCGGCCATACGCCCACCCTGGCCCAGCGCGTAAACACGGCCGCGATCGATGATCGGGTCGGCGTCGACGTCGGTGAGGCTGCCCACTTCGGTCGAGATCGAGGTGCGGGCAAGCGCATCCGACCACAGCTGGCGGCCGTTCTCATAACGGTAAGCTACCAGTTCGCCCGACGAGAAGCCGGCGATCACGGTGCCCTGCCCGGCGGCGGGAGCGCCGACGCCGAACACGCCCGACTGCGTCACCGAAGCCGATTCGTTCCAGACCGAAGTACCGTCCGACGCGTTGAGCGCGACGATCTGATTGTCCTGGGTCATCACGAACAGCGAGTTGAAGCCGATCGTCGGCGAACCGCGCAGGGGGCCGGCGGGCTTCTTGCTCCAGACCTGGCTGCCGTCGGCAACGTTAAGCGCGGCGACTTCGCCGAGGCCGGTGGTCACATAGAGACGGTCACCTTCAACGCTGACGCCGCCGCCGAACAGGGAATTCTCGTTGCTGCCGTCAACCGAAAAGCTCTTGGTCCACAGGCTCGCACCGCTCTGCGCGTCGAAAGCGTGGACGACGCCGGCGGTATCCATGACGAACAGCTTGCCGCCGGCAATCACCGGAGCAGCCGCAAGGCGGCGGCGCGGCGAGGAACCGGCAATCTGCGCGGTCCAGGCACGAGTCGGGGTCTCTGCGAGAGCCAGGTGGCCATAGGCCTTGCTGGCGGTACCGCCGCCCTGCGCCCAGTCTGCGTTCACTTCGGCAGGCGGCAGGATCACCGAGACCGCGCCGAGCGTGGTGTCGACCTTTGCGCCGCTTTCGATGCGCGAGAGGATGGGGACGCGGTTGCCCACGGTAGGGGTCTTGGCCGGGCCCTTGCCGCCGCCGAAGACCTTGCAACCCGACAGACCCATGACGAGAGCCAGGGCGATCAGCGGCACCACCTTGCGCGCGCGCAGGGTGCCGGTCGACCGGTTGTTGCAGGCGGATGCGTTCATGCGAATATCCTCAGAAGGCATGCTCATTCTCCGGCGGCCGTGGCATCGGCTGTCGCCTTCGCGGCCGGCTTGATCAGGGATTCGCCCTTTTCATCGACGACATCGTCGACCGCATCGACGCCCAGCACGGCCGCCAGCTGGCGAGCGCGGCTGCGCAGACCGTCCTCGACGGTTTCATCCTTGGCGATGGCTGCGAACAGCGGGCCCGCCTGATCCTGCTTGCCCTGCTTGAGGTAAGCCATGCCCACCATCTCGCCCGCGACGCCGAACCACGCATTGCCCGGCGCGGCCAGCGGCTTGAGGCGATCGACCACGTCCTGCGGCTTCATCGCGTCGAAGTTCGCACCAATCTCGCGCACGGTGGCAAGATCACGCAAGGCCTGCGGGGCCTTTGTGTCGGCCGCGACCTGGGCGTAGAGCTTCAGCGCGTCGGCCTTCTTTTCCTGACGCAGTGCAATGCCGGCCAGCGTCAGGCGTGCGGATGTAACCGTGGCGTCCGAAGCGCCGGCAGCAGCAATCGGTGCCAGCTTCGCCTTGGCAGCGTCGAGGTTCTCCGACTGGAGGCTGTCGAGCGCCTGCACATAAGCCTCGGCGCGCTCTTCACGCTCCTTAGTCTGGCGATGGTCCCAGTAGATCCAGCCGGCGAAGGCCAGCAGAGCGATCACGATGACCGCGAACAGCAGCTTGCCATAGCGGGCCATGAAGCCTTCGAGCTGGTCCTGGCGCACGGCTTCGTCGACTTCGCGCAGGAAAACGTCACGCTGGGCAGCGTCACGCACGGTCGAAGGGGTGGTATTGTCGGGAGGCAGGGCCAAGATTCGGGCGCTTTCTGCGGAAAATCGGGATGGTTGCGGGGCTGTTTAGCGAATGGGCGGGGCTTTTCAACGGGGATGTCGGTGCATGTCCCGGCGTGAAGCGCCGCTGAACGGGGATTCGCTCAGGGGAAGCGGGCTGTTCCCATAGCCTTGCCATAGACTTCGGCATAGGCGCGAATCATCGTGCTTTCGTCATAGTGCGCCTCGGCGCGGGCGCGATTGGCGGTGCCGACCGTTTCGCGCAGCGCCGGATCGGCCGCCAGTTCGGCCATTGCCCATGCCAGCGCCGCCTCGTCACCGGGCGGCGTGACGTAGCTGCGGTTTTCCACCGATACCATATCGGCGACGTCACCGACGGCGGGGGAGGCGACGGCAAGGCCCGCCGCCATCGCCTCGACTACCGAGATCGGAAACTGCTCGCTGTCGGAAGAAAGTGCGAAAAGGTCGAACAGTCCCACCGCGCGCGCAGGGTCGGGCACGAAGCCGGGCATGTGCAGGCGATCGGTCACGCCGCAGGCTCTGGCCTGCGCTTCGATCACGGTGCGTTCGGGGCCTTCGCCCAGGATCACCAGATGCCATTCGGGCGGCAGACCGGCAAAGGCCCGCACCAGTCGGGGCAGGTTCTTCACCGCGCGCAGGCCCGCCAAGGTGCCCAGCCATTTGACCTCCGGCGCCTTGGACAGGCCCGGAATCGCGCCGGGCGGCGGCGGATCGCGGTAGGCGGCGACCGGGATGCCGTTGATGATCAGCCGCACTCGGCGGCGCGGCTGCTTCCACGCTTCCAGTGCAATGCCCTCAAGCCGGCGTGAGGGCACCACCAACGCTGAAGCACCAGCCAGAGCGAGCCGACGAAACAGGTTGCGCGCCGGTTTGAGGCCGGCCGCCTCATCCTCGTTGAAGCCATCCTCGTGGTGGACCAGTGGAGGTAGCCCCAACACCCGGCCGTAAAGGCGATGCGCGAGAACCCCGTCCATCGCGCCCCAGTTGTAGGTGAGGACGAGGTCGAAGCCCTTCATGGCCCGCGCGATACGCAGCAGCCGGGCAGGCGTGGGCAGTCCCTGAAGACTGGGGAAATCGTTTGGAAACCGCACGTCGAGCGCAGGGTCCAGCGCCGCTTTAGCGCCGAATGCACCGGGCTGCGCGGATATCACGGTATGCTCGATGGTCCCCGCCCCTGCCTGAGCGCTGAAGACGTTCATCAGCCGCGCCGCCCGCAGTTCCTTGCCGCCGGCGGAGAAGCTGGAATGGAGATGCAGCAGACGCAAGGTCAGGACACGCGCGCCAGCAGCCGCTCGATCGCGGCGATCGATTCGGGCTCGTCCAGCGTCGGGGCATGGCCGACATCGGGCAGCGTCACCGCCTCGGCACCGGGTATGCGCCGCAGCATCTCGGTCAGAGTCGCATCGGACAGCAAGTCGGACAGCGCGCCGCGCAGGATCAGCACCGGCGTCCCGGACAGGGCCTCCCATGCCGGCCACAAGTCGGGCTGCTCGTCCACATCGAGTTCGAGAAAAGGCTCGGCGATCTTCATGTCGTAGTCGAAGGCCACGCGCCCGTTGCCGGTAATCGTCATCAGACGCTTGGCCCGGCCAATCCAGAAATCGAGGCTATGCCCCGGATGGGCTGCCCCTTGCGCATCCTCCAGTCCGCGCGCGGCGTGGACCCAGGTGGCGAACGAACGCCCCTGCCCGACGTATTCCTTGATCCGCGCAAGGCCGACGGGCTCCAGCCACGGCCCGACGTCGTTGAGTACGGCGCCCGCGATCCGGTCCGGGATCACGGTGGCAAGGCCCATCGTCATCAAGCCGCCCAGCGACGTGCCGATCGCCACGAAACGGTCGATGCCTTCCTGATCGAGCAGGGCAAGCACGTCCTCGCAGTATTGCATCGGCGTGTAGGTGGCCGAATCGCGTGCATATTCGCTGTCGCCCCGGCCGCGTAGGTCTGGGCAGATCACCCGGCGGCTTGCTGCGAGACGCGGCGCCAGCACATCGAAATCGCGGGCATTGCGGGTCAGCCCATGCAGGCAGAGCACCGGCAGCAGGTCATCGGCCGCTTCCGGGGCCGGATAATCGCGGAAATGCAGCTTGAGACCGTCGCGGCTCGACCAGAAGCGATCTTCAAAAACCTTCATGCCGGGGCGGCGACCTCTCAAAAAGTCGAAAAAACAAAGGAAACCCCCGCCTTGATCGGCGGACGCGCGGGCCCCACTATCGCCTGATGAACAGCGAACCGCAAGCCGATGCCTATCATCCCGACCCGCGCATCGAGACTATCGCCGAGTGGATTGGCGACGCCGTCCACGCCGCCCGGTTCCCCCGCCACGAACTGCGCTGGCGAAACGACCGCTGGGCGGCGCCGGTCGGCTTGGCCGCGCTGGACGATGCGGAATGGATCACGCATTTCGGCCGCTTCGAACCGTTGCCCGGCAACCTGCCGCAGCCGCTGGCGCTGCGGTATCACGGGCACCAGTTCCGCCACTACAACCCGGACCTGGGCGACGGGCGCGGTTTCCTGTTCGCACAGATGCGCGATTCGGCCCCGGGCATCGAAGGCGGTCGCTTGCTGGACCTGGGCACCAAGGGATCGGGCCAGACCCCGTGGAGCCGTGCCGGCGACGGGCGGCTGACGCTGAAGGGCGCGGTGCGCGAAATCCTCGCCACCGAAATGCTGGAAGCGCTGGGCGTCTATACCAGCAAGACCTTTTCGGTGATCGAGACCGGCGAAGACCTGCAGCGCGGCGATGAACCCTCGCCCACAAGGTCCGCCGTGATGGTGCGCCTGTCGCATGGGCATATCCGCATCGGCACTTTCCAGCGCCTCTACGCGCTGGAAGAAACCGAGCACATGGCGGCGCTGGTAGCCTATTGCCTGGAAAACTACCCCGGCGCACTGCCGCCCGAGGATGCACCGGGCCGGGACGAACCCGCCGTGATCCTGCTCCATCAGGTGGTGGAGCGGATGGCCGACCTTGCCGCCTCGTGGATGGTCGCAGGTTTTGTCCACGGCGTGCTCAACACCGACAACATGAACATTTCGGGTGAGAGTTTCGATTATGGTCCGTGGCGCTGGCTGCCGAACTGGGACCCGCGTTTCACCGCCGCCTATTTCGACCATTCCGGCCTCTACGCTTTCGGCCGCCAGCCTGAGGCAGTGTTGTGGAATTGCAGCCAACTGGCGGCCTCGCTGCGGGTCCTGACAGAAACCGCACCGCTGGTTGCGGCGCTCGACCGATTCGGGCCGCTCTATCAGGCCGCGATGTGCCGCCGCTTCGTCTGGCGCCTTGGCGTCCAGTCGCGCGGGATCGAGGCCGATTCCGCGCTGATCCAGGCAGCCGAAAAGGCGATGGTGGAAAGCGGCGAGGCGCCCGAGCAGTTCTTTTTCAACCGCCGCGCGGCCCGCAATCCCGGCGAGAACGAGTTCGGCGCCTTATTGCGAGGCTACCAGCCCGCTGCCGACGTCAGCGATGCATTCTGGCGGCAGGACGCTCCCCCCGGCGTGCTGATCGACGAGGTGGAGCGCATCTGGGCGGCAATCGACACGGAAGATGACTGGAGCGAACTAGCCGCCAAGGTCTCCGCGATTCGCGAACTGGGCCGCCAGTTGGGCCCTGCCCCCGAACCGGCGGGGCAGCCCGTTGCCGTTGCATGACCGAGCGCCGGCCGTTAGCGTCACGGTAGGAATACCTGTGCGATACAGGAAAAATCTCGACGTTTCACAGTTAACGGATCATCAGCCGCGATGAACGGTGCAAACACCAGCCCAGCGCCGGCAACCAGCATCCGGGAACTGAGCACAGCCGTGACCAAGACAGAAATCGTCTCCTACGAACCGGCAACCGGCGCGGAAGTCTGGCGTGGAGCGGTGGCCGACATCGACGAGACGGTCGCGCGCGCGCGCCGCGCCTGGCCGGCGTGGGCCGCGCAGCCGCTGTCGACCCGGATGGAACTGATGCGCCGCTTCGCCAACGAAGTGCGCAAGGACGCCGAGAAACTCGCCGTGATGATCGCCCGCGAAGTCGGCAAGCCGCTGTGGGAAGCGCGCGCCGAAGTCGACAGCGTGATCGGCAAGGTCGAAGTATCGATCCGCTCCTATGCCGAGCGCACGGCGCAGCGAAAGCTCGATTCGGCGCTGCAGGGCACCATGGCGGTGCGTCACAAGCCGCATGGCGTGCTGGTGGTTCTGGGGCCGTTCAACTACCCCGCCCACCTCGCCAATGCGCATATCGTGCCTGCACTGATCGCCGGTAACGCCGTGATCTTCAAGCCGAGCGAGCGCGCGCCTGCATCGGGCGAGATCCTGGCGCGGTGTTTCCACCGGGCCGGGATTTCGGCTGCGGTGATGCAGTTTGCGCCCGGCGGCCCGGCGCAGGGCGCTGCCTTCGTCGCGCATGAAGGGGTCGACGGGGTGCTGTTCACCGGCTCGGCCAATACCGGCATCTCGATCAACCGCCGCCTTGCCGCGCGGCCCGACAAGCTGGTGGCGCTGGAGATGGGCGGCAACAACCCGATGGTCGTCTGGGACACTCCCAAGCTGACCGACGCCGCCGCGCTGATCGTCCAGTCCGCTTTCGCCACCACCGGCCAGCGCTGCACCGCCGCGCGCCGCCTGATCGTGCGCGATACGATCTACGACGCAGTGATGTCCGAGGTGAAGGCGCTGGCCGACCGCGTGATCTTCGGCGCGCCGTTCGACGAACCCGCGCCTTTCATGGGCCCGGTGATCGACAACTCCGCCGCCGACGGACTGACCGAAAGTTTCCTTTACCTGCTCAGCCACGGCGGCAAGGCGATCAAGCACCTTGTCCGCCCACACGAGACGCTACCGTTCCTCAGCCCCGCGATAATCGACGTGACGGCCATGAAGGACCGCCCCGACGTGGAACTGTTCGGCCCGATCCTGCAGGTGATCCGCGTCTCCGATTTCGACGAGGCGATCGCGCAGGCCAATGCCACCCGTTTCGGTCTTGCCGCCTCGCTGATCGGGGGCACGCCGCAGGAATACAACCGTTTCTGGGCCAACGTGAGGGCCGGGATCGTCAACTGGAACCGGCCGACGATCGGACCCAGCCATGCCGCGCCGATGGGCGGTATCGGGCTTTCCGGGAACCACCGCCCGACGGGGTATTATGCGGCCGATTACTGCGCTTACCCGGTCGCGTCCGGCGAAATGGAGCAGCCGCGCGCTGTGATCGGGGTTGGGCTGAAGTAACGCACGGTTCCTCCCCATCGCTTCGCGGCAGGGAGGTATCGGGGCTTACTTTCCGCTGGCGACCAGATCGACTTCGGTCAGCCCGTTGTCCTGCTTGCGGGCATAGACCACGTAGGCTTTGCTGCCCTTGCGTCCGCCCAGCACATGGTCGCTGCCGTCCAGCTTGTATTCCGCGCCGTAGCCCGCCTTTGCCGCCTTGGTGTAGTAGAAGCTGATGACGTCGGCCACGCTCACCGGAGTGGCGAAGTTGACCACGCGCAGGGCGCAGCCATTGCCGTCGATACCCGCCGCTTCCTGCACCGCGCCGCGCGGATAGACCGGGATTTCCGCTGGCAGCTTGGCCGCCCAGGTGTTGGAATACTGCACCTTGGCCGAACAATCGGCAGTGGCGGCCTTCGAATTGGCGGCGACCTGCGCCGCCGTTGCCGCGCTTTGGGCCAGCGCGTTTGCGCCGTCCTGCGCCGGGGCGGGCGCGGGCTGGAGCGCGCCGCCCGCCATCTGCACGGCCTGCTTCTTAGCTGCCGCGATCGCGTCCGCCGAGCGGTCCTGCGGGGGAATGGTGATCTGGCCGCCGCTGGGCGCCACTGCCGCGCCGCGTTCTCCCGACATATCGGGATCGACCATGATCTGGTCGCCAAGCGCTGCGCTCAGGGCCGGGTCGGTCTCGCCCGCCGTGGGCTTCTTGCTGCCCGAACCGCAGCCGGCCAGCAGCAGGGTTCCGGCAATACCGAGCACGGCGAGGCGGGCCTGGGTGTTCATCGTCGCGTTCCTTCGTGCGGCCATAGGTCTGGCCTTATTCTGAATGTCTTAGGAAAACGCGAAAACGAAAGGAGTGCCAGCGGGTTGAATCCCTCGTCCCATTTCGGGAAGGTCGGGACGGTGGGCGTTACTCACGGATGAAGGCGCCCGCGCTAACGCGGACGCCCTCCCACCCGATCATAGGAATGAGCCGGGCGGCTCCCCCGCACGTCGCCGTTCGCGCGGGGAAACGCTATTCAGGAGTATGGTGTCAGCGGCAGCGCGACGAACCACCGCGTTCGACTTCGCGGCCCAGCAGCGCGCCGGCGGCTGCGCCAAGAACCGTACCGGTGGCGCGGTCGCCGCGGGTGTCGATACCCCGGCCCAGCAGGGCCCCGGCTGCACCGCCGACCAGGAGGCCGGTGGTCCCGCCCGACTTGCGGCAATAATCGCGGCGGTCGTTGTTGCGATAGTCGCGGCGGTCATAGCGGTCGCTGCGGTCGTAACGGTCGCGATTGCCGTAGCCACGGCGATAGTCCTCGCGCGAGTAGCGCTGGCGGCCGTAGTCCGAAACCTGCTCACCCGGCGCCGTGAAACTGGAGGTGGTGTGGGTCGCAACCGCGGCGGTCGCCGGCAGTGCGGTGGCCAGGCTGGCAGTAGCGGCAATGATGGCCGAAGCCTTGAAGAATGCGTTCATCTCAACTCTCCTCGCTGGTGAGGCGAACCGGCCATCAGACCCGATCCGCTGTATGCATTCATCTTTAGGGTAGTTATTATGAATGATCCGCAACGCCGCTGTCAGGATTAGAATATGCGACGAAGCGAAGGCGCGGCGGCGATAAGCCGAGCAGTTGCCCCGGGCTTCGCACGCTCCTAAGGGCAGATGCTAAGGCAGGCCGCGACGTCGACGGGGCTGCACAGAGAGAGCCGATGCCCTTGAATCCTGCCGTTTCGAAGAGTTACGCCGGCCTGCCGCAGGCGCTGGGCGCCTATGCGGTATGGTGCCTGTTCCCGCTGTATTTCGCGCTGCTGCACGATGTCGCCCCGTTCGAGGTGGTAGTCTGGCGACTGCTATTCACGCTGCCTTTCTGCCTGGCGGTGATTTTGGTGATGCGTCAGGGCGCGGCGCTACGCACGGCGCTGACCACGCCGCGTATCGTTGGCGCGCTGGCGCTGAGCGGCCTGTTCATCGGCACCAACTGGCTGACATACGTGATCGCGGTTGTGGACGGCCACGTCCTGGCCGCCAGCCTGGGCTATTACATCAATCCACTGGTCAACGTGCTGGCCGGCACCATCTTCCTGCGCGAAAAGCTGACCCGGCGGCAATGGATCGCGGTGTCCCTCGCCGCGATCGGCGTGGCGCTGCTGGCACAGGGCGCGCTGGAGACGCTGGGGATCAGCCTGCTGATGGCGTTCAGCTTCTCCGCCTACGGCCTTATCCGCAAGCTTGTCCCGGTCGATGCGCTGACCGGGCTTACCGTGGAAACGATACTGCTGCTGGTGCCCGGCCTCGGCCTGCTGGCATGGCAACTTTCCACTCCGCAAGGCCTGATGATGGGCACTTCGCTGCGCCTTGACCTGCTGCTCGCCTGCGCGGGGCCGCTGACCGCAATTCCCCTGATGCTGTTCGCCAGCGCGGCCCGGCAGCTCGACTTCTCGGTGTTGGGGTTCATCCAGTTCGTGACGCCGACCGGGCTGTTCCTGCTTGGCATCTTCTACTTCGGCGAGCCGCTGCGGCCGATCCAGCTCGTGTGCTTCGCGTTCATCTGGACCGCGATCGCAGTATTCTGCTGGGATATCATGTCGCGGCGGAAAACTGCCTGAGAGCGCTTTCACCGTAGCGCCAGACCGGGTGGCTTGAGGGGTCGCGTTCAAACAGGAAGCCCTTGCGTGCGTTCATCCGCGCCTCGTCCTCAGCGTGGATGGCCATGGCCCAATTGCTCGTCGTTGGGCCACCAGCAGGCTGCGGTGGAAGCGTCAGGCAGCCCTGCCCCGCAGCAGCAACGCCTGAACGAAAGCATCAAGGTCGTCGACATCAACATCGAGCACCTCGTTCCAATCCTCCAGCACGGCGACGATGTCTTCGCGGCTGTAGTCCGGCGCAGGCGCCGGTACATGTGGCACGCGCGGCGGACGGTGAGGCCAGGGGTGGCCGGTGAAGTTGTTGTAAAGCCAGCCGAATGCGCACAGCAGCAGCACATTCGCCGTGATCGGCGCCATCCACGTCCAGTCCCAGGGCACCTTCCCGCTCGCCCCCAGCGCGCAGAGCAAGGCGCAGGCCCCGCCCGGCGGATGTAGGCAGCGCGCCAGCGACATTACCGCGATCGCAGCGGCGACAGCCACGCTGCCGGCGATCCACGGGTCCCCCAGCATATGGCCTGCGATGAGCCCAACAGCGGCGGAGAGCAGATCGCCCCCGATCACCGGCCACGGCTGCGACAACGGGCTGGCCGGAACGCAGAACACCAGCACCGCCGATGCCCCCAGCGGCGCGACGAGGAGCGGCAGCGCATCGCTGCCCCCGCCCGGCATGAGCCGGAGGAGCAGCCATGTCACGATCCCCGCCAGAGCGATCCCGGCGCCTGCACCTACCGCGCCGCGCGCCCAGCCAAGATGACCCATGGCGTGGGCGCGCCAGTCCTGCCGCGACGGCGATACGAGGGTTTGCGACACGACCGGGGCTCTCCTTTCACGGAGCCGCCCTATGGCCGATAGCGCGCCCCGTGGCGAGCCAAGGCTTGCCTTGTCCGCCGATAGTCCGGCTTTCAGAACTTCACCTTGCCCCCGATCATCAGCCGGTTGCTCACCGCGCCGCCCGGCAACGCCACCGCCTCGGCATGGATATCGACGCTTACGCCCCCGCCCAGGTCCATCGCGGCGCGCGGCAGGCCCTCTTCCACAACATAAGTATCTGGAAGCGGGCGCACGCGCTGTTTATCAGGG